>Ga0209013_10002785_pt1 | contig 15770 bp, 16 predicted proteins | sample Cruoilmetagenom2_FD_187291 | JGI IMG/M metagenome (GOLD analysis project Ga0209013, IMG submission 187291) | Oil polluted marine microbial communities from Coal Oil Point, Santa Barbara, California, USA - Sample 2 (SPAdes) (version 2) | ecosystem: Environmental > Aquatic > Marine > Oil seeps ... | reverse complement strand
GAAAGATGAAACAAATTCTTTCAGAAGAGCAATTTCAAAAATGGGAACGTATAAACCATCATCGCAGAAATCATAGAAAAGACGGTGAAAGAAAACACGATTCCCGCAGGAGGCATGGTAAATAGGTCTTTAGGCTAAAGGAAAACGGGGTATAGAATAAGATTTAACTTCTCTATATTCCGTTTCTTTATTAATACTGAATATTAAAGCAAACTGGGAACAACCTTCTTTAAGGCTTCAATTGTACTATCTAAATCTTTATAGGTAATAGCATCATTTAAGAAATAGCTTTCAAAGGCACTCGGTGGAAGATATATTCCTTGCTCTAACATTCCGTGAAAATACTTTCGGAATAACTCGTTGTTACCTTGGGCAGAACTGCTAAAATCTATCACTGGATTTTCAGTAAAATGAACTGAAATCATCGAACCAAAACGGTTAATTTGATGAGGAATACCATGCTCTATGAACACGGAAGACATGCCCTTATGAAGATAAGCTGTCTTTTGATCAAGGCTATCAAAAATCTCAGGCCGATTATTTAATTCTGTGAGCATAGCAAGTCCGGCACTCATAGCCAAAGGATTACCACTAAGGGTACCAGCCTGATAAACAGGTCCCTCGGGAGCAAGATGAGCCATAATTTCATTTCTGGAGGCGAACGCTCCTACAGGAAGTCCTCCACCAATTACCTTTCCATAAGTAACAATATCAGCATCTATTCCTAAGGCTTCTTGTGCCCCACCCCGGCTTAGCCGGAATCCCGTCATTACTTCATCAAAAACCAACAAAATATTTTCCTCTGTACATATCTTTCTAAGTCCATCCATAAAATAATCAGAGGGAACAATACAACCCATATTACCAGCTATGGGCTCTATTATAATAGCGGCAATTTCACTCTTGTTAGCAGCAATCAGGGTAATCACACTTTCCAGGTTATTATATTCTGCCAATAAGGTGTCCTTTGCGGTACCTTTGGTCACTCCGGGACTATTAGGACTACCAAATGTTACTGCACCACTTCCTGCCTCAATTAAAAAGGAATCTGAGTGTCCGTGATAACATCCGGCGAATTTTATGATCTTTTCTTTTCCTGTAAATCCACGCGCCAGACGAATAGCACTCATACAAGCTTCTGTTCCGCTATTTACAAATCTAATCTTATCAATATTGGGAACCATAGAAACTGCCAGCTTAGCTAGTTCTGTCTCTATTTCGGTAGGCATTCCAAAAGAAGTACCAAGCCTGGCTTTATTAATCACTGCATTAATTACAGGTTCATAAGCATGCCCCAAAATCAGCGGACCCCAGGAAGAAATATAGTCAATTAACCTATTTCCATCCACATCATATAAATAAGCTCCCTGAGCCCTTTCAACAAAAACAGGATCACCGCCAACTGCCTTAAAAGCCCTGACCGGAGAATTTACACCGCCCGGAATATATTTCTTAGCCTCAGAAAATAAGGCGCTACTTCTCTGATAAATCATATTAGTTATTTTGTTCTTTCCGATTTAATCTTCAGTTCCTGTCCAACAGACAAGTTACTAGAGTTCATTTCGTTGAGTTTCATCAACTCATCGACGGAAATAAAATAGGTTCTGGATATTGAATATAAGGTGTCTCCTTTTTGGACTACATACTTTTTGTAATAATATTTTTTAGGTTCTGCCTGAACCAGATACCCCCGATCCAAAACTTCCCGGTCGTATTTGTAGAGTTGATACCTTTCAATAAAGGAAATCAATTTTTGGGGATAACTTTTATCAGTAGCATAGCCTGCTTTTTTCAGCCCTTTTGCCCATCCTTTATAATCATCTCTCCTCAACTCAAAAAGGGAGGCGTACCTCGCCCTGGATGAAAGAAAAATACTGTGATCCCTAAAGGAGTACATTGGATGATTGTATTTTCTAAAACACTCCCCTTTTTCGTCATCATCGTGATATTCAAACTCCCCATTCCATCCGTTATGACACTTAATTCCGAAGTGATTATTTGTTTTTATGGTAAGAGCCCCAGTGCCATAACCACTTTCAAGTATACCCTGGGCCAAAGTAATGCTGGCCGGTATGCCATAGGTTTTCATTTCAAATTGGGCTATTTCCGAAAAAGTATCCAAATACTCTTCAATAGAGGAAGTTGAAAAGTATGTAAACTTTTTGGCATCCTCCGGAAAAGGAAACTTAGTATCATCTTTATTGGTTTTGTTAGACTTTACAACCTCAGATGATGCTTTCTTGGAATAGGTAGTCCTTTTTTTAGTTCCACAACTTAGAAGTAAAAAAACCAAAACAACTGCAAGCGTAGCGTGTTTCATATGTCGATTATGGGTAAATTTTTGCTTTTCAAAAATAAATTCATTCCTGCTATTCCTTGCAATCCACCGGTATGAATAGCCAATATTTTAGTCCTGGGTTTAAAATAATCTTTAGCAATCATGTCTAATATGCCGTATATCATTTTCCCCGTATATACCGGATCAAGGGGTATTCCGACCTTTTGATTCATTTCATTTATAAATGATACTAATGATTCATTAACCCTGGCATAGCCCCCAAAATGGTAATCTGTACATAATTCCCAGTTGCCATTTTCAACAAATTTACAAATATCTTTCTTTAAAAAGTCGCCTTTAAGAGCAGGAAAACCTAATACATGTTGGTTGGGGGTAGCACTATTAATCAATCCTGCCAAAGTACCTCCGGTTCCAACTGAGCAACAAATTTCATCAAATTTCGAGTCTTTTGGGGTAAGAATCTCCTCACAACCCATAACAGCTAATTTGTTCGTCCCCCCCTCCGGAACCATATAAAAATTCCCGAATTCTACCTTTAAGTTATCTAAAAATCCAGCAATTTCTTTTTTCCTGTAGTCTGCCCGGGAGACAAATTTAAACTTCATTCCTAGTTTATGTGCAGCATACAAAGTTGGATTACTTGACCATGACCCAACTAATTCCTCACCTCTTATTACCCCTAAAGTCTTCATCCCATTCATCTTACCAGCGTAGGCAGTTGCTGCAATATGATTCGAGTATGCTCCACCGAAAGTTAGTAAGGTATCATACTTCAATTCCTTAGCCTTAAGCAGATTGTATTTAAGTTTGCGATATTTATTACCTGAAATTTGAGGATGAATCAAATCCTCACGCTTTATGTGAAGTTCTACTTTCTTCTTTTCTAAGAGGGGAAGAGATATTTTTTGATTGGTGACCAACACATGTTCAGGGCTTAGTAGCTCCAAAGATATTTAATAAAGCTAAAGCGTTTTCTCGTTTCAAGGTATTCTATATTTGTTTCATTTTGATAGGCCTCGCGTTCAAAACTAATATTTTGATATGCTTTATAGCTGTCAAAATAAAACAAAGATCTAAGCAGCCATTCTGAAATATAGAAAAAATAAAAAGGAAGTATAAGAAGCTCCTGTTGTTGTTGTAAATGAATCCTTTCGTGATTAATTAAAACCGAATCTTGTTTTAAATGAACATTCTTTAGAATAATAAACGGCCATAGAGACAAGCCTACGTAATTCCTATAAAAAAAATGTCTAATTATCACAATCATAAGCAATTGTATAAACAGCTTTAAACAAAGATAATTGTTAAATTTAATTTTAACCCATAAATCAGAAGAGCTTACCAACATATTCGTTAAGTTGATATCAATAGAATCCGAAATATTATATCGGGTTTTGAATTATCGAGAACTATTTTATTAACAATAATCTTGTAATTTTACACCTATGAAAAAGATATTGCCGGTAGAAGAAGGTGATTTTTACTTGTCTGAAGAAGGTTATCGCGTTTTTACAAAAGAATATCATCTTAAACGCGGGTATTGTTGTGAGAGCAGTTGCAGGCATTGTCCTTACGGGTATAATGCAAAGACAAATATGCAGTAATTTAACTGCGTATTTGGCATGATAATTGTGCCAATATTCTTACTCTTAACGGTTGACGAACCCAAAAAATATTATTATGAAAAAGATAAAAATAGTTGCTTTACCGGTACTTTTCATTCTCTTCTTAAGTTCTTGTGCCTCGGTAAATGTTCTATCCGACTACGATAGGCAAACCGATTTTAAGGAATACAAGAGCTATGCGTTTTACAAAACGGGAATAGACAGGGCTCAGATTTCCGATCTGGATAAGAAACGAATCCTTAGGGCAATTGAAACGGAAATGGATTCCCTTGGCTTTGTGAAGTCCGATAAGCCAGATATTCTTGTGAGTATTTTTACCAATGAGAGAGTAGAGGTAGATGTATATAACGGCTGGGGTTATGGTTATGGCTGGGGCTGGGGCTGGGGTTGGCCAGGTTATTACGGTTACTACAACCCCTATTATTGGGGACCCGGTTATTATGGCAATAATGTAAGTACAAGAACAGAAGGTTCATTATATATTGATTTAATAGATACCGCAAGAAAAGAATTAGTTTGGCAGGGAAGAGGTGTTGGCACCCTGAATACTACAAAAAATATAGAAAAGAAAGAGAAACGTATTCGTCAATTTGTTTCACAAATATTGCAGCAGTATCCACCGGAGGCTATTGCATCGAATTAATTTTATAACCGCCCGCTTCGGGCGGTTTTTTGTATCTTTATAAGGCATTAATGAACTGTTATGTCTTTCGAAAGTAATCCTATTTTAGATAAACTTCCCACTCATCTTAAACAATATATTAAACCTCAGGACTATGAGGATTATTCGGCCATTGATCAGGCTGTCTGGCGTTATGTAATGCGGAAAAATGTGGACTATCTTAGTACTGTAGCCCATAAATCGTATGTAGAAGGACTGAATAAAACCGGAATTTCCATAGATCACATTCCTAACATGTACGGGATGAATCGTATTTTAAAAGAAATTGGATGGGCTGCAGTTGCCGTAGATGGGTTTATTCCTCCGGCAGCCTTTATGGAATTCCAGGCCTATAATGTGCTTGTTATTGCCTCAGACATAAGACAACTTGAACATATTGAATACACCCCTGCACCCGATATTATCCATGAAGGAGCTGGCCATGCACCAATTATAGCAAATCCTGAATATGCAGAATATTTGAGAAGGTTTGGTGAAATTGGCTCTAAGGCCATTTCCAGCGCAAAGGATTATGAACTTTATGAGGCCGTCAGGTACCTCTCCATAATAAAAGAAGCGCCTGGTACCGCCAGAGTTGATATTGATAAAGCGGAGAAGGAAATTGAAGAATTACAGCTAAATATGGGGGAACCCAGTGAAATGGCCCTTATTAGAAATTTACATTGGTGGACCGTGGAGTACGGGCTAATTGGAACTGTGGAAGAACCAAAAATTTATGGTGCGGGACTTTTATCCTCCATTGGTGAGAGTGCCTGGTGCATGACAGAGAAAGTAAAAAAAATACCATACAGTTTAGAGGCAGTGCACACTTCTTTTGATATTACCAAACCTCAACCTCAACTCTTTGTTACTCCGGATTTTGCCTATCTGAGTCAGGTTCTTGAAGAATATGCCAATACTATGTCATTAAGAAAAGGAGGCCTTTCAGGCGTAACTAAATTAATTAATGCCAAAGAACTGGGGACAGTCGAACTGAGTACTGGCCTACAGATATCCGGAATATTTAGCAATGTAATCTCAAATGACGGCAAACCAGTATATCTTCAGACCCATGGTGAGACGGCATTGTCTTCCAGGGAAAAGGAATTGGTTGGCCAAAGCAGGCAAGATCATCCTGAAGGTTTTGGTTCACCTGTAGGGAAGCTAAAAGGTATTAATCTGGCTATAGAAGACATGAGTCCGCGTGACCTTAAAGCGTATAATATCTATGAAGGGGAAACTATCTCACTTGAATTTGAAGGAGATATTAAGGTAAATGGGGAAATTATAACGGGGACAAGAAATCTTATGGGTAAAATTATTCTGATAACGTTCAGAAACTGTACCGTAACCCATGGTAAAGAAGTACTTTTTAATCCGGAATCCGGTTTATATAATATGGCTGTGGGAGAACGTGTAGTATCGGCTTTCAATGGCCCGGCGGATCTAAGTAGTTTCAACTTAGTGACCCACGAAGTTTCCTCAGAAACAATAAAACCAATAAAATCTGAAGCTCGTAAAAAACTGGAGCAGTATTATAAGCAGATACGAGAATATCGTGAGGGTAGTAACACTACAATATCAAGAAACAAGGTGTTTAAAGAAATATGTGAGAAGTACCCAGACGACTGGCTTTTATCTATTGAACTCTATGAATTGGCCAAAAACAATAACGATCTTCAATTTGCACAACAAATCCATTCCCATCTGGAGACCGTTAAACAAAATAATCCTAAATTGGGTCATTTAATAGATGACGGATTATTATTAGTTGATGGTCAACTGGTTAATTAGTGATTCATGTTGAAATATTATTTATTGTTTACTTGTATAATCCTTGTTCTTCAACCTATGGATGCTCAATTTGTTGCTAATTATGACGAATCTAAAGTCCCGGAGTTTGATCTGCCCGATCCCTTAACCACTTTTTCTAAAAAACAAATTCTGACAAGCTCTTCCTGGAACGAATTAAGAAGGCCAGAATTGATTAGCTTTTTTGAATCCCAGGTTTTTGGGAAAGTTCCCGGAACTTTAGATGCTCTTACTTTTGAAGTTATAGAAGGTAGTAACTCCGCGCTCGGTGGACTTGCCAAACGAAGACAAGTAAAGGTAACCATTACTAAAAATAGTAAAACACTAAGCTTTCTGATGCTTTTATACCTGCCAAAAAAGATTGACCGGGCCCCTCTTTTTTTGGGGTATAATTTTCATGGAAATCATACAGTTAATAAAGATCCTGATATTATTATCTCCAAAGCCTGGTCTCTGAATAATGAATCAATGGGCATAAATAACCATACCTTAACTGAAGAGAGCAGGGGAATGCGATCCAGTAGATGGGCGATAACCAAGATGATAGAAGCCGGTTATGGTTTGGCAACTATTTACTATGGAGAAATAGATCCTGACAAAAATGATTTTACAGATGGTCTTCATTCATTGTTCTATACAGAAGGACAGAAAAGGCCGGCCAAAGATGAATGGGGAGGCATTGGAGCCTGGGCCTGGGCTTTGAGCAGAGCCATGGATTACCTGGCAAATGATATGGAAGTTGATAAATCTGGAGTGATTGTTTTTGGCCATTCAAGATTGGGCAAAGCTGCATTATGGGCCGGTGCAATGGATGAAAGGTTTGCAGGAGTAATTTCTAATGATTCAGGTTGTGGCGGAGCTGCCTTATCTAAACGTAAATTCGGGGAAACTGTGGCTCAAATAAATAATAATTTTCCTTATTGGTTCTCAGAGAATTTCAAAAAATACAACAATGCAGAAGAGAACCTGGCCGTAGATCAACATGAATTACTTGCTTTAATTGCTCCAAGGCCTTTATATGTTGCTAGTGCACAGGAAGATGAATGGGCAGACCCTAAAGGAGAATTTCTTTCCGCATACTACGCTACTCCAGTTTATTCATTATTTGGAAAAACAGGCATCCCATCAAATGAAATGCCCAACGTGAATTCTCCAATCCAAAATACGGTGGCCTATCACATTCGGACCGGTAAACACGATGTTACCGAATATGACTGGGAACAATATATCAAATGGGCGGTTGAACAATTTGACTAAGAAACAACCTTTTGGTTTTAATAAAATCAGTTAGAAGGGAAAATTTCGAAAATGTCTTCGTCAACAATTTCATTATTATAGGAAAGCGTCCATCCCAATGAATTGGTCAGTATATAGAATTTGGAGAGTTCGCTTATTAATCTGTTCTCTGCATTCTTTTGCAGAGAAGAAGCTTTCACTTTCTTTAACAGGGAAGTCTTTACATTATTCTTGATCTTATTATAATCTTCGGCGCCAAACTGGTTAAAATAATCCGCGGTCACATCATAATACTCAAAATCCGGATTAATTTTAATCTCCGGCTCGGGAATATTCATTATCCTAAGGGTTTTAGTGGCTTCGTCTACTTCAAAATTAACCTCATTTAGATCATAAGCAACAGTGACTTCTGCATTCACCACTACTAAAGCTTTCTTATCTGCAGTAAAATAAGGACCAAACAGCTGTTCCGAATCTTTATAACTGTATACCTCAGAAAAGTGGCCTTCGGTGACTATTATCTTGGAAACATTTTTTATCTGCTGTTGAATAAGTAGACTATTCTCCTTTAAAATAGATTTTTCCTCTTTGCCTTTGTTCCAGGATTGAAAAATCAAAATCATGGCCATGGCGATTACTATTCCTACTAAAATTCGCTTCATATATCGAAATTCATAAATGGGTAATCATTTTTAAGATGCGAAATTTTCTCTTCCAGCGACTTCAAAAATAATTGATGCTGCTCTGCCTTTTTATTAAAAGGCCTATGGGCTAATCCTTTCTGAATTTCCTGAACTACTTTCATTACTGGTTCTGCCTTCTCAGATATCCAGACAGTTTTGAATTTTTTCCAGATATAGTCAATTGCCAGATTATTAGGATGCACCATATCTTCGGCATAAAATCTATAATCCCTTAGCTCGTCCAGCATAATTTCAAAGGCCGGAAAATAGGACAGGTTTTTATTTGATGAGGCCAATTCCACAATCTTTCCAATGGCGCAAATTAAATTGGCCTTACTTCGTTGATTTTCTACAAATCCATCCTTTAAATGCCTTACCGGGGAAATTGTGAAAATTACCGAAGCACTTTCATTTACCGTACTGATCTTTAATATTATCCTGTTAAGACATTCTTCAATTTCACTTTCTGTAAGTAACTCTTTCTTAAATTGCTTTTGCGGCAGTTTATGGCAGTTGGCTACCCTTTTCTGAGTTTTAACATCTTTGTAAACCCAGGCTGTACCAAGGGTAATTATTATATGAGTAGACTTCCCGAGCTGTTTTCTTGTATTAATAAGGGCACTATTTAAATTGCTAAGTAGGTTCTCTTTAGATGGATCGCTTAGGTCCGAATGCGCATCAAAACAGTGCCAGCGTTCGTTGTAATAAAAAACATCAGCGTCTGCATAAGCTTTTTCCTCTATTGCACGAATCATTAAGTTTTCTATTGCTATTGGGTGGAACAATATGCCAAAAGGGTTTTGAAGGGTTTGAAATTGATAATAATTAAGTTTCCTTCCAATATTTTCAATAAAACAGGAGCCCAGGAGTAAAAGTGAACTTTGATAATCTATCCGTTCTTTTTCATATTGTAATGGAACTATTGTTTGAAGTTTCATATTGTCTGCCTAGTAAGGTTACATGCAATCCGCAATATTCTTCAACATTGAATTATAAGCATCTTCTAATTGTTCATCTAACTGATTCAAAGTTCCCAGAATTCGGTTAAGACGCTCAACATCCTCATTTTGTAAAGCCTCAGCGGCCTTATTCATTTCATTTTGAACCAGGCGCTGAATATTGTACATGTTTTCCAGACCATAGAGACATTCATAACCAAATTCATTGGTTATTCCCATATTTCTTGAAGTTTCCCATGCAATTTGCGATAACGCAGTAAGCTCCAATTGAATTCTGGTATCCCCAAGATACCTGTATAAAGAGTCATTGATTCGTGACGAATCTTTTATTATAAAAAATTCCGGATAGTTCTCCTGAAAGTTTTTCATTTCAGAAATGCTGGACACAGCCTGTCCATAAGACTCAGATACGATTTCTTCATAGGCTTTAATTGCTTTTGGAATTTTAAGATTTACTTCCCTTGCACTGTATAATTCACTTAAATTATTTTGTATCTCTTCTTCAAACTTATCAATAGCAATTCTTTTATTCGCATTGGTGGCATTCGAGGCATTCCAGTTGTTAAACCAAATAGCCAGGCTAATACCAAAAAATATCAATAAGATTTCACCCACAATATATTTCCAATTAACCGTAGTAGATTTAAAAAATCGCATATGTTTTATTTTAGGTACTCCTTTGCTTTTTCCATAGCCAGAGGAATCCCTTCTGGATTTTTACCTCCGGCTGTAGCAAAGAATGGCTGACCACCTCCACCACCATCAATATATTTCCCTAATTCTCGTACAATTTGTCCTGCATTAAGGTTTCTTGATCCAACCAGTTCCTTAGATATATAACATGATAAGGTCGCTTTTCCGTCCTGCTCTGATGCGAGTAAAAGGAAAAGATTTTTCCGGTCTTTCCCCATTTCAAAAGATAGGTCCTTTATGCCTGAAGCATTTAAATCTACTTTATGTGCCAGAAATTGCACGCCATTTATTTCCTCAATATTCCGGATTAAGGTCGTTTGAAGATTTTTAGCTTTTAATCGTACAAGACCTTCCACCTCCTTTTTCAATTTTGCATTTTCTTCCTGAAGTATTTTAACAGCCTTGACTGGATCTATGGTGCCTTTTAAAAGATTTCTTATCTCATAAAGCTTGCTGTTGTTTTCATGGTAGAAATCTTTAACCGCGTCTGAAGAAATGGCTTCTATTCTGCGAATACCTGCTGCAATTGCACCTTCTGAAACAATTTTAAAATGCCAAATATCTGCCGTGTTGGGAACATGTGTGCCTCCACATAGTTCTATAGACTGTCCAAATCTTATTGTACGTACCGCATCTCCATACTTTTCTCCAAACAGGGCCATCGCCCCTTCTTTTAATGCCTTTTGCATTGGTATCGCTCGCTGCTCTTCCAAGGGTAGTTGTTCATCTATCCTCATATTTACAAAATTTTCTACATCGTGGAGCTGCTCCAGTGTCATTTTTGCAAAATGAGAAAAATCAAATCGCAGGTATTTCGAATGCACCGCAGAACCTTTTTGCTCAACATGATTTCCCAAAATTTCCCTAAGGGCCTGGTGTAATAAATGGGTAGCGGTATGATTACGAGCCGTGCGTTCCCTTTGCTTTTTATCTACCACAGCCGTGAGGACTTCCTGCGGATGTTTAGGCAGATTTTTTGAGAAATGTATGATTTCATTATTCTCCTTCTTTGTATCTAAAATGTACACTACATCCCCGTTAGGTACTTCCAGGTAGCCTTTATCACCGACCTGGCCACCACCTTCCGGATAAAAAGGGGTTAAATTGAAGACCAATTGAAACAGGCTTCCCTCCTTTTTAGAAACTACCTTTCTGTACTTTACCAGTTTTACCTGGGCTTCTAAGGAATCATAGCCAACAAACTCCTGTTGGGCATCTTCTATAAGAACTGTCCAATCGTCTTTTGAAACTTCAGATGCAGCTTTAGAACGGTCCTTTTGTTCTTTCATCGCTAATTCAAAACCGCTTTCGTCCAATTTCAATCCTTTTTCACTTAAAATTAGCGCGGTTAAGTCTATAGGAAATCCGTAAGTGTCATACAATTCAAATGCTTTTTTGCCATTTACAGTATCACCCTTTGTATTGGCAATAACGCTATCCAGTAATAGCAAACCTTGTTCCAGGGTCCTTAAAAAGGAGTGTTCTTCCTCCCGAATTACATTTTCTATAAGGTTACGTTGTTCCTTTAATTCGGGAAAAGCCTCACCCATGCCGGAAACAAGTGCATTTACTAAACGAAACATAAAGGGGTTCTTGGTATCCAAAAACGTAAAGCCATACCTGATAGCCCTTCTCAAAATTCTCCGAATAACATAACCTGCTCCAGTATTACTTGGCAATTGACCATCTGCAATAGAAAAGGCTACCGCGCGAATATGATCGGCTATAACCCTTATGGCAATATCTGTATCTTCATTTTTTCTGTAATCTATACTGGTGATTGTTTCAATTTCCCGTATGATGGGAGCAAAAACATCCGTATCATAATTGGATTGAACACCTTGTAAAACCATACAGAGACGTTCAAAACCCATTCCGGTATCCACATGCTTTTCAGGAAGAGGTTCCAGTGTGCCATTTGCTCTTCTATTGTATTGGATAAAAACCAGGTTCCAAATCTCTACTACCTCAGGGTGATCCTTGTTTACCAATGAGGCACCGTCAATCTTTTCCTTTTCTTCTTTAGAACGTATGTCTACATGTATTTCCGAAGAAGGACCGCATGGTCCCTGCTCTCCCATTTCCCAAAAATTATCCTTTTTATCTCCCTTAATAATTCTGTCTTCAGGCACAATATTTTTCCACAAATTAAAAGCTTCCATATCCATTTCCAGTTTGTCAGAATCCGAACTACCCTCAAATACAGATACATAAAGACTATTCTTATCAATTTTACAAACCTTGGTTAGGAATTCCCATGCCCAGTTTATGGCTTCTTCTTTGAAATAATCTCCAAAGCTCCAATTTCCAAGCATTTCAAACATCGTATGATGGTAAGTGTCTTTGCCTACTTCTTCAAGATCATTATGTTTACCACTCACGCGAAGGCACTTTTGCGTATCTGCAATCCTTGGATTTTTTATGGCTGAATTGCCTAAAAAGAACTCCTTGAACTGATTCATTCCGGCATTGGTAAACATCAAGCTAGGGTCATCCTTGATGACCATAGGTGCAGAAGGGACAATTTTATGGCCTTTTTCCTTAAAAAAATCTAAAAATTTTGCTCTTATTTCCTTGGAAGTCATCTAAAATGGCAAGGTTTTATTAAATTTAACTGTTTGTTCAAAACAATTTTTATATTTGTTTGTTTTGATAAGACGAAAGCACAAAAATAGGATAAAATCCATTCATGTCTAAGGTAAAATACTATTACGATCCGGACACCCTTTCATATCGAAAGATAGAGCCAAAAAAATCCAGGCGCTACAGGAATATTTCCCTCTTTACCCTGGGCTCCATCATTTCCGGTTTGCTTGGTTTAATCCTTTTGCTAAATACCAATCTTTTAAATACACCCAGAGAACTCTCTTTACAAAGGGAAGCCAAAAATTATGAGTTACGATTTGAGCTTCTTAATAAAAAGATGGAGCAAATGGAGTATGTTCTGGGTAACATTGAAGACAGAGATAATAACATTTACCGTCTTTATTTTGAGGCCAATCCTATTCCTGAAGAACAGCGCAAGGCTGGTTTTGGAGGGGTAAACAGGTACAAATCTCTGGAAGGATTCAATAATTCTGAGATGATTGTTTCCACTACAGAGCGAATGGATATCATACAAAAACAAATGGTAATTCAATCTAAGTCTCTGGATGAAATAACCAAACTGGCTGAGGAAAAAGAAAAACTTTTGGCGGCCATCCCGGCCATACAACCAGTAAATAACGAAGAACTTACACGTATGGCTTCCGGATTTGGATGGCGGTCAGACCCTTTTACTAAGGCAAGAAAAATGCATCGGGGTATGGATTTTACGGCTCCCAAAGGCACACCCATCTATGCCTCCGGAGATGGAGTCGTGAAACGTGTAGATAATAATGCCTCTGGTTACGGTAAGCATATTCGCATAGATCATGGATACGGGTATATGACCCTATACGGGCATCTAAGTAAATACAATGTAAAAAGGCGTCAAAAAGTGAAGCGGGGAGACCTTATAGGTTTTGTTGGAAGCACAGGCAGATCTGAAGCACCTCATGTGCATTATGAGGTATGGAAAGAAGGAGAACGCATAAATCCTATAAATTTCTATTACGGAAGTTTATCTGCCGAAGAATTTGAAAACATGCTTAAATACGCAAATCAGGAAAATCAATCACTGGATTAATGCATATAGAATTACCGGAAAAACGTTATTATGGCATTGGCGAAGTCGCCAGGGCTTTTGATGTAAATACTTCCCTGATACGTTTCTGGGAAAAAGAATTTGATGTTATCCAACCAAAAAAGAATGCAAAAGGCAATCGTAAATTCACTCCAAAAGACATTCAAAATCTCCAACTAATATATCATTTGGTTAAGGAGCGTGGATTTACTCTTGAAGGTGCTAAAACTCATTTGCGCGAGGAAAGACAAAAGACTTTATCAAATTTTGAGATCATACAAAAGCTTGAGGGCATCAGGGCGGAACTGATCAAAATAAAAGGTCAACTTTAAACATATACTATAACCTTAATTAAACGATTATGAAAAAATGGTTAATTCCCGTAATTGTCCTCCTGGTCTTTGCATTTGCTATTTATCAATGGGCAGTTGGCTTTAATAATACATCAGTAGAATATGAAGCTAATGCCAAAACTGCATGGTCTAATGTTGAAAGTTCATATCAAAGAAGAAATGATCTTATTGGGAATTTGGTGAAAACGGTACAGGGTGCGGCCGATTTCGAAAGAGGTACTTTAACCGATGTTATTGAAGCCCGTGCAAAGGCTACTTCAACAACAATAGACGTGGATAATCTAACGCCAGATAAAATGGCTGCCTTCCAGGAAGCACAAACAGGATTGTCTTCGGCCTTATCGCGTTTACTTGTTACTGTAGAAAGATATCCGGATTTAAAGGCCAATCAAAATTTCCTTGAATTACAATCTCAATTAGAAGGAACTGAAAACCGGATTAATGTAGCAAGGGATAGGTATAATGAACAAGTAAATATCTACGACATCTATATTAAAAAATTTCCCAATAAAATTTTAGCAGGTTGGTTCGGATTTGAAGAAATGGCACGTTACCAGGCAAATCCCGGTTCTGAAAATGCCCCTGATGTGAATTTTGAATTCGAGTAATTAAGCGCCTATGTCCCTTGTAGAAGATTTCTTAACCACCGACGAAGAACAGGAGATTGTTGATGCTATTCTGGAGTCGGAAAAAAATACTTCCGGAGAGATCAGGGTACATATAGAGCCATCTTCCCCATTAGACCATTATGTTAGGGCCCAGGAAGTCTTTCACCTACTAAAAATGGATAATACCCGAGAAAGTAATGGAGTGCTGATTTATGTAGCGGTGGAGGATAAAAAATTTGTAATCTGCGGAGATAAAGGCATTGATGATGTAGTTCCGGATGACTTTTGGAATTCCACTAAAGACGTTATTCAGAATAGTTTCAAAGAAGGGAAATTCAAAGAAGGGATTATTAAAGGAATTCTGATGGCCGGAGAAGAATTGAAGGCACACTTTCCATGGAAACCGAATGACACAAATGAATTGAGCAATGAGGTATCTAAAGGTTAGTCTTATTTTGTTCCTGATGTGGGGAACCTCCGCTTTAGCTCAATTTACGATCCCTGAAAAACCAAAACTCCAAACCAGTGTTTACGATTTTATAGGATTATTGTCGCCTGGCGATAAAAATGCTTTAGAACAGAAGCTCATCCGCTATTCTGACAGCACTTCCACACAAATAGTTATTGCCATAATAAAATCAACCGAAGGTGAAAATATTAACTACCTGGGTGCCCAGTGGGGAGAAGCATGGGGAATTGGACAAGCAGTAAAGGATAATGGCATTCTACTTCTTCTGGCAAGAGAAGACCGAAGGGTTGCCATTAACACCGGTTATGGTGTGGAAGGATCGCTAACAGATGCATTATCTAAAAGGATAATTGAAAATGTTATTATTCCTGAATTTAAAGAAGGAGACTACTATGCAGGATTAGATAAAGGATCCGATGCCATCTTTAGTGTGTTAACCGGTGAGTTCAGAGAAGAACGCCCTCCTGAGGGGAACGGGAACTTCCCTTTTGGAGCATTCCTGCCCATTATTATTTTTATTGTTATCATCATTATCCTTAGCAGTCGTAACCGAAGAGGTGGCGGAGGCAAAGGAGGAGGCCGTAAAAAAGGAATAAACCTTTGGGATATTATCATCCTCAGCAATATGGGCCGAGGCGGATATGGTGGCTCATCTTCCGGAGGAGGATTCGGAAGTGGTGGTTTTGGTGGTGGCGGCGGATTCGGCGG
>Ga0209013_10002784_pt1 | contig 15772 bp, 13 predicted proteins | sample Cruoilmetagenom2_FD_187291 | JGI IMG/M metagenome (GOLD analysis project Ga0209013, IMG submission 187291) | Oil polluted marine microbial communities from Coal Oil Point, Santa Barbara, California, USA - Sample 2 (SPAdes) (version 2) | ecosystem: Environmental > Aquatic > Marine > Oil seeps ... | reverse complement strand
ATGAATAACCTCATCAATTTTATTAAATCCAAAAGAGGAGAAAGGAAAGAAAACGAGCCTTCCTTGGTTGAATTTGGTTTGATTAAAATACTAAATGGGAATTTTCAAATTACACCTGACTTTTTGCTTTCGTGTCCTAAATTTAGTATCGAGGTTGGTGCTGAGGTGCCTGGTAAAGGTCAGGAAATTAAAGTTAGTGGCAATATCGGTTTCCTACAAAAAACATTAGCCGTTAATGGCTCTATTGTAGTGTCTTCTCAAAAAACGAGTGGAGATCTTCTGCTTCAAGTTGATAAAATAGACGCCACACCAATTTCATTTTTAATTGACGGAGCGGGTCAATTAAATGCAGTCTCAGAATTGAGTTTTGAGATTTCTGAATTAATAGAAGCTAAAGGAGAATTAACATTTAATTCCAACAAGGGAAGATATCTTGAAAGCCCGCTTGCAATATTTAACTATGATTTAAAGTATGATAAGTCAAAAGATACTGCAAACTTAAATTCTCTTGATTTCGAAGTAAATCATATTCTTAAAGGCTCATTTTCAGGTGATGTAGAGAAGGTTACGGACGAGGTTGTTTTCAACCTTAGTGGAAATACCGAGACGCTTAATATAAATGACCTTATGGCTAAGATATTTGGTGAGAATAGAGGCATTCTTTCAGGTGAGCTTAATGCTAAAAATTTAAAAGTCACCGGCTCAAAAGCCAAAGATGATATTAAATTGGGCGGCGATGTAATATTAAGGGACCTAAACTATAATTCCGAAAAAAAAGATACCCCCTCGGTAAACAATCTGGAGTGTAAATTAAATTTTAAACAAAATCTAAATTCCTCAAGCAGCTTTTCCCTTTCATCTCTTGGAAAGTGTTCTGCCGAAAAATTCTTATGGGATAAAACGGGTGAAATAGATGATATAACTGCTGAGGCCGATGTAGACTCTAATAACAAATGGACCGATAACAAAATTTCCTTATCAAATTTAAACAGCAAATTTATGGACGGCAGCGCTCGAGGCAGTCTGAATTTTATTTTGGCAAAGGGCTTTGGGGGAGGGATTACAAATCTTAATGGTAATATTGAAGGCCGGAATTTAAATCTGAAAAAGACTCCTAAAACAATTATCCCCGCAAACATAGAAGGGGATGCCCAAACTGTGACAGCAAAGTTTGAGGGCGGATCCAATAATTACAAAGCCGATATTTCACTTACAGTTAATACTTTTATCCTTAAATCCAACAAGGGAAGAGAGATCAAGATTTCCCAATTTCAAACGAGCGACTTAATAGATTTTGAATATATATCTTCAGATATTGAAAAGGGAGAGTCCCCAACGTCGACTGAAGATAAAATTATTATTAATGGTAAAGGCCTGAAGTATAAGACCTTATCATTTGAAGACTATTTTATAGACAGAGGAAATGTAGAAGGTTTAGCGTTCTTATTAGACCTCAGTCAAGATAGATGGAAGCTGAATATGTCATCAAATGGTTCTGACTTTAGCGTTCTTGGCCAGGAGATATCACTTAAGCAATTTAAGGAAAGTCTTAGTATAGAAAATAGCGGAAGGGACGGTTTTAAAGGAAAGGTCTCTGGAACCGACGGCAGATATAAGAGTGTGGACTTTCCCAGACTCTCTTGGGATTACAATCTTAGAAATGATTTAATCGATGTTTCAAATGTTAGCGCCCAAGTCAGCACATTAGGGGAATTCAAAACGGATAATCTCTACATCAATATGGGAGAGCAGATTGGTGTGTATCCGTATAGGATAGATTTTGATGACGCCACATTTGTAGGATTTGAAGATAAGTTAAAGTCCATTGGTATAAAGGGAAACTTTACAATAAATCACCCTGGTACTGAGGATAAGGATTGGCATGGTAGCGTTAATGTTAAAAAAACTACGATAGTATCTGCTGTTATAGACGATATTTCTAATAATATTACCCCCTCTCCAGGTGGAATTAATCTGAAAAATATAACAGGCAAATTTCTAGGCGGAGACATAAGCGGTAAGATTGATATTGATACCACCAGGTCCCCTTCGGGAATAGATGCGGATTTAAAGCTCTTGCACGCCTCCATCGACTCAGACGGTCTGAGTATTAAATTAAATGAATCCGATCTCCATTTTTCAGGGACCCTGCCCAATGGCTCTTTGCCTGAGGGAACGGGTAATTTGGGATTTAAAAGTATCAGTATGGAAAAAGAAGGCGTAACGTCCACACTGCAAGCAAATATTAAGACCAGGATGGTCGCTGAAACCTTATACATAGAAAAAGGGTTTATAAAAGGTAAGACCAACCAGGAGATAGGTTTTTCCGGAGAGATGAATAACTCACTTAACGAAAATAGAACATTGAAGGTCAATTTCCCCGAGGTGTCTGTGTCAGACGCTATTGGGGTTTTATCCCCGTTTGTACCTCAGGAATTCAGGAATGCCAAGTCTAAGGGCTATGCCGGTCTCAATCTTGTTTTCCATAACCTTCTCTATCCCCAAGGCAGATGGAGCGGTAAATTGAGCTTAAGGAACGGCTCTCTTGTAGGAGATTATGCGGGAGCGCTGCTGTCCATTAAGGATATAAATGGAACTATCACCTTAAAGGATGAGGTTAGCTCGGAGAATCCTTTAGCGTCACTAATGGGCGAGAATTTAAAACTCAGTAAAAGCGTATTTAAGAAGTTCCTAATTTCTTTCAAAGAGGCTAATCTGGAAAAGGATTTGGATTTCCTAAGTATTAAGGAGGTGGAGTACGGAATCCTAAAGTTCGAGGATGTGGAATGCGCGCTCGAAGTAGACAGGCAGAAGTTAAATCTCAGAAGGCTCATCTCTAAGTTCTTTAGTGGTAATTTATTTGGTGCGGGCTTATTAAAATTTAATGCTGACCAGAGTGATTACAATCTTTCTCTATTGTTTAATGAGATTAGTCTTGGGGGAATATCAAACAGGATTTCACCTGTAAATGAATATATAACCGGCAGAGTAAACGGACTTGTTTGGTTAACGGGTGAGGGGGCGGAGTTAGATACAATAGACGGACCGTTTAAGTTCTGGTCCAAGAAATCGAGCAAAGAGCCCCGCAAAATCGGGAAAGCCCTTCTTGATAAATTAGGCGCCAAGGAAAGGTTAATCCTAGGCTCTAATCGCGGATATGATAACGGTAATATTTCAGGTTATATTAAAGGTGGTTTAATTACATTTAAAGAATTTGATATTTCAAACAGCATATTAGGGATAAAAAACTTGTCGATCCAGGCTGACCCCACAAAAAACTCAATTACTATTGCTCACCTTATTTCTGTAATAAGGGAAATAGCAAGACGGTCAGAAGCCGGGGGGCCTACGATTGAAACAAATTAGGAGAGGTGAAATTATGCAGAACATAGCAATAAATATTTTAAAACCATTTGTTCTTTTTGTATGTTTTTTTGTGGTGTCTTGTGCGACTATAACAGTTAACGTCTATTTCCCGGCAGAAGAGGTTAGGGATGCATATTCAAGCCTGGAAGAAGAATTTTTAGATCAGGACGGTGAAGATGGATCTAATTCCGAGCAATCTCCGGAGAGCCAAACAGTAAAGCCTACTCCTAAGCCTCAGAGCCGTAACATATATCCCGATGAGCCTGTAATATCCGAGACAAAGGTTGTAGTAATCAAGAGAGAAATATCACTTGATTTCAGCAACTATGCCTGGGCTCAGGGAAATATCTCTCAGCAAATTGCCAAGAAGATAAGAGCGATGCCCGAGGTCATAAATGCCTATAAAAGCAGGGCAAAACGCCAAGATGTAATAGACGAATTGCTCTCACAGAGAAAGGTAGTAGAAGGCAGTCAGGGGCTTCTCGTTAAAAAGGCTAGTCTCACAGCTGCTGAGACTAAAGCGTTTAAAGCTGAAAACGCTGACAGAGAAATAATTATTCGGGGTATGGCAAGAGCTATTGTGGAGATTAACAATCTCGACCCTACGCCTGAGAATATCAATAAAGTACTTCCCGAAGCTGCGCGCCAGTTCGCCAGTGTTAGGAGAAGCGAGAGGTAAATAACAGGTTTCGTTACAGAAGACTTAACAACTAAATGCCGGAGCGTCTATGCAAGATTAATTAGACGTTCCGGTTTTTTTATTTGGGTAGCAGGACAAATTGCGTGAACCTTGATTTAATATGTTCTCAGGATAATGTATTGAGATACTAAGCACAGGCTGATTTGTTGCAAGGAGGGATGAAAAATCAATATATCCAGTCAATTACAGTCCTCTCTAATCATTTCAACTTTCATGTTGTAGTGTCTGCTTCCACTAATTTGTATGCTCAGGATACAGGTGGAGCAATTCCTGAATTAGACTGTTCTATTCCTCTTGAAGCACAATATTTAAAACCCGGGGACAAAGGTTCAAAAATACCTGTTAAGATTGGGTTCTTTGTGATTGATGTAAAAGAAATAGATGACTTAGAGCAGACTTTTACTGCTGATGTTTGGTTTAATGAAACTTGGAATGATCCGCGTCTATCTAAAGAAGCACTTGGAAAATCGTTAGAGAAATGCATTTATAAGGAAAATGAAATTTGGACACCACAGATAGTTATTATAAATAGAAATGGTGGCGAAGAATTGCTCGACAAGATAGCCAGAGTTGATACAGAAGGTAATGTAAACATCAAGCAACGCTATGTTGGAGAATTAACATCAGACTTAGATTTTGCAGATTTCCCATTTGATACACAGGACCTACATTTTATTCTGGCAGCGGTTGGCCCTGACGCTGAGGATATAAGATTTGAATTAGATAATGATACAACTGGTCAAAGAGACGTCTTCTCAGCAGAGGGCTGGTCTATAAATCTTATAGATGGCAAAAGCAATGACGAGGCAATAAGAACATGGGGTGATACGCCGATAAGCAACCTTTATCGCATGGATTTCAGATTACAAGCAGATAGAGACAAAGCATATTATGTATGGAAAGTTATAGTTCCCCCTATGTCTTATTGTACTTATGGCGTGGGCGGTTTTTTGGATCGATCCTAAGCATCTCGGACCTCAGGTTGGTCTTTCAACAGCAACAGTTTTTACATTAATAGCTTATAGATTCTCAATAGGTTTTAGTCTTCCAAAGGTTTCCTACTTTACTCGAATGGATAATTTTGTTTTATTCTCAACAGTTTTAGTTTTCATAGCATTGGGTACGGCTATAGCGACCAGTAAAATCTCATCTGACGGTGAGAACCCTCTGGTAAAAAAAATAGAAAAATATATGAGAGTGATATATTTAATTGCTTTTGTGAGTATAATTGTTTTTACGTTATGGTTATGATTTACGCAGGTAGGTATATGTTATAAAAACATTTATATAAGAGTGGTGAAATCATGCGCAAAAATCTGATTTTAGGATTATTTGTTTTTTCTATATCATTTGTTTTACCCGGTTGTGATAGCGGAAGCACTGGCGGGGATATATTACTTGAAGGTGTAGTGCTTAACTCCTCTCAGTTTGGCAAAATTACTGTTACGGTATTACAAGGTAACACCAGTCTAGGTAAAACCACAGTAAGCTCTGAAGGTAACTTTGGAATACGTTTTAATTCATCGACCGGAGTAGTTACATTGAGATTTGAATCAAACTCCTTCAATGCAGAAAGACCAAATATTAGAGTAGTCAATGAAAGCACCACAAATTTGCACATTACCCTTCAACAAAATCCGACATTAATAATCATTGACCGCTGGCAGGTTTTCCAAGATCCCATATCACTCAGTGGTAGTAATGAGATACAATACAATGAAAGCCAAGCTGAATTTAATCTCAACGCAGCCGGCGGAAACTGTATATTTGCCAGTGGTACTAGCTTGATATCATACAGTGTAAAGAGCATCAATATAACAAATTGCAGAGAAGGTGTGAGAGCTCAGACTTCAGCCTCTATAATTTTTGAAGCAGACGAAGGTATCATGATATCCAGTAATCGGGATGCAATTTTAGCTCTTGATGATGCATTAATTGAGGTGGGTCAGACTTCAAATCCTGCAAATAACACTATTATAATTCAGTCTGCAAACCAGTTTGGTATTAATGCGGCAGGAAATTCAATTGTAGACATAGATCCGCAAAGTCAATGTTCTATAAGCGGCGGCAGAGGGGCTCTTAACATAAACAGTAACGCCAGTGTTAATACCTCCAGTTGCACACTTTCAGACGGATAATTTATTAATATTCTTACCTTCTACTTACTAACTATATTCCAGAATATTTGTTAATTTGCTGGACTGTAGATCATTTTGAGTTCAGTATTAATTAAGAGAGTATAATTCTTTTATGTGATCTGATTTCAGGTTTATTAAAGGGTTTCTAGTTTATGAAAAAATGATAGATATTCATTAGGAGGACTGAATTATGATTAAAACGGATAATCTTGGCATCTTAAGACTCATTTATGGCGCAACGAAGTACAAAATGTTCAACTTTATGGCATCCATAATAATGTTGCTCATTCTTTCAACTGTTCTGGTAGGCTACAAGTACAGTTACCTCGTTGTCAATACCGCAAGCACCATAGTCTTTATTTTGGGAATATACGCAGTGGGCAAAAACAAAAGAAATGTAATCATATTATTATTATTGGGAATGCCCTGGTTTCTCTCGGAATGGGTCTTTGCTAAATCGTCTGAAACTATTTTCGCGAGCGTTTTGTACTTTCTGTTTATAACGGGAACAATCATCGACCATATCTTGCATTCCGAAGAAGTATCTACAGATACTTTATATGAAGCAGTTTGTGTTTTCTTACTATTTGGGCTCCTTTATGCTTCTATCTACGCTTTCCTGGAATATATTACGCCTGGAATAATCTTTGTTAACAACAATGCCGAAGTTCTTAATCCTTTAACAACTAACGAAATAATATATTACAGCTATACAACGCTAACTAGTCTGGGTTACGGAGATATAACATCACTCCACCCTGTGGGGAAAATTGTATCCGTACTTGAAGCTATAACAGGACAATTGTTTGTTGCATTTTTCATAGCGCGCTTGGTTGCTATATACACTGCAAATGCCTTAAGAAGAAGATCTGATTCATAGGCTTATGCTAAATAATGAAGAGGATTGGATTAAATCGTATCCATAAAACAAATAGCAGAATTTAATCGAGAAAGCTAAAAACAGTATAGGTGCAAATAACACCATAGGGAATCGTTTCATTCCGCATGCCGCATACAAAACATCAAAGGGTATTGGTGATGCCGCTCCCGCAAACAGTATCAAACTTACAACCCAGATTGAACGTCCCTCGGTCCATGGGTAGTTCTTTGTATTTGGGAAGTTTCGTTTTATATATTTAGATTTCCCAAAGTATCTTGCTATAAAATATGTGATTGTAGAACCGGTCATTGAGCCTAAACCCATTACGATTATTAACTGTAGAGGTTCATAGCCCAGCATTGATCCTAAAACAGCGTAGATCCAGACCGGTAAAGCAAGAGGCGTGCTGCTAACGGTTGTTATTAAATACAGAATGAAGTCTATTCTGTCCTGCCCGTACCTCAAAAGTAACGTTTGACCGATATTAACAATTTCTTCCCGGAATAAGAGCGGAAGCACAATGCTTGTGATTATCATAAACACTGTGACCACGAAGGTTAAATTAATTGCGCTATAGAGGTAGCTTAATCTTTGTCTGACCATTTGTTCACATTAGAAAACATTATTATTGTTAGAGTAAAATTAACCAATTGTGAGGAAATAGTTAAGATATTGTTGTAGTGTTCATATATTTCATCTGATATCAAAAGACCCGACGACAGCAGCCCCATGAGCTCTATCAGTACAAACTGATCTAAAGGGTAAACAAGTGTTCGAGAGTTTTTGAAAGTGAGCAATCTTAGCCATAATCACCTACATTGTCCCAATGGGGTCTTATAGCGGCGGCTGGTATTTTAGGGATAGCAGGATTTGTGGTTATGAGAAGAAGGTCAGTTAAAGCTTAGAAGATTTTAACTTTACAGACAAAGCTCCCCTTTGTGTTTGGTCACTAAGCTAAGCAGGGCATCTTAAACTGATAAAAAATCAAACTTAATATGAGCATAACAAATGAGATGCAATATATTCCTTCTTGACTACTCCATCGAAGTTATACTATTTTGATAATAGTGATTCATAATAATAGGGGTGGTATATATATGAAATCATTCCAGCTTAAATCTGAAATGGTGGTTTCTGCAATTCTGTTGATCGCTTTATTGGCAATAATTTCCTGTGCTCCAAAACAGGGCTCCCAGGATGTGGATGCTCAGTCCGCCCAATCATAGGAAAAAAGTATGGAAGATACTTCCCAAGAGGAAAATGTCTCTGTTGTTGATAAAGTAGTGGAAGAACCTCTGGTCTCGGTAGATTATGAACCCTATCCCGTTTTTAAAGCTAGTGAATTGCTGGAGCCTGAAATACTTAAAGGTGAGAATTATGAAATTGTTGAGGAAGTCATTGAAGACGCAGTAGTCGCGTCATCCATTGTTGAATTGGAGTTCTTCATGAATATAGTGCTCCTTCTCGTGTGGTTTAATAACACCCAGACCCCTTTAAAAGAAATAATAAACCATGGTGATATTACTTCTGGTCTAACTGTAGATAATAGAATTATTACTATTATTCCCGTAGACTACCTATGCTGGTCAGAGAAAGTGGCGGGAGCTGCAAGGTTTCATGATGAAGTTTTTAAAGATATTAAGGCAGATGGAAGAGAGCTTTGGATAGTCGGTGAAGTATCGGATAGAGTAAAGCTTGAATTTGCAAATCTCGGCTGGGAAGTGAATGTACAAGTTTCAATTGAGGTGGAACCACTTACAGGGAGTAAGGAAAAAGAAGAAGCGGTAAAGGGTATTAATAAAAGAGCATTTGATGTATTTCAATAAGAAGGTGTAGAAAAGAAAGATTTGAACGATAAAGGTGAAAATAGTCAATAATATATAGACCTTAGTTAAAGAACATATATACTTTTGTACCCTGATAAAACTTGTAATTACTGATCTCAGAAAAAAATCTGACCCTACAACTTGATTAATAGTTCTGTTCTGGTTGAATATCTATTATGAGCAAACGAAAAGTCGTACTTATTCCTGGTGATGGAATTGGCCCCAATATAACGGAGGCTGTTAAAAGTGTCGTGGCTGCGTCCGGTGCGGAAATACAATGGATTGAGCGTAATGCGGGTCTAGCGGCTCTTGAAGAAGGTCAGGATGTTCTTCCTGATAGCACCCTTGAAGCAATAAAAGAGCACAAAGTCGCCTTAAAGGGCCCTTGCACCACTCCTATTGGCGAGGGTTTTACTTCAGTAAACGTACAGCTCAGGAAAACATTAGATCTTTATGCAGCCGTGAGGCCTGTTAGGAATCTTAAGGGTGTGGAGACTCGTTATTCAGGTGTAGATATTGTAATCATTAGAGAGAATACCGAGGGTTTGTATAGCGGTGTGGAAAACACCGTATCACCAGGGGTCGTTATGTGCATGAAGGTTGCGACCGAGAAAGCCTGCTACCGTATTGCTAAAAAGGCATTTGAATATGCTAGGAAGAGGGGCAGAAAAAAAGTCGCGGTATTTCACAAAGCGAATATAATGAAATTGACCGACGGACTTTTTATCAGAAAGTCCAAGGAAGTAAGCGAACAATACAGCGATATTGAATATGAAGAAGTAATTATTGACGCAGGCTGCATGAAATTAGTTCAAGACCCCACTCAGTTTGATGTTCTTCTTCTTGAAAACTTATACGGGGATTTGTTAAGCGACCTTTGCGCAGGTCTTGTCGGCGGGCTTGGGGTTGTCCCGGGGTCTAATATCGGAGACTCCGAGGCGGTATTTGAAGCCGTTCACGGCTCAGCGCCTGATATTGCGGGTAAAAATATTGCTAATCCCCTGGCGCTCCTCATGTCATGTGTGATGATGCTGAATTATCTTGCTGATAATGAAGGCAGAGATGATTTCGGACAATGTGCGGAGAAGATAAAAGAAGCATATGACAAAGCTCTGGAGGAAGGTGCGACAACTCGCGATCTTGGGGGGACGCTTGGTACTCAGGAGTTTGCTCAGGCAATTATAGAGAGAATGTAAGCAGCATCTATGCCCATAAGATTTTTTGCTAGGGACTAAGATTAGATTTTAATACTCTTAAGAAATTCCCGCTCATGATTTTTTTCACACGATCTTCTGAATAACCCTTTCTAACAAAAAACTCAGCAATCTTAGGAAGATCGGCTATTGTTTTCAGACCTTCAGGAAAATCCTCTATCCTTGCCCCATCCATATCGCTCCCAATGCCTACATGGTCTTCCCCGCAAAGGTTCACCATATAATCCGCATGAGAGAATACTTCCTCAAGTGTCGGGGTTTTATCTCCAATTTTGAGAAAATAGTTATATAGCACTATTCCTATCACGCCGTCCCTTTCAGAGATTGCTCTCAGCTGCTCGTCCCTCAGGTTCCTCGGATGATCCGTAATAGCTCTGGCATTAGAGTGAGTAGCTATAGGTATGAGACTGGTAAGCTCAACTGCTTCCCAAAAACACTTCTCGTTAAGATGTGACAGGTCCAGAGTTATACCCAGGTCATTCATTTTGTTAATTAACCGGACTCCCTCTTCGGATAATCCATCCTCCGTATCGTTCCCCGACGCGTATTGGTTTTTATCGTTCCATGCAAGTCCAATTACTCTCACACCCCTATCATAAAACTCATACAGTTTATCTACTTCTTCAATTGGGTCCGCCCCTTCCATTAGGGTTAAAAATCCTATCCTGGAGTTTTGCCCGAACTTTGAAAGGTCCTCCGCAGTTTTAACCTGATACACATCTTCCGTAAATTGCTTATAAATTTCTTCATATTTCGAAAGCTGCTCAAGCGCGGATTGAACGGTGTTCTCAGGTTTTTGTTTCGGGTGTACAAATATAGTGTTAAACACTAACCTTACATTCCCTTCTTTAAGCCAGGGGAGTGTAATCATGCACGGAGTGCTTGGGTTTGCAAAATCCCTTTTAAAGTAATTTAAGTGGAATGCTATATCTTCGTGCGCGTCTACTATTAAGAAATTTTTTGACATATGATTCAAGAATAAAATGCCAGGCTTGCAAAGCTTACGACCGAGCCTGTGTCCGGCTCAAGAGCCTGATCATAATCCAGAAGTTTTCCTTTTTCTGCCTGAATTGTGCTTAAGGTCGCGTAAATTGATGAAAGACCGCAAATTTTTCTCCAGTCCTTTTCATTCTCAACTGATCTATAAAACCCTTCGGCGTCTAATTGTTCTGTAAACTCTAAACTTTTTATATCCCGCTCCTTTATTTTGCTAAGAGTTAAGTCATTCACAGCTTCTCTATCGCCGAATTTAGGTCCCACATGAGCCATATCCACGCCGGCTATGATAAAGACTCTGTCGCCCATTTCTTGAATTATGTTTCCTAAGGAGTCCAGAAAAAGTGATACCCTCTTATCTTCTCTGGGTGACTTTCCTTTCTGTACAAGATTGAAAAATGAATTGCAGAGTATTGGTACGATCTTGTATTCTTTTTTCTTTTTGAGAATATACTGAAGAAATGCTACCTGAAATTCAATTGAATGCTCAGTACGGTGGGCGAGCTCCCCTTCGAATAGATCCCATGGGCATGTATTAATAATTTTATCTATTACATCATCATCAGTTTCCGATACTCCAAGCGGGGTGTGAAAATTTTTTCTTGTTAGGATAAAAGGGTTTTCGACCTCTGCGTAGTGAGATGTGCCGAAAATTATATATGTATCAGCCTCGCAATTTTCATCCAGCTCCCTGTAAGCCTTTGCGTATAGGTGTCCGCCTCTCGTAAAGTCGATATGTGGAGAGATTAAACCCCTGAGCTTGCCTTTAGGTGCTGAGTAGGGTTCTTTTTCGTGGGCTTCTTTAAAAAATTTCTCAAACCACCCGTTTAATTCATCAACTTCATCAGGATATGAAAGCCCGGCATGGCTTGAAGCTCTTACCTCGGATGAATTAAAATCTTCGATTATTTGATTTTGATGGTCTCTGAATTTGTCACTTTCTAAAAAAAGCGCGTCATCTAAGTGATTGATTAATTGTTCTAATTCATCAGAAGGGATTTTTTCTCCGAACTTCTCTTTACATTTCGTTTGTATATCTTCGATGGAGTTTCTGCCGTCAAAGAGACTGATTATAAATACAGTTTCCTGGGAGACCAAAAGGACTTTGTCGCTTAAGTGATTTGGGTCTCTTAGACAAATAACCCTCTGTCCCTCGTGCTCAACGGGATATGCTTCTATTGGATTTAGTTTAGGATATTCCATAGTTTTCTATTTACCTTGGATTGCCCCATCCGCCTCCGCCTGGGGTTTCAATCCTTATGATGTCTCCGGTTTTTACCTCAAATGTTGCCTTAGGATCAATTTTTGCGGCTCTTTTACTTCTAATAAAAATGTTTCTGCCTTTCTTTCCAGGTTGTCCTCTTTCCACCCCGTAAGGAGAGAATTTTCTTCTTTCCGTAATCATGGACACTGTGGATTTGGAGAGAAATTTGTATTCTCTAATTATGGAATCCCCGCCACGGTACTTCCCTTTTCCCCCGCTGTTTTTTCTTATGGAATAGGAACTTAGCATAACCGGAAGCTCTCGTTCAAGCGATTCAATCGGGGTGTTTAGAGTGTTTGTCATATGAGTTTGCACTGCGCTTACCCCATCCGCCCCGAACCTCCCCCCCATTCCTCCGGCGATAGTCTCATAGTAAGCAAAGTTTCTTCCGGTTCTGGGATTAACACCCCCAAAGGTAAAATTGCTCATTGATCCAGCGCTTGCGGCGGGGACCTTCTCAGGAACGGCTTTTGATAATGCGCCGAATACAACATCAACTACGCGTTGTGAGGTCTCAACATTTCCCCCTACTACGGCTGCCGGAAACTTTGCATTGAGTATAGAGTCCTCGTCAACAATTATTTCCAATGCCCTTAGCGGCCCTGAATTAAGAGGCAATTCAGAGTGTGCCAGACATTGAAATACATAAATTACAGCTGCGGTTGTGACACTATAAGGAGCATTTAGGTTTCCCTTTACCTGTTTTGAGCTACCTCTTAAATCTACTTTTGCTTTTTGGTCTTTTATCGTGATTTTAGCCTTTATTGGAATTTTCCTGGTTCCGGCTCCATCATCGTCCAAATAATCTTCAAATTCGTAAGTTCCGTCAGGTATTTCTTTTATGACCTCTTTCATAATTTTTTCGCTGTAGTCCAACAGCTCATTGCCTGCCTGCTTAACCTTTTTAAGCGAATATTTTTTTATAGTCTCTTTTAGTCTCTTCTCTCCTAATTCTAGCGCTCCAATTTGAGCGTTGAAGTCCCCATCTCTTTCTTCAGGGTCCCTGCTTGAAGCAAGGATTTCATTAAAAAGCTTTTTATTAAGTTTTCTTCTTCTATAGAGTTTTGAAGGGGATATAAGTATTCCCTCTTCTTCAATTGATGTGGAAAGAGGCATTGAACCCGGAGTAAGCCCTCCAATGTCCGCATGGTGAGCTCGGGATGCGATAAAAAATTCTAATTTGTTGTTATAAAACACCGGTGTTATGCATGTAACATCCGGAAGATGGGTTCCGCCTCTGAAGGGATCGTTTAAAATTAATACATCCCCCTCCTGTATGTTGGGCATTTCCAATACAGCCCTAACCGCAAAGCTCATAGATCCCAGGTGTATAGGAATATGAGCTGCCTGAGCTATCATCTCGCCGTTTGACTGAAAAACAGCGCAGGAAAGGTCTCTTCTCTCTTTTATATTGGGAGAGAATCCTGCTCTTATGAGGACAACGCCCATTTCCTCAGCGATGGAGCTTAGAATATTCTGGTATATTTCGAGTTCAAAGGGGGTAAGGGCCATTGGTTTTTGTTAAAGTGTAATTGTATTTGAATATTAGATATAACAGTTTCTCAATTCGCTACCTTACTTAATTTGTTTCAGGAGGAACAGAGATTTGAATGTAATTCCAGTACTTGCATTGCTCGGAATTGTAATATTTAATCACCGAGTTCGGTACGAAATATTTTACAGGGCTTCCCGGTATTATATGTCTTCCATTTTCACATTTTTGCACAAGCTGCATATATGGAACCGGAGCTTCGTCTCCGATATTGTATTTACCCTTTAGATTCTTTGTTACCTTAACAGTTGCGGTGCATTTAGAAACCAGCTCAGGAGTAAACTTGCCGTTGTTTTCATCATTTGCTGTGCATTCCTTTGAATCGTAAGGGGCTCCACATTCGATTTTTGTCACCGTACCCTCTATTGCAAAATCGGAACTCTCTAAAAGCTCCTCAGGCGTGCACGGAGCGGGGAGTGCGTAGGATAAATTGGGCAATATGGATGCAAGTACTACAATAAGTGATATTATTAGTATATTGTTCATAGTTTTCATACTAATCTTATTTTATTCTTTGTCAAATTCCAGCTTAAATTGGGTATAGTCATAAAGAAATGGAGTTAAATGATAAATGAGAGTTCTAGTTACAGGAGTTTCCGGATTTATTGGTTCAAGCCTTTCAGAAAAGCTTTTAGATCAAGGTTTTCGAGTTATAGGTGTGGACTCGTTTTTTAATTATTATCCTAGGAAAATAAAAGAAAAAAATCTTGAATTTTTATTGAGCCAATCGGATTTCGAATTTGTCGAGGCAGATATTTTAGAGATTGACTGGGATAAGATCATAAGCGGGGTGAAAGGAGTTTTTCATCAAGCCGCCATAGCTGGCGTCAGAGCCAGCTGGGGTCAGAAATTCGATCAGTATGTACAAAACAACATATTGGGTACACAAAGACTTCTTGAAGCCTGTAAAGATAAAAGTATTGAGAAGTTTATTTACGCCTCATCTTCATCCGTATATGGTGATACGGAGGAGCTCCCTATTAGAGAGAGCTCACCTACTAATCCGATATCTCCCTATGGGGTCTCCAAACTCGCAGCCGAGCATCTGTCTTCTCTCTATTTTAAAGGCTATGGAGTTCCTACTGTCTCGCTTAGGTACTTCACTGTTTACGGCCCGAGACAGCGCCCCGATATGGCGTTTCATAAATTTATAACTGCTGTGATGAACGGGGATCAAATAGAAGTTTACGGCACCGGAGAGCAAACCAGGGATTTCACCTTTATAGATGACGCTGTTCAGGCGAATATTCAGGCATTTAAAAGCGCAAGTGCCGGGGAAGTCTACAATATTGGGGGCGGAAGTAGAATAAAACTTATAGATGCTATTAGGATTATTGAGGAGATTGTAGGCAGAGAGGCCAATTTAGTTTATACAGAACCTCAAAGAGGTGATGCTAGACATACTTTCTCAGATGTAACGAAGGCAAAGAAGGATTTCGATTATGCTCCTCAAGTGGATATTAAATCCGGACTCGAAAAGCACTACGAATGGTTAAAAAAGAATGTCGAAATTTATAGATGAGTTATGAAATAGCTTCTTTTAGTGTCTCACCCATCTCAGCCGGGCTCGGACAAACACGAACGCCCGCACTCTCAAGTGCAGCTACTTTATCCTTTGCACTTCCGGAGCTGCCTGAGATAATGGCTCCTGCATGACCCATCCTTTTTCCTTTAGGCGCGGTAGCCCCCGCGATGAATGCTACAACCGGCTTGCTTACATTCTCTTTGATATATTCAGCGGCCTCTTCCTCGGCACTTCCGCCAATCTCGCCGATCAGGATAATTGCATCGGTATCTTTATCCTCTTCAAATAGTGCCAAGATGTCTATGAAGGTA
>Ga0209013_10002783_pt1 | contig 15777 bp, 16 predicted proteins | sample Cruoilmetagenom2_FD_187291 | JGI IMG/M metagenome (GOLD analysis project Ga0209013, IMG submission 187291) | Oil polluted marine microbial communities from Coal Oil Point, Santa Barbara, California, USA - Sample 2 (SPAdes) (version 2) | ecosystem: Environmental > Aquatic > Marine > Oil seeps ... | reverse complement strand
TCTGGCAGAAGCCCTGAAGACAGCCAATGTGCGGAATTTCTATCTCATAATTGGGATATTTGTGGTCAGCACTGTGATAGTATGGTTAATATTGTGGGCGCAAAGGGTGTGGAGAAAAGGGAAGTAGCCACATTTGTGGATCAAGATACCGCAGCGGGATTCTTTCTTACATATTGGGGATAGTAAGGGGGATCGCAAAGCACCTGGTTTTTTGTCCATAATGTGATCATATTGTGGACGACAGACGGTTGCATTTATCTGAATATGGGGGAAGTCGGTGGAGAATTTGTAGATCGAAATATTAGTCTACGTTATGTGAATATACGTAGATAACATTAATTTGGGGGATAATTGTGTGCCCTCCTTACTGGTGGATTAAACACTTATCATAGTTGAGAACGACACAACCTGATTGCCAATTGTGTCCCGTCCTTGAAGGAGAGCGGGCTGCCGCGGCTGAGGTAAGCGCGCGGGGTGACCAATCCGAATACCCTGGCGAAGGCTAATCGGGGCAGGCTGTAGCGGAACACGAGCGCCTTCATAATAATCCTCCTTTTGTGGGTAACGTTTCTACCCAGTTTATCAATTTTTCCTGTGCTAAAACTGAAGCTGATTGTATCACCCCCGCGTCATTGAAGAGCTGCCAGAAACCTGCAGCCTGTATGGAGAGGTCGGATATTATTTCGACACACAGGTCCATGTGGTTATTTACGAGCAACTCATCAGGTAAGGTACAATTAATTTGGTAGGTAATCCCCGCTTTCCTTCTCATAGAGTGATGAAAAGTGTTGGCTTTCAACAGGAAGGCATATTGAGACGATCTATGTTCCGTGATGGACAGTGGCGCGATCTAGCAATTTATGGAATACTAAGGAGAGAAGCTAATACTACAGTGTGAAGACTGAGAAGTTCCTCGCAGGGTCTATGGGCTGCAATGACTGATGTGCAGGATAAATTTTCGTCTATAAATAAGTGAAAGTTCAAGTTTTAGTTTGGGAGGGTTATTGTGAAAATCACCAAATTACTTTTCTGTCTAGTTTTCATCCTAACTGCATGTCTGCTTGTGAGCTGCCGGGGGGACGGATCAGATGCTACAGCCGATTGGGAAGTGTACGAAAATCACGCTCTGGGTTACTCGATAAAATACCCAGCCGGTTGTACTTTCGGGCCAATGCCCAGTAATTGTAAGGGGTATCCGCCCGAGGACAGACCTCCGGAATGTCTCTGTTTCCTGGACTCCGCCAATCCAAATGAAGTGTTTATGCAGGCGTTCCTCGAAAAACCAGACGGTGAGCTTACTTTGGCATCACTTGCAATTGTGCAGTTCCATCCCGATGCGCACAATCCCCCGGAGGGGACGGATCTCGTCTCGTATCTGGGTGAGCATTTTCCCGAACTGCCGGGTGAAATCCCATCTGAGCCGAACGCGGAAGTGGGCGGCGTCTCCGCCGTGCGGGTCTACACGCCGGGTTCGCCCCAGGCCTTTTCTTACGAGGAGATTTATTTCGTTCGGGATGGCAAATTGTTCGTCATCAGGCTGCATGATGTCGACAGCCAGGAAAACCGCGAACTATATGACAACATGCTGAGCACAATGCAGTTCGAATAATCCGCTGTCACTGCGAGCGTTTTGTGTGAAGCAGTCTCATCCTGTATTGGGAGGGAAGGCTTCGCGGACCCGCCGCTCCTGCCGTTGTGCGACAGTTGGACTGCCGCACGAATCAAATAGATTCATATTCCGAAAAACACACGATCACAATCGGCTCCCCGCTCAGGTGAGTGAGGAAGACCACTTGCTCCTGGTCGCCTTTCAAGCGCAGGTCATGGATCAACGCTTCGGGCTGCAGGGGTGAGCCGCGCTTTTTGACGGTCACGCGGCCGACGCTGCGCTGGCGCAGGTAGGCGCGCAATCTTTTGAGACTGAACGGGAACCAGTCTTCGACACGCCAGGGGCGGGCGAAGGGTGTGGATTTTAACTCCGAGGTGGTGAGGTAGGCGATGTCGGGGTCGAGCTGGTATGCATCCAACTGCTCGCCCAGCTGGTAGACCAGCCCAGCGCGCAGCACCGCCGGATCGGGTTCGTAGAGGTGTGCCAGCGGCTCGCTGAGGGGCAGTTTCAATGTCACAAGTTCGCCGGGGGGCAGGTCTGTTTCAAGGACATGGGGACCCGGCAGGACGGCAGCGCGGCGCGAATTTCGTTTCAGCGGTCCGAACCACAAGACGGCTTCCTTTAATGAGCCGCGCAGCGAGATGAACTCGATCTCCGCATCGTAGTTCGCCAGCTCGTTCAGCTTTACGCCCGGTGATATTTTTACTCCCAGGGCCGGGAAATCCGCCAGCCAGTTTTTTACAATCGACAGCGGGGGCGTGTACTCGCGCACGGAGAAGGCGCGTTTGTGGGCCGTACGGCGGGCGGGGTCGAAGAACAGGGCAGGGTGCTGGGGTGCAGGGGATAGGGGCAGGGGGATGGTGAGGTCAGCCCGGATGAATGATGCCCTGTTGGGGAGGTTGAGGACTTTTTGGTTGGTTTGAACCATGGCCAGGCGCAGCGGGTCCAGGTCGATACCCACGGTGGGGGCGATCTTGGCCAGCGCGATGGTGTCGCTCCCGATGGAACAGCCCAGGTCGATAATACGATCAAACGGCGCGTAACGCTGGGTGCGGTAGGATGCGACCTCCCAGGAGGACGCCTGCTCCATGGCTTCGCGTGTAAGATACATGCGGTCGGCGAACGGAAACTTGGCCGCGGCTTCTAATCGTAGGATTGCTATCTCCAATGCCGCACGCGCCAGGTCGGGCGGGTACCTGCGGGAGAGCGCCTGGAAGTGACGCAGGAAATCGAGCGCGCGCGGGGAAAGCTCGCTGGCAGCCTGGAGAGCTTCCTGCCCGGCGGGCGTCAGCAGCGACCGGAAAGCGTTTAGATCCATGCTTATATTCTAATCGAAGCGCACAATATATAAGGGGTGCCACGCACTTTGGAAGTGCGTGGCACCTGAATCTATACTTTACCCATCAAGCCCTCTCGCAATGAGAGGCCTTGATGGGTACTCACAACTCAATAGAAATTTGTTATTGTTCGGTCCGTGTATATTTTGCGTAATCGCACCCCGTTTTTGCTTATAACGAAATTTTATAATTTTTTACCGCCAACCGCTTTCTAACAGCTAATTCCTGCTCCCCTTTTTTGTTACAATTACTTCATGATCATCCGCGAAGCCACCGAACCCGATTACGACGCCCTCTGCGCCATTATCTCCCAGGTCGACACGTTGCACCGCGAGCACCTGCCGTACATATTCAAGGATGCCGGCGGCCCGGTGCGCCAGCGGGAATATATTCTGAGCCTGTTCGCGGCGGACAACGTTTGCCTGTTCGTGGCCGAGGAAGGCGATCGGCTGGTCGGCTTCGTCAACGTTATCGTGCGCCTGGCGACGGACATCCCCATCCTGGTGCCGCGCTGCTTCGCGCTGATCGAAAACCTGGTGGTCGATGAGAACCACCGCCGGCGCGGGATTGGCCGTGCCCTGATGTCCCGCGCCCACCAGTGGGCGCGGGACATGGGCGCCGAATCGATTGAGCTGACCGTGTACGAATTTAACCGGGGGGCCAAGGCGTTTTATGAGAGTTTGGGGTACGGGACTGAGAGCAGGAAGATGAGCAGGGAACTCTAAGAGAAAGGGGTATCTAAGGATTTCGGCTCTAGGGAAACTTCTCGGCTATTGCCAAATGCTACTCGGTAATTGCCTAATTTGATGACCCTGGGGGGACTCGAACCCTCATCCAATTGATTATGAGTCAATCGAATTTGTTTAAGAAATCCTGTGTACGTGTCCGATTCGTAATTTACACCGAACAAGGATTTCACTGCCACGATGCGAAATTTGGGGAACATACAAAGATAATTTGGGAACCATTTTAATCCAACTGATTCCAACCTTAAATTAATTTGAGCCAGAACAAATGCTCTGGTCAAATCAAGCTGTCTCAATATATCCTCATGCCTATTCATTACCATCTGTATCCAACAATCCGACATGCAGAGAATTTTGATTTTCGAACTTAATTAGTTAGGACTTACGCAGTTCAGGGTGGCTGGAGGGGTGAGCTCGCGTGGTGTTCATCAAAGCAAAACAAACCCAGCGATTTGAAGCTGGTTGAGGTGACGCTTATGGCACATCATCTGATTGTCAAGCAAGGTCTTGATTTTGCTCTACGAGTTCTTTTTTATCTGTCTTATCATTTACCCCGGGTATCCCGAACAGGACACCAGGAATAAACACCAAAGCCTGGGGCACCAGAACCAGCCTGCTCTCTGCGAGAATCGCGGCAATGACGTGAATGCCAAACCAAATCGGAACCACTGCCCAGAAATAGCTCCTCAGTATTGGGGGCCAGCGCCGCATAGCAACAATCGCCATGATGGGAATGATTCCCAATGTCAGAGTTAATTGCATCCATGTTACAAAGCGATCGATATTGAAACGGAATATTCCATAACCTGGTCGATACCCATATGCGGTGATCAGTTCCCTTGGTCCATAATACCAGCGGACACTGAAAAATATGATCCCATACACCAGGATACCAGCAACTACGATCGCGATAACCGTGCGGAGTTTGATCTCTGGTGGTCGTTCAACCAGGTAAGCGGCTAATAGCATGAATGGAATTAACCCGCTCGTCTCCCGATTCAGGGCTGCTAAACCAACAAGCGGGATGGTCCAGATATATTTTCGCTTCAGGATAAGTATTCCAGCCAATAAATAAAAAGCGATGTCGGAGTAAAGGTTGAAAGAAAGATCGCTGTCGTACAACGCGTGCGTCATGCCCCAGGCAAGGATCGACAAACCCAACAAAGTCAAGTAATTATTTAATCCCAGTTTACGGTAATAAACAGCGGCTAGGCTAAAGATCAACAAATTCTGTAAAAAACGAAACAGCACAAAGGTGCTGATACCCGGTCTGGGATAATCAATTAACTTGACGAGCCTGAGCAATGCCTCTGCCATATATTCGGTAAGCACGCGGTACTGCCAGGGATCACCCGCATCCTCCTGCATAATATCGACGTGTTTTTCCATCTGTTTTATCTTGATATAGCGAATAGTCACAGTCTCCACTTGCCAGTACACTGTTGCCAGGCTGAACAAGACGACGCAAATTGCGATGATCAGGTTCGGTATGAACTTATATTTGGATGAAATACTCATAGTATCTCCAGGAACAATCTGAATATCGGTAGGGATTTCGCTATTGGGTGGGAGGATGATGGGTGATTGGGCGGGCAACACCTGCCCAATCACCCATGATTTTCCGCACACTGCGTAATCGAATCGAATTTTCCAGTTACGGCATTCTACTCAATAGCACCTATGTAATTACTGATGCCTATGGCATGCCCCGACTCCATAGAGCATCTGATAAGAATGATAGCCTAGTTTATTCAGGATATAAATATTTCCCCGGCTTGTCAAGCCTTTAATCTCGAAGTGTATGGGTTTCAGGTAAGTATGTTCCGCTCGCTGGTAGAGGGGAGCTGGAGCAACCTCAATTATGGCTATACCTTCGCCCGTTCCCCCAAAAGCTTTGTTGGGACTCCAATGCTCTCTTGGGACCTGATCCGATGACAGCAATCCCCCAATTGTTCCTCATTGTTTTTTTTCGCGAAACAATTAAAAATTAATTATTCACCATTTCCCTTGCCCCCTACATGCCACCCCCTACCAGCTATCCCTCCTCCATCATTTTCGCCGCCTTCCTCCCGATCTCCACCGCGAAATTGGTCCCCCTATCCCATGGATACACCTGGCTCATGCTGGCGAAGTACAGGCCCGGGATGGGCGTCTCGATGGTCGGTATATTCTGTGAGTGGTTCAACAGCGGGACCGGCTGGGCGTAGTCGGTGCGGAACAGCCAGGACTTGCGCACCCAATCCGGCGTGAAATTGGCGTTGAAGCGCGGCAGCACGGACAGGAAACGCTCCAGCAGTTCTTCTTTGCTCAACCGGAAGTACTCGTGCTCAGGCTCGTGGTAGTCGCCGATGTAGAGGATATGCTCGCCGCCGAAATTTTCGGTTGGGACGTAGTTAGTGTGCTCGACCAGCGCCAGGAAAGGGTAGCCGGCCGACTTGGGGATGTTGTACCAGTAGTAGCCTTGCTCAGAGAGACGCTGGTTGAGCGCCAGCACCATCACCACCGCGCCCATGCTCTTCAGGTCGAGCAGGCCCGCCAAGTAATCGTCGGGCAGTTCGGGCGCCAGCCGCGCCAGCAGCGCCGGGGAGCTGGTCGCCAGCACCTGGTCGTACGCTTTGAGACCGCCCGGTGTTTCGAGAGTCAACCCTCCATCCACGTTGGGCGTGATCTGGCTGACCGGCGTGGAGAGCTGGATGTCCACACCCACGCCGCGCAGGTGGTCGGCCAGCTGGTCTGCGAATGCCTGGAAGCCGCCCTGGTAGGTGCCCAGGCGCGTGGTGCGGGCTTTGATGCGCGCCCACATCCAGGCCATATTGACCTGGCTGGCGTAGCGTTCGCCGAATTTACCAATCATCAGCGGCTCCCACATCAGCTCGTAGACGCGATCTCCGGCCCACCTGCGCATCCAGGCATCCACGGTGACTTTCTCAAGCGCCCGCCAGTTGTTCGTCAGCCGCAGGTACAGCCCCACCAATCCGAAGCGGGCTTTGTTGATGCCCCAGCCTAAGCCCGGGAATTTAATTGCGGCCGTAATTGAGTCAAATGGATAGTACTTGCCCTCATAATACATCACCGTGTATGGACGTGGGAAAAGCACCCGATCGCTCCAGCCAAGTTCGTCGATCAGGCCGAACAGGTACCGGTCGCTTTCGAACCAGTGGTGGTAGAACTCCTCCACGCTCCAGTCCCAATGCGGCTCTTTGAAACCGGCTGCCAACCCGCCCACGTGATCAGCGGCTTCGTAGATGGTGACTTTGTGCCCATTATTAGCGAGATCGTACGCTGCGGACAGGCCGCCAAATCCCGCCCCGATGATGGCAATCTGTTTCATGCTTCGGCCCTCAATTCATCCATGTCCTGCCCCCAGGAGATACCCTCACGTGCCAGGTAGTACAAACCTAGAGCCGTGATGGGGAACCACAACGCCGCGTGCAGCACCAGGGTATAAGCAGCCGCCAGCACTTTGTCGATCCCGTACGCCTGCAGCACTGCGATGCCAGGTGCGTCGAAGGTGCCTATGTATCCCGGGGCGGAAGGGATAGTGGTCGCTAAATTGACGATTCCGTTCATCAGCATCAGCGCGAAGAAGGTGACCTCGAAGGGGTAGGCTTGCATCACGAACCAGTACTTGACCGTTTCCAGCAGCCAGATCACCACGGAGGTGACGAACACCATCAGCACGTCGCGCGGGGAGCGCAGCGCTTCCAGTCCGATTAAAAAACGGTCGGTGAAACCCAGCACTTTCTCGCGGTATCGCGCTGGAATGAGGCGCCTGCTGAATATCTCTGCCGCAATCTGGGCTTTTTTTGGATACATGGCCGCCAGCAGGAACACCACCAACGCCCCGATAAACGCCGCGGTTCCGACCAGCGCCAGAGTGCGGATGCTGCCAATGAATCCTGAACCGGAGGTCAGGCTGGCCAGTTCGTTCAGATTGATGAAAACAAAGCCCAGCATCACGACACCGTCAAAGACTCTTTCGACGATAATCGTGGCCAGGGAAGACGAGACAGGGATTTCCTCATTGCGCTTGAGCACGACCGCACGCAGCAGCTCGCCTGCCCGGGCTGGGAAGATATTATTGCCCGCGTAACCAATGCACACGACCGGGAACAGTTCTTTTGTGGAGATGTTTTTCAATGGACGCAGCAGGTAGTGCCAGCGCCAGGTGCGCGCCCACACCGCCATGAAGTACACGATGATGCCCGGGATCAACCACCAGTAATCGATTCCCGGCAGCACGGAGAGGAAATCTTTGATCGAAATGCCTCTCATGGCTAACCAGATAAAACCAATGCTGATCAGCACTCCGATCCAAAACTGCCATTTTTTCATGGCGCTCATTCTACCACCTCTGGTAGCGGATTATGGTGCTTTAGGTTTTGCCGTGGTTTAGGCGTGGCGGGGTCACCGCCACGCCTAACCACAGAATTGCTTATAGAACTCGGATTATAATAACGTATAAGACCATGAAAAAAATTATCCTATTGATCCTCGTCGCGCTGTTTTTGATCGCCGGTTCGGCGGCCGCCTACGTCTTCTGGACGTCGCCAAAGCTGGTGGAAGTCTCGCCAACGGAAGAGGCCAAGAATGTGCAGGCTGGATCTGCTGTTCGCTTGACGTTCTCACGCAATATGTTGGCCGACTCGGTCCTCGAGCGCCTGTCCTTTGATCCTCCGGTGAACGGTTCATACGAATGGCAAGACAAGAGCTTGATATTCACACCGGATCAACCCTGGCCGAGTGGTGCGATCGTTCGTGTTCAACTGGCAGTGGGTGCGAGTTCGGATAGCTTTCTGTCGTTGAAAATGCGTGGTGAGACAGAATGGTCATTTGAGATCGGCCAACCACGCCTGGTCTACCTCTATCCCGCCCAGGGACCAGCGAATATTTATGCCTACAACCTGGATACGGACGAGAGCGAGCGTTTGACGGATTTTCTGAGCGGCATTCTGGATTTCCATGTCAATTCCGGTGGTACGACCATCTTCTTCAGTTTGCAAAATGGAAAAAGCGGGAGCAGTATTTACCGGTTGGACCTGTTAGGAGATGATGACCTTGAGCCGGTGCGTGTGTTGGATTGCCCTCAGGCCTCCTGCCGCAGCGCACAGGTTTCCCCGGCTGGTGATTTTATTGCCTATGAGCGGACAGCGACCACGGGGGGCGAGGACCCGCCTTACCCGCAGGTCTGGCTGCTCCCGTTGACTGAGGGTGCCCCAGATATTGATGATGCTGATCAACCGGATATGTCCGCTGCGTATCGTCCGGCTGATACTTTGAATCAAACCATCGCGCCGCACTGGTCGCCGGATGGAACACTCACTTATTATGATTTCACCCAGTCGGCGTTTGTTTTGCAGGACCCACATAACGATGAGAGTGTCCTTTTTCCAAACCAGACCGGTCAACCTGGAAGCTGGCACCCGTCCGGCGATGTGTATGCTGCGCCCGAAATTTTATTCGTTGATGTGGAAGAGTCAGACGGGACAGCAGATTTAGACTCTATTGGCAGCAGTCATATCATCCTCTTTACCCCGGAGGATGGGGGCACTGAGGATCTGACCCGGATGGACACCCTGGAGGACACCGCGCCGGCATTCTCGCCTGAAGGCAGCAGAATCGCGTTCGCCCGTAAATTCCTCACCATCGAACGCTGGACTCCCGGCAGGCAACTGTGGCTGATGGACCCAGAAAGCGGCGAAGCGCAGCAAATGACGAACGATCCATTTTACAATCACTTTAATTTCGCCTGGAGTCCTGCAGGTGATCAATTGGCTTTTGTGCGCTTCAACCAGACCATCATTACAGAACCGCCTGAGATTTGGATCATTGACCCCCAGACCACCCAGGCTGCCCTGCTTGTAGAAGGAGGCTTTGCACCGCAATGGATGCCGTAATAGAAACAGGAATTCTGGCGCCGGATTTTGAATTGGAAGATTTGGAAGGTGTGCTCAATCGCCTGAATGATTACCGCGGGAAAATCGTCGTGGTTAACTTCTGGTCGGCCGAGTGTCCTTGGGTTGAAAGAGCCGATCGTGAATTAATAGAATATATGGCTGACTGGGGGGAGCAGGTCCAATTACTGACCATTGCCTCCAACGCCAATGAAGATCCAGAATTACTGGCAAGAGTATGTGGGGAACGAGGTCTGAAATTTGTGCTGTACGATGAAAATCAGCGGGTGGCTGACCTGTACGGGGCGGAGTCCACGCCGCATTTATTTGTCATCGACCGGGGCGGTATATTGCGCTACCAGGGGGCATTCAACGATGTCACCTTCCGGCAGCGGACACCCACGCGCCACTACCTACGCGAGGCCGTGGATGCGTTATTAGCAGGGACGCAGCCCAAACTGGAACAGACCGCCCCCTATGGTTGTACAGTCGTGCGCCATACTTGATAATGTGATGTAGGACAAGTTGCCTACTTGTCCCTCTCGGGAAGGGGCGCAAGAAAACATCTTGCGCTACAATTTGCGGCGGGCGGATAATTCCTGGGGCAGCAGGCTGCAATATATGAATTCATTTATGGGAGTGGGTGTGCGTTGCAGAAACTGGCGGGAACTTATTCTATATATTAGGCGTCTATATCGCAGTAATTAATCGGTGATATCACGGGCGCGTTTCGATTCGCCATCTACATTAAAATCAAGTAGAATCCTGGCAGGATCAGGTCTCATATCCTTTTTAATTTTAATGAACAGTACTATGATATAAGATTTCAGCAAAATCAACGAATGTGGTTAGAATATGAGCGAAAAAGAAAATCCTAAAAATGTAATAAATGGCTATCGAAAACGCCAGCAAACTGCTAAGCGTGCACCTTGGATCCTGGGTGTAGCGGCTGTATTGTTGATAGTCGGTGCGGCGTTCATAATTTTCTGGTTTTTAGGACCGGATCAACCCAGCTTCGCGTTGTTTGCGAGTGAGACACCCACACCAACCAGCACCGCTACCGTTACGCCTACCTATACAGCGACGTCAACATTCACTGCTACGCCAACTGAAACGCTGGTACCCACCGAGACGCTTACACCCACCCCGTCGGGACCCTTTCTTTACACGGTAGAGGAAGGAGACAGTTGTTATGGGATCGCTGTTAAGTTTGAAGTGGACATCCTGCTGCTGATCACCATTAACAACCTGGATCCCTCCTGTCCGATCCGCCCAGGCGACCAACTGACTATCCCGGGGCCGGACACCGTGCTGCCCACACCGACCCCACTACCAGCCGGACTGCCGCGTGGTTTCATCATCGAGTACCAGGTACTGCCTGGAGATACGTTGGCGATCATAGCGATTAAGTTTAACAGCACGGTAGAGGCGATCATGGAGGAGAACGAACTCGAAAACGAGAACGAGATCCTGGCCGGTCAGATACTGCTGGTACCGGTCAACCTTGTGACGCCGGTGCCAACTACCCCTCCCACCCTGACCCCAACAGCTAGTGGGTGACGGATAGAATAGGGCGAGCCGTTATGGTCCGCCCTTTTTTGATTCCTGGTTGCGACATTCCCACCATTGACATCTTCTTGTTTACTCGTATAATGAAAATGATTTTCAATTTCATTAACTGACGAGAGAGTTCCAATTGAACCGAATCACGATTTACATTTGGACCATCCTTTGGCTCATCGCCTTGGTCCTGGCAGCCTGCAGCCAATCTCAGCCTGAAGGTGAAAACTCGGATCGCTTGAAAGTTGTCGCCACCACTTCGATTGTTGGGGATGTGGTGAGCAATGTCGGTGGCGAATCGATTGACCTGGTCGTTCTATTGCCGTTGGGCGTTGACCCTCACGGTTACGATCCCACACCAAAAAACATCGTAAAAATCAGCGAGGCGGATGTGGTCTTCGCGAACGGCGCAGGACTGGAAGAATTTCTTGAACCGCTGCTGGAAAGCGCGGGGGCGATGGATAAGATCGTTCATCTCTCCGATGGCATTAATTTAGCTTCGTTGGAGAATGGGCATGATGAACACGGTGGCGAGGATCCGCATACCTGGATGAGTCCCAGGAACGTGATGAAATGGGTGGAAACTACCGTAACGGTATTGAGCCAATTGGACCAGGCTAATGCTAAAAGCTATCAATCGAATGCAGCAGCGTACAGTGCAGAGCTTGCGAATCTCGATGAATGGATTAAACAGCAGGTAGCGGATGTTGCCATTGAAAACCGTAATATCGTCACTGACCATGCAAATTTTGGGTATTTCGCTGACGAATACGGCTTCCTCCAGGTGGGCGCCATCATCACCGGCTACAGCACCATGTCGGAACCCTCGGCTCAGGAGTTAGCCGCATTGGAAGATGCAGTGCGTGAACTGGACATAAATGCCATCTTTGTTGGCAACACGGTTAATCCTGATCTGGCTGAGCGAATTGCCAAAGATACAGGCTCCAGGCTTGTTTTTGTGTACACGGGTTCTCTATCCGAATCTGGTGGTGATGCCGACAGCTATATCAATTACATGAAATACAACATCAGCGCGATTGTAGTTAATTTGAAGTGACAGGTATTTTATGCTGGACTTCGAAGGTCTACCAATGGAGACGAAATGGCCTTATTGGATGAGTTCCGAAAAACCGATCACCTGATCAGGCACCACCATCCCCATGAACAGGGTGCGCCGATATTGGGCGTCACTGACCTGTGGGTGCGTTATGAGAGTGGAGCAGCACTGGAAGATATCTCCTTTGAACTTGAACCAGGAGTTCGCCTGGCGGTAGTAGGGCCGAACGGGGCCGGAAAGAGTACGTTGTTCAAGGTGATTGCGGGTGTAATGGCTCCCACGGAGGGCAAGGTGCACGTATACGGACATGAGCCCGGCGGGCATATCTGCATCGCTTATGTCCCGCAGCGCAGCCAGGTTGATTGGAATTTCCCTGTCAACGTTGCGGACGTGGTCATGATGGGCCGAATAGGAAAGCTGCGTTTGTTCCGGCATCCGCGAGCGCGTGATTGGGAGATCGTGGAACATGCCCTGGAAGTGGTCGGTATGGGGCATCTATCAAAACGGCAGATCGGTGAGCTTTCTGGTGGGCAGCAGCAGCGTATGTTCATCGCACGCGCCCTGGCGCAGGAGGCCGAACTAATCCTGATGGATGAGCCGTTGACGGGTTTGGACATCAATTCACAGGAAGGAATCTTTCGCATTTTGGATGACCTGAACGAACGGGGCGTGACCATGTTGGTTGCCATGCACGATTTGCAGATGGCTGCGGAGCGGTTCGACCGGGTGCTGCTGCTCAATAACCGTATTGTGGCCATTGGATTGCCGCCGGATGTCTTATCGTCTCAGAATTTGATGGACGCTTATGGAGGACATCTAAGTCTTGTGCAAACGGATGATGGCGTTCTGGCTTTGGAGGATGGCTGCTGCGGTGAAGGGGAGGAGAGCCCATGATAGACTGGATCCTTGCGCCATTGCAGTACGGCTTTATGCTGCGCGGCCTTGCAGCAGCAGTTCTTGTAGGTGTGGTTTGCGCGACATTGGGAACTTATGTGGTGCTGCGCGGGATGGCTTTTTTTGGTGATGCTCTGGCGCACTCCATATTACCCGGTGTTGCCATTGGGTATCTGGTCGGAGGCGGCGCGCGCGGGACGGTTTTCTGGTGGGCGCTTCTGACTGCCATTATCAGCGCTCTGGGCATAGGGGCCATCAGCCGCTCCACGAAGATCAAAGAGGACACCGCCATCGGGATTGTCTTCGCCGGCACGTTCGCCCTCGGTGTGGCGCTGATATCCACTGTGGGCAGCTACACTGCTGATCTGACTCATTTCTTGTTCGGCGACGTGCTCGGGGTTCGCACATCCGACTTGTGGCTAATCATCATCTTCGGTGGTTTGATCATCCTCGCCATTCTGGCATTTTACAAGGAGTTTCTGGTCGTTTCATTCGATCCGATCCTGGCCACGACGCTCCGTCTGCCGACCCGGCTGCTGGATTTTTTACTGCTTATTTTGATTGCCGTGGCCATCGTAGTATCGCTCCAGACGGTTGGGCTGGCATTAATGGTCGCTATGCTGGTAACACCGGCAGCGACGGCCTACCTGGTTACCCGTCGCTTACCCGTGATGATGGCTCTGGCAGCCACGGTAGCTGCCGTATCTGGCGTGATCGGTCTTTACCTGTCATTTTATCTGGGTATTGCTTCGGGAGCTGCGATAGTACTGACTTGCACGGCGCTATTTGCGCTCACCTGGTTCGTGCAGTCAATACGACGCAGATTCATACTACGAAATCAAACTGCCCGCTTGAGGAGTGATTGAGATGGTGTGGACCTGCTTTTCACTGCACAATCGTAGCTGGTGCAGGGTGAATTATTAATGAGTAAAAATAAAGAATGGCTTGAGTCTTTGCAAGGACACGGTTATCGATTAACGGCTCCGCGCAGAGCGGTGGTTGAGACCATCGCTGGCAGCTGTCATGTGCTCAGCCCGTTTGAGATCTTCGAGTCGGCGCGGGTACGATATCCGAAGCTGGGATTGGTTACGGTGTACAGGACGCTTGACAAGCTCGATGAACTGGGTCTGATACAGCGTGTGCACCGGCCTTCGGATTGCCAGGCGTTTGTCGCAGCATTCACCGGACACCAACACCTGCTGATCTGCGAGGAATGTGGTCGGGTGGAATACTTCAGCGGCGATCAGGACCGCATTGAGGGTTTGATGGCCGCTGTTGGCCAAGAGAGCGGTTACGATGTGCAGGAGCACTGGCTGCAGTTGTTCGGGGTGTGTGAGGGATGCAAGGGGGCAGGGGAAAAAGAGTAAGGGGGAGTGGAGAAAATAGAAGTGCAAGGTTCCAAATTAGCGTATTGATTGGCTAACTCGCTCTATGCGGTCGAGTATTTCGGCCGCTTCTTCAGGACCGGCGATATGTACACGGCCGTCTTCGTCGACGTGGGTGGGGATCAATTCGTAGCTCACCAGTTCCGTCCCCTCAAAAGTGACCAGCAGGATAACTCCCTGCTGGTGGTCTTCCAAATCCTGGTCGAAGACAAAGTTCCCCAGTCCATAGAAAACGGGAACGCCATAGATTTCCTGGATAGCCTGCACGACGTGCGTGTGATTGCCTACCACCAGGTCGGCGCCTGCAACGACAATCTCCTTTGCCAGGTTGCGTTGGATCCAGTTGGGGGTGGCCACGTCCTCCGGACCCCAGTGCGGCATGAAGATCACTACATCGGATACCTGGCGGGCATCAACGATGGCCTGACGAATGTTCTCTTCATTCAAAACCGCTATCCCGGGTTCGTTTTCTCCTGCGAACGCGAACGGTTCGATCTGGCCCAGACTGACAAACCCGAAACGAACATCGTTGATCTCCAATACCACAGGCTGCATGGCATCATCGTGGTCTACTCCCGCGCCGATAGGGGCGATCCCCACTCTGTTTAAGTTATCCAGGGTGTCGTAGAAAGCCCGATCGCCGCAGTTGGCCGGACCGCAGTTTTTGATGTGGTTGGTGGCCACGCTCATGGCGTCGAAGCCGGCCTCTGCCAGCGCGTCGGCATTGTCCGCGCCGCCGACTAGCACGTATGTGCGCACGCAGCCGGTGCGCGGCGGGAAGTCGCTGATTGTGGCGTTGAGCGTGCCGATCGCGAGGTCAGCGCTGTTGATAATATCGCTCACTTCTTCGTAGGGGTAATACGGATCCCCCAGCTCGTCTATCTTGGCTTGTACACAGCGCGCCGGCACGATCACGCCGGTGAAGAGCAGGGTGGTGATGGGAGGTTGTGTAGGGGTAGGGTTATTAGTTGGGCTTGGGCTGGGAGAAGGAGATGGTGTAGGAGGTAGGGGGGTAGGTGTGTTTGGAGTTGTTTGGGTGGGGGATGAGGGGATGGAGGTAGGCTTATTGGTTTGAATGGATGGAGACACATTAGGGGAGTTGATTGTGGACTCAGTTGGAGGATTTGATTGGCATGCGCTTAGCAAGGCAGCCAGGATCAGTATAAAAAATAGGATTGATTTCATGGTAGATATACTAAGAACCTATCTATAAAATATTGATGGGAGGTGTTTTGTGGGGCGTATCCACGCCCCACAAAACACCACATCTCCCGAATTTACGGATAGGCTGTAAG
>Ga0209013_10002781_pt1 | contig 15785 bp, 17 predicted proteins | sample Cruoilmetagenom2_FD_187291 | JGI IMG/M metagenome (GOLD analysis project Ga0209013, IMG submission 187291) | Oil polluted marine microbial communities from Coal Oil Point, Santa Barbara, California, USA - Sample 2 (SPAdes) (version 2) | ecosystem: Environmental > Aquatic > Marine > Oil seeps ... | reverse complement strand
GATGAGAACAACATCTTTAGTCTTAACTCTTATCCTAACCGGGACAGCCAGTTTTTCCCATTTTAGAATAATGGTGGTGCTGTCATTTTTACGTTCAATGAATTCATAAGTTAGCCATTCTTTGAATTCAGTTGGTTCCGGTTTTACTATTACCCTGAGTGCGTCGTCCTTTTCATTGTAAAAATAACTTCCCCATGAATAATTGTTTTTTGAAAAAATAATTGTCCACTCTTTCTCACCCGGGATCATATGCAGCCCGTACCTGCCGGCAGGGAGAAGTTTACCCTCTATAGTTACATCAGTTGTAAACTTTATAATTGTATTTTCATTTGCACCTGCCCTCCACACTTTTCCCGATGGTACCAGTTTTCCCCAAACTTTCCGATTTTTAACTGCAGGGCTGTGATAGACTATCTTAATATCGGTCAGACCGATTCTCTGATAGACTGCCGCTTTCTGGCTGGCATCAGGGGTGGTGACATCAGTTAATCTTACAGCCGATAGAGATGAGGTTAAAATCACCACTATTGACAATAATAAAATTCTTAGTTTCATTTCTCCTCCTTTTTAAATCAATCTTAGTACGAATTGTAACTAAAATGGTTTTAGAATAACACCTTTTGAGTAGCCGGTGGCTAATGTGTTGTATTGATTTGCTCGTAATAGAGTGATATATTCAAGAAAATCCAGGAGGGGATATGACAATTTTGTCAGCATCATTATTACTTTTTCTTGTTATGGATCCTTTCGGGAATATCCCTTTTTTTATATCCGCACTAAAAAATGTCGATCCTAAAAGATATAAAAGAATTGTTTTAAGAGAATTGTTCATAGCCCTGGCAATACTTCTGATTTTTTTATTCTTTGGCCACTATATTCTCAAATTTCTGGGAATATCAGAGCCGTCTCTAACTATTTCAGGAGGAATAATACTATTTTTGATCGCTATTAAAATGATATTTCCTTCAGGTAACGGACTTCATGGAGAAGAAGTTGAAGGAGAGCCGTTCATTGTACCGCTGGCCATCCCATATGTTGCCGGCCCTTCGGCAATGGCATCAATTTTGTTATTGACAGGCAGAGAGCCTGATCGGCTTCCTGAATGGCTCATAGCAGTTCTTGTAACCTGGTTTGTAGCAGGTTTGATAATATTTTCATCAACTTTTTTCATCAGGTTCTTCGGGAAAAGGGGACTTATTGCTATTGAAAGACTGATGGGAATGATACTTATAACAATATCTGTTCAGATGTTAATGTCAGGTATTGTAGAATTCATAAGTATTCTTGAAAAGAGCCCTCAATAAATCTGTAAGAAATTTAACAATATATGTTGAACTCGGTCAAATTTTAGTGTAGACTATAATTTAAAAATAGGTATATCCATCACAAGGAAATAATTATGACTCTATTAAATATTAATAAATTACTGCAGTTTGCCGTAGATCTTGAAGAGAGGGGTGTTAAGTTTTATGAAACATGGGCTGAGCAAACTGATACGGATGAGCTGAAAATGATTTTTCTTCTCCTTGCTGAAGAGGAAAAGCATCATAAAGAGCTTTTTTCAAATATTGCAGTGGCTCACAAAGATCCCGATAAGGGATTGGAAATATCAGAAGAATATTCTGAATATCTTGATCAATTTGCGAACGAAATTCTTTTCAATGAGAATGATATCGATATGGTAAAAAGCCTGAAGGATGCCATTGAGGTGGCAAAAAAGCAGGAACTGGATGCCATGCTGTTCTATTCAGATATTAAAAATCATGTTTCAGCCGAATATACCGGAGCGGTTGAACAGATCATCTCTGAGGAAAGGAAACACTTTAAAAAACTGGGTGACCTTCAGAAGAAACTGAAACTGTAGATTATGGCGAAACTGAGTATTCAAGAAGTATTAAAATTTGCCGTCCAGCTTGAACGACGGGGACTGGTTTTTTTCAGGGAGTGGGCGGAAAAAGCGGATTTAGATGAAGTTAAGATGTTCTTTTCCATGCTTGGTGATGAAGAGGAAGAGCATGTTGAGGTTTTCCTGAAATTGTCAGAACAGGTCAAAGACGGGAGTCCCCAGTATAAGGGCAATGAAAGATTTCATGAATTCTTTGAATCTTTTTCCCGGGATGTCATGTACAATAATAAAGTTTTCAATAAAGCAAAAACCCTCAATCAAGCCTTCGAATTGGCAAAAAAACAGGAAAGAGATGTTCAGCTATTTTATTCAGAACTGAAGAAATTTGTAGATAAATCCTATCATAATGTCATCGACAGGATTGTATCCGAAGAACAAGATCATTACAGGAAAATTGATGATCTTCAGAAAAAATTAAAATTCCCATCGTTAGACCCGCCCCAACGCACCTCGCTTTAGCATAATCTGCCTTAATCATAGTAAATAATTCCCTTTCCTGGCGAGATTTTGTATTATTTATTGGAATAGGACATGGAGCGAACAATTAAATTTTATCTTACACTGATGCTTTCGATGGTTTTAATGTTTTTATTCAATTGCGGAGACGGTTCTTCAGAAGAGGTTGAACTTCAAAACAGAACCTATCAGGAAGGGCTGGATGAATTGTTCTCAACCTATGATGAAGATTTCAAAAGATTAATTGATGAAGCGCATCAGGCAATTGGGAAAACTGTTATTACCTATTCTTCAATATCGGATGAATTTACCATACCAAAATATTTGGAAATAGTCGGGTCCCATTACGATTATGGCAGGCTGTCAGGGTATATCGGGCTGCAGATTGGAATACGGTTAAACCAGGTATCTGATGCCGGTAAAGAGTTGAATGATCAGATCATTAAAATGTATACTGAAATTTATCCGCAATTCCTTGAGATCGTCAGAGGAGTCAGCGTGATGTATGGTGTTCCTGTTGAGGAGATAGATTTTAAATATATGGAACAGGGGTTCTTCAATGACCTCTGGTATATTCTTTTTAAATATCCGGAATTTGAACAATTGATGCCGCCCCGTTCCACTCAGGCCTTTGAAGGGAATTGTGCTATCGTTTCCGCAAATGTTGAAGATGATATTTTTGTTGGAAGGAACTTTGACAACGACCGTGAGAGGCCGACTTTTGTAATGAAGACAAAAATGGATGGGGTATATGAGGTGATGTGTAATGCCAGTTATTCTGTCTACCATTGGGTAATGGACGGGATAAATGAGAAAGGACTGGTAATGGCAACGGCAAACTCAGCAGCACCTGAGGAGTATTACCGGTATCAGGACCCTTATCCGGATTTCCCCGTGATCAATGAACATCATATGTTCAGAGTCGCTCTTGAGACCTGTTCAACTGTGGATGAAGTGATAGAATTATATCAAAAAGTAAGGCCATGGGTGGCAGACTTTGCAGATCATCTGATGGTAGTTGATGCGAAGGGTAATTCTGCTGTTATCGAGATAGATCTTGATAGAAATCCAGTTTTTTTCACATCTGAAAAAAGTTATCAGGTTATTACGAATACAGTTCTGCTTGCAGGTGAAGAATATGTGATTGAGAATTGTGGAAGGTACAGAGCTGCTATTAAAATGGCGGAAGAAGGGATTGAGAATATTGATGATGTAAAACAGATAATGGAGAGAATCAGGGGCCTTCCATACGGATATATGTCACTCTTCGATATAAAAAATGGATTGATGAGAATGGTATTAAGGCATGACTTTGATAAAGAGTTTGATTATCTCATTGATATTCTGAAGTGATTGATTTCTATCCCCAAGAAAATTCCGGGATATAAAACCGTTAAAATAGTTCATCCATCTTTATACTCTACCTTTTTATTCATATCTAAAGCAAAAAATGATAAAATATGGTTTTTAGTGGAGGTAAAAGTGAAAAAAATTCTATTTGCAGCAATATTTTTATTAATTTCCTTTATTATTTGCGGTCAGACATCTTATGTAGTTTCCGGAATAGTTACAAAAGACGGCTCAGGTATTGAGAATGCAAAGATATTTGTAGTAAAATTGCCAGGAGACAGCAATGATGAAACCACTTCTGAGCAGATAAAACAGAAAAAAACAACTTCTAATTCTGTAGGAAGATTTCACTTCACTCTGGAACCTGGAAAATATGAGATATCATGTGAGTATATTTCACCTGTTGCAATACCTCACGAATTATTCGCCATAGGCCCTGAAGCGTTTGAAGTAACAGACAAAAGTATTGAAGATCTGGAATTCAAAATTGTTGATGATATTGGTTATATTGAGGATAAAAAATCATTGCTTGATGAGTTACCAGACACCATATTATCTGTTAATTACAAATGGGGGAATGTCCCTCTATTTTCTGTTGAGGAGTGCAAACTGAAAGCAGAAGGATTCCTGGATACCTTAAAAGATGAAGATGTGAAAGATGTACTTAACGGCTCTGCCCTCGGGATCCCTTTGAAAATATATGATATGAATGGAAATGTTGTTTTTTATCAATTCCCAATCACAAATCTTGATACCCGTATCGGATATATCGGAGTTCATGCAATTGGAGTAAAACCCGAAGAATCAAATTTCTTCAATTATCCCAGTATATCCTTGAAAGAGCTGAATGACAGATTGATCGAGTTCAAGGACAAGAATTTTCTTCTCGATTCAAAGATACCCGAACTGAAGAAAAAAACAGCTTCATTATTGAAAATTGACCAGGGTGAGTTGATGTTCAAAAGGTTTTTATCTCTTGGGCCGGATGCATTCAGTTTTTATATAGTTTTTACAAAGTTCCCCGATGAAAAAGAGATCATTGTGGATATGAATGATCTATCTATTCTTTCAAATGAGAAATCCGATGAACAGATCCGGGATGAAAGTGAAGCGAGATATACTTTAAAATACATTCTGGATTCAAAAAACTATAACTGAAAAATATTAAATATTTCTCAACAGCTCCTTGACCTTTTTTATTGTAAGAGGGGCTGATCCTTCATAGTGGTTGTTTATATTTGCAAATACCTTAATTCCCCTCTTCTCAAGATCTTTAAGCACATCAGCAATATTACGCAGATCCTGATCTTTTGGAGAAACTACCCTGTTCCATTTGCTCCCTGTTTCCTTTTCGATCTTTTTCCTGTCCGGACCGATAAGCCTGATAATTGCCAGATCATCAATATGTTCACGATTTTCCATATAAAGGGGAACTATGTCAGGCATGTAGTAACCCTGGAGGAAAACATTATAAATTTTGTTTTCCTTAAGGAACCTGAAATATTCCCTCTTTAAGTAATTCGGATTCCTTACTTCTATTGCCATCGGGATCTCACAATCAATGTGATCGAAGAATTTCCCTGCTCTGTCGAGAAATTCATTCATTGAACTCATTTTGTTCTTGTTAAGGTATTCGAACTGCAGCATCAATGCACCTGTTTTTAAATGTAAGGGTTCGATACTGTCTAAAAATCTTTTAAAGATATCAATCGAGAGGAAATGAGGATTTATTTCCAGGGCTTTTACATTTCCTTCAATCCGGTTCGAATAATAATGGGTCAGTGTTATTGAGTTCGGTACTTTAATGGTAAATCTGAAATCTTTTCCAACTGATTCATTGTATTCATTCACACTATTGGCAACCGGGAGTTTAATGGCATCTTTGCTGAAAAGGGACCAGAACCATTGATCTATTTCAACTGTGTCGAATTGCCCGGAATATTCTTTAAGATAGTTCAGTTTGCCGGATTCCGGATATACAAGCCCCCGCCAAGAATCATATTTCCAACTGCAAGTTCCAATTTTTATATTCATACCGGGAATGCTCCTCCTGCATTGAGAATTCTTGTTTTATAGTTAATTAAATCATTAATGTTCTTAATGTATATTTTTAATGAACTATATTCAAGCATAATCGGTATTGATTAAATCAGGAAAATATTATAATATTTTTTTTGAGGAGATTATGACACAATTAGAAAAAGCGAGAAGCGGTGAGATAACAACTGAAATTGAAAAAGTTGCCTCGAAAGAAAATCTGAATGTAGAAGATTTGAGAGAGCTTGTTTCAACGGGAAGAGTAGTAATTCCTGCAAATATAAACCATAAAAATCTGAATCCGATTGGGATTGGAAAAAATCTGAAAACAAAAATCAATGCGAATATAGGCACGTCTGGTGATTTTTTTGATGTAAAGGATGAGATCAAAAAACTTGAAATGGCTATAAAGTTCAAAGCAGACACAATAATGGACCTGAGCACAGGTGGAGATATAACGGGGATAAGAAGAGAACTGATAAGGAGTTCTTCAATACCCTTCGGGAATGTTCCTGTTTATCAGATGGTAATAGATATCCTTAAACGGAAGAAAACTTTTGTTGAAATGGAATCTGTGGAAATGCTTGAATTTATCGAGGAGCAGGCCCAGGATGGAGTTGATTATATGACCATCCATTCAGGTCTTACCCGAAAAGCGGTTGATAGAGTAAAAAAACAGGGCAGGATAGCGGGAATAGTTTCCCGTGGCGGTTCAATAACTGTCGGGTGGATGCTTCATAATAATAAAGAAAATCCCTTCTATGAACACTTTGATGAGATCCTGAAAATAGCTAACAAACATGATGTTACACTTTCTCTGGGAGATGGCCTCAGGCCTGGTGCTATTGCAGATGGAACAGATCAAGGTCAAATAGAAGAACTTCTAACATTGGGAGAGCTTGTCAAAAGATCCAGGGAAGCTGGCGTCCAGGTGATGGTGGAAGGCCCCGGCCACATTCAGTTAAAAGATATAGAGATGAATATAAGACTTCAGAAGTCAATTTGCGATGAGGCCCCTTTTTATGTCCTGGGGCCGATTGTGACAGATATTGCTCCGGGTTACGATCACATAACTTCAGCAATAGGTGGTGCTATAGCTGCATCTGCCGGTGCAGATTTTCTCTGCTATGTTACACCTGCTGAACATCTCGGTCTACCAAATGAGGAAGATGTTAGAGAGGGTATAATTGCATCAAAAATTGCAGCTCATGTAGGAGATATATCCAAAGGTGTGAAAGGATCCATTGAAAAGGATATTAAGATGGGTAAAGCCAGAAAAGATCTTAATTGGGAAGAACAGAGAAATTTATGTCTCGATCCTGTAAGATTCAATAAGGTTCGAAATGAAAGAGGAACAGAGACAGAGGCTTGTTCAATGTGCGGTAACCTCTGCGTTTATAAAGTACTGGAAAATTTTTAAATGGATGAACTAAGATATACATTTTACGGTGTGAGGGGAAGTTATCCTGTTTCAGCACCAAAGACGGTAAAATATGGAGGAAATACTTCTTCAATTCTTTTTGAATCAGGAGAAGATATTTTCATCTTTGATGCCGGAACAGGGATAGTTGCCGCAGGTGAGTACATACAGAGAAAAGAAAATATAAAAACAATTAATATTTTTCTGACCCATCTTCATATTGACCATATAATGGGCCTTCCTTTTTTTAATCCGATATATGATAAAGAAAAAATTATAAAAATTCATTGCTTTAAATACAATGGTTTCAAATACAAAGATACAATTTTCTCACTCTTCAATCAGCCGCTATCTCCAATAAGCAGAAAAGGTATACGTGCAAAAATAAAATTTAATACATTTGGAGAAAATGTAGAAAGCCCGGTTATTATCAATGATCATACGACAGTCAGCTGTATTAAGGATGATCTTCATCCAAAATCCGGAGTACTGATATATAGAGTTGATTTTCATGGGAAGAAACTGGTCTTTGCAACTGATATCGAGAGTGAAAACGGTTTTGAGGGAACTCATGGAGATTTTATCAAGAATGCGGATATCCTCATTCATGACTCACAATATACATTGGAAGATTATAATAACAATAACAGCCCGAAGTCAGGATACGGCCATAGTACTGTTGATATGGCAGTAAATAATGCTGAAAAGATGAATGTTAATAAATTGTTCTTATTCCATTACAGTCCTGAATATCCGGATTCACAGCTTGAAAATATGCTTGAGCATGCAAAGAAAAAATTTAGTAATACCGAATTATCAATAGAGGGAAAAATAAATAAACTAAGGAGATAACCATGTCAGGACATTCAAAATGGGCTTCGATAAAACATAAAAAAGCGGCAACAGATGCAAAGAGAGGGAAGATCTTCACTAGAATGATAAAAGAAATAATGATAGCTGCAAAACAGGGCGGTGGGGACCCCGATGCCAACCCCAGTCTGAGAACTGCTGTTGATAATGCTAAAGGCGTAAATATGCCTAATGATAATATAAAAAAAGCTATATTACGCGGAACCGGTGAACTTGAAGGCGTTAATTACGAGGATATCTCATATGAAGCATATGGACCGGGAGGAGTTGCAATTTTAATTGAATGTCTTACAGATAATAATAACAGAACAGTTGCAGAAGTCAGGCATATACTCGGAAAATACAATGGAAATCTTGGTGAATCGGGTTGTGTAGGATGGATGTTTACCAAAAAAGGGGTTGTCATTGTGGGAAAGGAAAAAATTGAAGAGGATAATCTGTTGGAAATAATTCTTGAGAACGGAGCAGAGGACATGACAGAAGATGATGATAATTTTATCGTGACCACAACACCGGAAACACTTACACAGGTTACTGATGCGATTAAAACTACAATTGAGATCGTTTCTTCAGAAGTTGCTATGGAGCCCTCGACATATGTTAAACTTGAGGAGAAACAGGCTCACCAGATGTTGAAGTTACTTGATAAGATCGAAGAAATAGATGATGTTCAGAATGTATGGACCAATTTTGACATAGATTTAAAAGATGTAGAGAGTTATAACGGCTGATGATCTTTGCCGGTTTTGATCCCGGTTCAAATGTGTTCGGGATAGGTTTAATAGAAAAAGAGGGCTCAAAGTTCGGATATATAATGTCAGAGGAATTAAAATTTCCTAAAGTTGATTTCAATGTCAAAATGGAAATACTGATCAAAAGTTTAACTCAGAATTTCAAAGAATATAATATCTCAGAAGCCGCTATAGAAGATGGGTTCCTGGGGAAAAATGTAAGCTCAATGAACACACTTTCGAAAGTTAGAGGTGTTGTCCTTGCTACAGCAATTCAGAACAAGATGGGATTGTGCTTTTATTCTCCACGGGAAATAAAGATTGCAGTGACAGGTAATGGAAATGCAGGTAAAGATCAGGTCCGGAAAGGTGTTCAGATGCTATTGGGGATTAAAAAATTACCCGAAATAGGTTATGATGAGAGTGATGCACTAGCAGTAGCACTATGTCATTCATTAATGAAGAGAAAATTTGAGGTCATAAAATGATATATGCAATAAAAGGGAAAGTAGTGAATAAGATACCCGGGCATATTTTTTTAGATCAGGGGAACGGAATCGTGTACGACTTCTTTACACCATTATCATATTTTTCTACCATAAGGAAAGATGAGAGTATTCTGTTGTATACAGTTATGAAAATAAAAGATGAAGACCCTCAGCTATTCGGCTTCCTTTCAGAAAAAGAGAAAGAGTTCTTTCTTAAAATGATATCAATTTCAGGTATCGGCAGTAAAACAGCACTTCTTATTATAAGTGCATTTACAATAAAAGAGTTTGTTATAGCTCTTGAAAATTCAGATGTTTTAAAGCTCAGTTCGATTCCTGGAATAGGGAAAAAAACAGCTCAACGAATTATACTTGAATTATCGGGGAAAATCATTTTTGATGATGAAGATATGAGCGAGGATACAAAGTTGAAGGCTGATCTTATTTCAGCACTTGTGAACCTCGGATATCCCCAAAGAGGTGTTAAGACTGCTGTTGAGGAAGTGTTAAAAGAAGAAGTTCCCGACCATTCTTTTGAAACTTTTTTCAAACTTGTTCTTAAAAGGATCAGTAAAGTATAAATTATATGGATAATCAAGGATTTGAAAAAGAAGTAACCCTAAGGCCTTCTCTAATAAATGAATTTGTCGGTCAGGAAAAAATACTCAATAATCTGATGACTTATATTGAAGGGGCCAAAAAGAGAGACGAGGTTCTTGACCATGTACTTCTTTCCGGTCCTCCGGGACTTGGTAAAACCACACTTGCTAACATTATTGCAACAGAAATGAATGTTAGCATAAAGCATACTTCCGGTCCTGTCCTTGATAAAAAAGGTGATCTTACAGCTATTCTGACCGACCTTGAGAAAGGTGATGTTTTGTTCATTGATGAGATCCACAGGTTAAGGACCAATCTTGAAGAGATCCTTTACAAAGCAATGGAGGACTATCAGATCGATGTGATCATCGGTCAGGGAATAGGTGCGAAGAATATTTCCCTTGACCTGAACAGGTTTACCCTGGTAGGGGCTACAACACGTTCCGGGCTATTATCTGCTCCGATGAGAGACAGATTCGGTATTCCGATCCATTTAAATTTCTATATGCCCGAAGATCTTGAAAAGATAGTAGCAAGAAGTGGTGAGATATTGAATGTCAGAATAACCGGAGAATCATGTAAAGAGATCGCAAGAAGATCCAGGGGGACACCGAGGATAGCTAATAAACTTCTGAGAAGGATCCGGGATTTTGCTCAGGTTAAAGGTGAAGGTGAAATAAACAGGGAAATTGTTAAATTGTCATTTAAGGCTCTTGAAATAGATGAAGCTGGTTTTGATAAAAATGACAGAAAAATCCTTCTGACGATTATTGACAAGTTCGAGGGTGGCCCGGTCGGGTTAACTACAATAGCTACTGCTGTGGGTGAGGAAAAAGAGACTATCGAAGATGTATATGAGCCGTATCTTGTACAAATGGGATTCCTGAAAATCACACCGAGAGGGAGAGTGGTTACCGAGAATGGGTACCGCCATTTAAAAAAAGAAGTAAACATAAAAGACAGGACACTTTTCGACTGAAAAAGAGAATACTATTCTCAAGACTCGATTGATTTTAAGTTGATAACTGATATAATCCAGTAATGGAAATAGTCAGAAATTATATAATTTCGCTCCGGATAAGACAGTGGATAAAGAACTTGTTTATTTTTGCACCGATCCTATTTTCACTGAATTTTACTAATATATCCTATCTAAGGAACTCTGTGATTGCCTTCTTCCTGTTCAGCTTTGTAGCAGGAAATATATATGTACTCAATGATATTATTGACAGGAAGAGTGATGCAAACCATCCAAAAAAAAAACTCAGGCCCATTGCATCCGGTGCTCTTAAGCTGTTTCCGGCATACATTTTATCAATTTCAATAATTATTATAACAATGGCTGCAGGATTTTTCTTTAACAGGGAATATTTTGTTATTGCTTTATTCTATATCGGCCTGAATATCCTCTACTCATTGTATCTTAAAAAAATAGCTGTTTTTGATGTTATTATAATTGCAATAGGTTTTGTGCTCAGAGTAATGATCGGAGGGAGAATTAATGATATATATCTCTCTCCCTGGCTCTTCATTATAACTTTTCTTCTGGCTCTTTTTCTCGGGCTTGTGAAACGTAGACAGGAGGTTGTATTGCAGGAAAACAACGGTCTTGAGTCTACCCGAATCTCTCTTAAAAATTACAGTATTCCGTTTCTGGATCAATTGATATCTATTACTACCTCTGCAACATTGATCTCCTATATTATCTATGTATTGAATCCCGATATTCAGAATTATTTTCATACGAAAGAATTGTATCTGACCGTACCGTTTGTGATCTTCGGAATATTCAGATACCTTTTTCTCACCTATATAAAACAAAAAGGGGAAAATCCTGAGGAAGTTATTTTTTCAGACCTCCCATTTCTGATAAATATTATTCTATGGTTAGGGGTTTTTGTAATACTTATTTATAAATGATCTGAATCTTGGAAAATACTGAATTAAATATACTGAGAAAACTTCTTAGCGGAGGAGTGGATTCAAAGTATCTGATCGAAATTTATGATGAAAACAGAGGCAACTACCGTATTAAGCTCAACCTTATCCAGCATCCCGGATTTCCGGTTGATACCGCATTAAATATAATTTCATCACTTTTCACTCCAGATCTGTTAAATGTAACAAAAAATAAAAGGACAAATCCTTTTGTGCGGAAAAGGTGTGAAATAGAATTCACTCAAAGGTATAAAAAAATTCCCAAAGGAGAGAAAATATCTCTTTTGAAAAGAGCCCCGCTTAACCTTATCGAACATTTTATTGATGAGAGGGATGATACTATACTTGATGTTCTTATTAAAAATCCAAACTGTACCGAGGATCTGATCATAAAGTTTATAAACAGGCCAAGGGAACGTTCCCAGATATATAATAAACTGATACAAACAAAGTGGATATTAAACAGGAGTATCTGTTACGCTATCTCCTTTAATAAAGAAGTCCCAATCAGGGTTTGGATGGAAATAATCCCGAACATTGAACTTAACAGGTTAAAGGATTTGCTTAAGAAGCCGGTTCTTCATAAGAATGTAAGACGGGAAATTGAAAGTTTCATTTCCAAAAATGGATGATAATATCAATAAATGTCCAATATTATTGACTTTTTTTTTCATTTCAAATATATTCAATAATAATGAAATCAGTAAAAACCGCTATTTTGCTAATAATATTATTCTCATTTCAACTTCATTCAATAATTCCGATGTATTACGGGGCAAGATCGTTATCATTGGGATATTCCTCTTCAGCATACAATTATGATACTAATTCTATCTACCTAAATCCCGGACTTCTATCAGGTTTCGGTTATTTTATTACAGGTTATCAGACCCTTAGTGACTATTCGAGTTATAAAGGATTCGGAGAATTATTAGGCGATGTTCTTTCAGAAGACCTTCCGAACTTTGGATCTATGGAAATAAATGACAGAGAGTTGATCCATAATAAATTAAAGGAACTTTTCAGCTCAAAACATGGTATTTACGGCTTTAATTCAAATTCAACCGGAGCAGCATTTAAAAGGTACGGCTTTGCAGTTTCAAAGGTAAATACCGCTATTATAAATCCTGAGAGAACTTCAGTCCTGGATGGGGAAACTTCTGTGATCACTCAGGATGAGATCAACGGTTTAAATTTCAATTACACCGGACTCTCTTACACTCAGTATTCTATTGCCTACTCCATTGATTTTACGAAAGAGATAAGTGCTGGTGTTGCCATGCATTACCTTTCGGGAAAAATAGCAAGATTTTCGCAGGGACTGATAAATGATGAATTGAATTCCGCTTCTACTGAGAAGGACTATCTGAAAAACGGATGGTCGGAGGCTGAGGATAATTTTGGCAGATTACTTTTTGATTTTTCACTAAGCGCCTCACTGAGTCAAATTTTCAAGGCTGCGATCATATTAAAAAATTATAAGAGCCCTGTGATCGAAACAGATGAAAGCGAAATAATACTTGAACAGAGAACAATTGCAGCTGTTTCATTCAGGCCTGATCAGAAAACAGGTATTTATATCGATGTTGATCTGAAAAAAACAGATCTATATCTAAATGGTGAAGAGGTGCAGCCTGTTTCTCTCGGTGTTGAAAGATCTTTTTTTAATGGGAGGTTTTTTGCCAGGATTGGAATCATGAGCGACCTGACAGAGAAATATTTATTTGGAAGCAATGGCAAACTCCTTTATGGAGCGGGCCTCGGTGTATATATAAACAAAGTTCTGATCGATGCCGGTATCGGAATCGGGGGAGACGGCAGGGTCAACAGTTTTGCAGTTTCAGGGTTTTTTATTGTCAAGTAGGCGTTTGACAAAAAAAAAACTTTTAACTAAAATTTAAAGTATGGAAATGAAATTAGGGGATTTTTTACTAGCGGACAAGCTTATAACACAGGATCAACTTGAGCAGGCGCTGTCCACTCAAAAAAAAGAACCCGGAAAAATCGGAAGCATTCTGATCCGGTTAGGTTATGTAGCAGAAGAAGATATCGCTCAGGCACTCAGCAAACAATTCGGTTACCCTTCCATAAATTTGTCAAAATTTGAAATTGATGAAAAGGTAGTAGAGCTTATTAAACCTGAAATTGCCAGAAAACATATCGTAATGCCGGTTCACAGGATAGGATCGATTCTGACAATTGCAATGGGTGATCCCTCAAATTTATTTGTTCTTGAAGAGTTGCGATTTTCTACAAACCTGAGAATTCAGGCTGTTATTTCACCCGAGTCATCAATACTGGAGACAATTGAGAAATATTATGGATCAAGCACGGGAATTGAAGCACAGAAGTTTCTTGAAGAGATCGAGTTAAGTGATGATGCCTCCATTGAGGTTCTTGAAGATATGGAGGATGATGAAGGGTTCATTGGTGATTCTACAGGGGATGATGCTCCTGCAATAAAACTTGTGAATTTAATCTTCCAGGATGCTATTTCAAAAGGTGCATCAGATATTCATTTTGAGCCTTATGAAAAGGTATTCAGAGTCAGATTCAGGATAGATGGAATTCTTCATGAATATATGACCCCTCCGATGAATATTAAAAATAAGGTTCTTTCGAGGGTTAAACTTATAGCAGGCATCGATATTGCGGAAAAGAGGCTCCCTCAGGATGGAAGGATCAAGACAAAATTAAAGATCAATGAGATGACCAAAGCAGTTGATATGAGGGTTTCTTCATTACCTACAATTCATGGTGAAAAAATTGTTATCAGAATTCTTGATAAAGATAACCTTATGCTTGATCTGACAAAACTGGGATTTGAACCAATATCACTGGAGAGGTTTGACCGGAATATCAGTGAGCCCTGGGGAATTGTCCTTGTTACCGGGCCAACTGGTAGCGGCAAAACGAATACGCTTTACTCCGCAATTCAGAAATTGAATAGTGAAGATGTGAATATAATGACTGCTGAGAATCCGGTAGAGTTTAACCTCTATGGAATAAATCAGGTAAACATAAGAGACTCAATCGGATTGACTTTTCCAGCTGCATTAAGATCATTTCTGAGACAGGATCCTAATATTATTCTTGTCGGCGAGATCAGAGATTTTGAGACTGCTGATATAGCAATAAAATCTGCATTGACAGGGCATATGGTTCTTTCCACACTGCATACAAATGATGCTCCATCTACTATTGCCAGGCTGATAAATATGGGGATAGAGCCTTTTCTTGTATCAAGTGCGGTAAGGCTGGTTATTGCTCAGAGACTTGTAAGGAGATTGTGTCAGAATTGTAAAACTTTATCCAAAATCCCTGCACAGACCCTTATTGATATAGGTTTTCCTCCTGAAGAAGCAAAAAGTGTTAAGATATATGATCCGAAAGGTTGTGAAAAGTGTACAAATACCGGATATAAAGGCAGGATTGCTTTGTTCGAAGCGATGGAAATTGATGAAGAAATAAGAGAACAGATCCTGGTAGGGGCATCGACATCGGAATTGAGACAGAAATCAAAGGAAAAAGGTATGCTTACCTTGAGAATGAGTGGAGTTGAAAAGGTTAAACAGGGACTAACCTCTATTGAAGAGGTTGTAAGAGAAACAACAAAGATGTAAGGAGAATAATATGGCATTACCTCTTCCCCAATTGTTGAAGATAATGATCGATGAAGGTGGAACTGATCTACATATTACTACAAATGCCCCGCCGGTTATAAGGGTTCATGGTGGACTTAGAAAAATTGACCATCCAATATTAACTCCGGCTGAAACTAAGCAGATAATTTATAGTGTTTTGAGCGACAATCAGAAATATAAATTTGAGGAAAGCTGGGAGTTGGATTTCTCATTCGGAATCAAAGGTGTTGCCAGATTCAGAGCAAATGTATTCATGCAGAGAGGTGCTGTTGCGGGAGCCTTCAGGCGTATTCCTTATGAAATATGGAGCTTCGAAAAACTTGGACTCCCACCGGTAGTTTCAAC
>Ga0209013_10002780_pt1 | contig 15788 bp, 15 predicted proteins | sample Cruoilmetagenom2_FD_187291 | JGI IMG/M metagenome (GOLD analysis project Ga0209013, IMG submission 187291) | Oil polluted marine microbial communities from Coal Oil Point, Santa Barbara, California, USA - Sample 2 (SPAdes) (version 2) | ecosystem: Environmental > Aquatic > Marine > Oil seeps ... | reverse complement strand
TTGGTCCAAACGGTGTAGGCAAGACAACCTTGCTCAATATGCTGGCCGGTCTATATAAACCAGACAGCGGAGCTCTGTCCATGCCCCCTTCTCATGTAATAGGTTATCTCCCCCAGGAAGTTGAGGAGACTTATACTGACAGAACAATCTTAGAAGAAGCTCTAAGCATTTTTAACGAAATACAGGAGCTTGAAAGTGAATCAGAAACTATTGCAGAGGAATTAAATAACATCTCGGATCACGACTCCGCTCTATATAAAAAGTCTCTTTTGAGGTTGGATGCCATTCATAATGAATTAAGAACAAGGGATTCACATACGATCAGGTATCAAACCGAAAAGATGCTCCTAGGGCTCGGTTTTGAGGTCGCTGATTTAAACAAGGCCTTAAACATTTTCTCAGGCGGTTGGAGAATGCGCGTGGCTCTTGCCAAACTCCTCCTGCAGAACCCAAATATACTTTTACTCGACGAGCCTACAAACCACTTGGATATAGAGAGCATAGATTGGCTTGAGGAATATTTAAAACAGTTTCAAGGAACCGTAATTTTAGTATCCCACGATCAGTATTTCTTAAACCGTATGGTAACCACTATTGCCGAGTTAAGTACGGGGCAGATTGCCGAATACGCCGGGAACTATTCATCTTATGTAAAAGAGCGCCAGTCCCGTCTGTCCATTCAGAAGTCCGCATACGATAATCAACAGCGAATGATTAAGGAGACCGAGAGGTTTATTGAGAGGTTCCGTTACAAAAATACCAAAGCGAAGCAGGTGCAGAGCCGTATAAAGATGCTTGAGAAATTAGAGCGCATACCGCTTCCTGATTCTGAGGGTGCTTCAATTAAATTCAAATTCCCTGAACCTAAACCATCCGGGAAGGTTGTGCTTGAGTTATCCGAATTCTCAAAGTCGTATCAGGGCAAGGATGGCACCGAGCTTAAAGTGTTCGAGGATGCAAATCCTCTGATTATATCAAAGGGTGATAAGATAGCCCTTATTGGAAAGAACGGGGCCGGGAAAAGTACGCTTGCAAGAATTCTTTTAGGGACCGAACCCTTTGAGGGTACAAGGAAATTGGGACACAACGTAGAGCTTACATTTTTCGCTCAGCACCAGGCGGAGTCTCTTGACCCTTCTAATACAATTGTTGAGGAGCTTAAGTCGGCTGGCTATAGTCAAAACGAAACTGAGATCAGATCATTACTCGGAGCCTTTCTCTTTACCGAAGGGGATGTTTTTAAACCCGTGAGTGTGCTGTCTGGAGGGGAGAAAAGCCGTATAGCTCTTGCAAAAACGCTTTTATCTCCTAAGAATTTTATGATACTTGATGAGCCTACTAATCATTTGGATATACAATCCAGAGATGTCCTAATCGATTCTTTAAGGCAGTACAAAGGAACTTTTGTTGTCGTAAGTCATGACAGGCATTTTCTAGACCGGGTTGCCAATAAGATTTGGTATGCGGAGGAAAAGGGCATAGTAACCTATCCGGGAACCTACTCCGAATTTCATTATCATCAGACTAAAAGACAGGAAGTCTCATCCAACCCGGTTGATCAATTTGATGAAGAGAGTATTCTCGGCCCGGAGAATAAATCCCGGACTGCCAAAAACAAAAGAATGGAAGCTCAGAGGCGTAACCGTCTTTATAAGGAACTTGTTGAGAAGGGTATTGAGAACATGGAAAATTGGGAAGAGCTCAGTCAAAAACAGCTTTCGGGGGCCTTGTCAGATCTCGAGAAAAGAATTCACGCCTATGAAGACAAAATAGTTGATCTTGAAGGCTTCTTAGCTGATCCTTCAACTTTTCAGGATAAAGAGCGAGCTAGTGACATTTCACATGAGTATAGTGAGTTGAACAATAATATAAAAAAATCCTACGAGAGGTGGGAACTTGTTTCGGCTTATCTTGATAATATGCGGGATCGGGGAGAGGTCGGATAAGATAGTTTTTTGTGAACCGGCAACAGCCTATTGTTTTACTTCAAATTCCTCTACTTTTAATTCTGGGTGCATTCCAGGGAGTCCAACTCTATACCAGATAAATGGAATGAGCGGGTTCGGCAGCCAGTAAAGCCAGCCCAGGTTGGAAACTTTTTGGCCGTCTTCTAGTATCAAATCCATCCAGACATAGAGAAATTTATAAAAGCATAGCCCAGGAATGTAATTTATCTTAAAGTTGTCAGTCTTTAGATATTTCTTCCGAATATAATAATTACCTTCAAAAGGGGTAATCCCCCAGCCAATAGGTCCTTCGGCTAATAACATGCCGCTTGGTCTATGAGTAATTTTAACGAACTTCTTTGGTTTAGACATATCTTATTTGATTCCGGAATTCTTGATTAGATTCCTAAGAATCAAATTAACCCATACCTGAAACCATAGCTTCAAGCCTTCTAATCCTTTCTTCCATCGGTGGGTGAGTGCTAAACAAAGAAGCGAGACCTTTACCCGAAAGAGGGCTTGCTATCAGCATATGAGAGGTGCTGTCGGCTGTCTGCTCGCTTACTTGAAGCGGTATTCTTTGAGATGCCATTCCCAGTTTTCTAAGAGCATTGGCCAAATATATAGGGTTTCCGCAAATCTCGGCGCCGCCTTTGTCCGCGCCATATTCTCTGGTTCTTGAAATAGTCATTCTTATGACAGTTGCGGCCATAGGGGCAAGTATCATCATGGCAATCAAAGCAATTGGGTTTCCGCCTCTATCTCTTCCTCCTCCAAAAAACATGGCAAAGTATGCGAGATAGGTTATTGCAGTCGCGATTGTGGCAGCGATAGAACTTATAAGAATGTCTCTATTTTTAACGTGCGCCAGCTCATGCGCAAGCACCCCTTTTAATTCCTCACGGCTAAGAAGTCTTGTTATTCCTTGCGTAACCGCTACAGCCGCATGCTCCGGGTCTCTCCCGGTTGCAAAAGCGTTTGGCTGCTCCTGAGGAGTGATATAGACCTTGGGCATAGGAAGCCCGGCGTTTTGAGCTAACTCCTGTATATCGCCATAAAGCTGAGGGGCGTCTTCATATTTGACCTCTGTTGCCTTATACATTTTTAGCACAATCTTGTCGCTCCACCAATAACTCGCGAAGTTCATTATTATTGCGATAATAAGCGCTATAGTAGCGCCGCCCTGACCGCCAACATATCCCCCTATGCCAATTAATAGTCCTGAAAGCGCTGCAAGTAGTATTAAGCTTTTTAAAGTGTTCATTTTTATCTCCTGAATAGAATTCTAATTGATAATCCAATTAGCTAATATTTCTTGATTTAAGTACTATAATCAAGATAATGCTCAAGGGCGATAATTCAAGTAAGGTTTAACAATATAAACTAAAGAAAAAAGGGTATAAAAAATATGGATACAGGAATATTATGGTCGTTAGTTAGCTCTTTCACAAGTGTTTTTATTCTTACTAGACTACTGCAGTATTTGCTGAAAAGAACCAATCTCGAGGATAGAAAGAGGGCCTATGTAGTATTTTTTATTGTAGCGGTATTCGATCTTATAGGGTTGTATTTCTACTTTAGCAATATAACTTTGGCCTTGCAGGGCTGGCTTTTCTACTATCTTCCCTTCTTGGTTATGTGGTTGATGAAGGATTTAATGGAAGCCTCAAGAAAGAAGCGTGAACAAGAGGCTTCTAACGAAGAATAGCCAATGACCAAATTCCTCGATTGGGCTTGGTTTTGACATCCCTTTTTATCTTCAATAGAATTCACGGATACTGAATTAGTTATACATATCTAAAGAGACGAAAAATATGAATCAAAACAATATCGTTATGCAGACCAGTTTTGACGGTGTAGCGTCACCCAAAAGAGGAAAGGTGAGGGACATCTATGATTTGGGTGATAAATTGTTGATAGTCGTCACCGACCGCATATCCGCGTTTGATGTAATCATGAATGAAGGAATTCCCGGCAAGGGAGCGGTTCTAAATCAGATTTCCAAATTCTGGTTTGATAAGACCAATGATATAATCACGAACCATGTAATCTCCACAGATGTGGATGATTACCCGGAGGAATTTCATAAATACAGGGATGTTCTTCAGGGCAGAAGCATGCTGGTTAAAAAAACCCGCCCCTTACTGGTGGAATGTGTAGTAAGAGGATATGTCGCCGGCTCCGGCTGGAAAGAGTATAAAGACAGTCAGTCTATTTGCGGAATACCTTTACCCTCCGGAATTCTGGAGTCGGGTAGGCTCGAAAAGCCGATATTTACCCCTTCGACTAAAGCCGAATTGGGGGATCATGATGAGAATATTACATATGAGCAAACTGTGGATTTAATAGGTCGGGAGTTGGCTGAAAAAGTGAGGGATGTCAGTATAGCACTGTATTCTAAAGCCAGGGATATTGCGGATAAAAAAGGAATAATAATTGCGGATACTAAATTTGAGTTTGGAATTGATCAGGATACTGGGGAGCTCATATTAATAGATGAAGCTTTAACTCCGGACTCCTCTAGATTCTGGCCCAAAGATGAATACGAACCAGGATGTTCACAAAAGAGTTTTGATAAGCAGTTTGTTAGAGATTATTTAAGCTCTATTAACTGGGATAAAAACCCTCCTCCCCCTCCTCTGCCTGCTCAGGTGATTGTAGGAACTTCTGAAAAATATCATGAAGCTTTAAAGAGACTTCTCGATTAATCTTTGGAATCTAGGCTGAGGGTGTGGGGGCAAGAGTAACAATAACTATAGAAAATAAGGTCCAGATGAGGGAGCTCAGAGCAGGCAGCAATTTTGTCTCCCAGAACCCAGTGCATGCGCATTTCGGTTTAGGAGAGGCTGAACTCATAAACGAGGTCCAGGTAAACTGGACTGATGGTGAGATAACGATTTTAGAGAACGTGTCTCCAAACCAATTTCTTGTAATCGATCATCCCGACTTATAGTTGTAGGGGACATTTTTTAACAAGGTGCCGGATGTTATGGAAACAATAAGCATATTAGGATGCGGTTGGTTAGGTCTGCCTTTAGCTGAGTATCTTATAAAATGCGGACACAGAGTTAAGGGATCTACAAGAACGAAAAACGAGATCACCATTTTAGAGTCAAAGGGCATAGAACCGAGCCTTTTAGTTTTGGACCCTGATATTCGAGGCGAGAATCTAGATAATTTTTTTAAAAGTGATGTGCTCATCATCAACTTCCCGCCCGAAAGACGGGATGATATAGTTGCATATCATAAGCTTCAACTGACTTCATTATTAGATAAAATTAAGCTTTCATCAATAGAGAAAGTTGTTTTCGTAAGTTCAACCTCGGTATATCCTGATTTAAATCGCGAAATGTCAGAAGAAGAAACACAGGTACCCTCTAAGTCTTCAGGTAAGGCGCTCGTGGAAGTAGAGGAACTTTTAAATAACTGTGATGCATTTAAGACTACTGTATTAAGATTTGCCGGTTTGATAGGGTATAATCGCAAACCCGGACGATTTTTCGCAGGCAAAAGGGAAGTGCAAAACGGAGAGGCACCGGTGAACCTTATTCATAGAGATGACTGTATTAATATCATTCACCAGATAATTGAGAAGGATGTATGGGGTGATACTTTTAATGCCTGTGCAGACCTACATCCGAAAAGGAAGGGTTATTATATCCATGAGGCAAATAAGTTAGGCTTGTCCCCCCCCACATTTATTAAATCTGAAGAATACAGCTACAAAATAGTTAGCAGCAAGAAGTTGAAGAATCAATTAGATTATAGTTATAAATATCCTGATCCGTTAGAGATCGATGATGATTAATTTTGCTTCATATCTGCTAAAACGCTTGATAATACATAAAAAAGCTTGGTTTTGATTGCCATTCTGTTATACTTATCTACAGTTAAATTTAAAATCTCTATTATCAGGGATACATTAAGTAGTTGAATAAAATTCGAGAAAAAGACTTATTTGCTTTGCTGTCATCCCTCCAAGTGATAAAAATATTCTGTACTATGAAATCCATATGACGCCTTCCTTTTCAAAGACATCTAATCTAAACAACAATAGCTGGGTAAATAGTAAGATTTTTTAATAAATTATAGGGGGATACTGTCTAAAAATATGCAGGATACAATAAGACTCGAAAACGGTGCAAACATGGATCTACAATTCGAAGATAACAATCTTGTTAGAGAACTTTATGGGCAACATAACGAGAACCTAAAGGAGATAGAAAATCTCTACGGAATTAGGATTCATTCAAGGGGTGGGAAATTAAGTCTTGAAGGGGAGAATCGTGAAGTCCAGTCAGCCTATAAATTTTTAAATAAGATTTACAGTCTTATGGAGAAAGGCTATTCGCTTGATCCGGGCGATCTTGAGTTGGCTTCCAGGATTGTGGATGAAAATAGCATTCAGCTTGAGGATGTATTCTTAGATACCGTATGTATCTCAACCAGAAAAAAGATAATAGCTCCAAAGAGCTTAAACCAGAAACTCTATATCGAGTCGATAAGAAAGCACGACATAGTTTTTGGTGTCGGCCCTGCAGGGACAGGCAAAACCTATCTTGCTATGGCAATGGCGGTCTCTGCATTCGTAAATAAAGAAGTCAACAGAATTATACTAACCAGGCCTGCCGTGGAAGCCGGTGAGAAATTAGGTTTCCTGCCGGGAGACCTCTCACAAAAAGTGGACCCCTATTTAAGGCCTCTACTTGATGCATTGTATGAAATGATGGATTACGATAAAGCTTCAAGGTTGATTGATAAAAATGCCATTGAGATAGCACCTTTGGCATTTATGAGAGGAAGAACTTTAAATGACGCATTTATTGTGCTTGATGAAGCGCAGAATACTACACCAATGCAGATGAAGATGTTTTTAACAAGACTAGGTTTTAACTCGAAAACAGTCATTACGGGGGACACGACCCAAATAGATCTTGGAGGGGATGAGAAATCGGGGCTGCTTGAAGCTGAATCACTCGTTAAGAAAATTGATGGGATATCTTTTGTCTATTTCTCTAAAAATGACGTAGTAAGGCATCCTCTAGTAAGACAGATAATAGAAGCGTATGAACAAAAGTCTTAGCTGTTATGTTATAATTTAATGGTAGTAGGTATTTTGCTTGGAGGTATTAATGAAAGGTAATTTATATATATTCGTTTCTATCGTTGCTCTTGTTTTTACTCTAACTGCTTGTAAACATCAGTGGAAGGATCCTGATACTTCCTTGCCTACTCAGAATCTAAGCATAGCTAATCTTATAACAAATAGAGATGCTTTTGACAGCTCCGGAGTATCGCTTATAGGGAAGGTTTGGAATCTGAAGGTCAGTAGTACAGAAAGTCAGAATGAAAATGCCATGAAAGAGACTTATACAACTTTTATACTAGCGGATAGAATGGGCACAGGAGTGGACGTTTATGCGCCAGGGGAAGTGCCTATTGCAGAGGGCGATTTTGTCAGAGTTGTAGGGGTTTATAGGAAAGAATTCCAAAATACGGGAGATTATTTTTCAAATATAGTTGACGCTGTAAGGATAGAAGATTGGAATCCGGGTTTTAACTACTGGCTTCGGGAATTTGAATTTGATTAATATAGTTTTGATATGAAAATCGGATTACGAAAAAATTTCGTTTAGAAATATAATCTTTTCTCTCGAAGGTCCTAAAGAGACGGTATATATAGGAACGCTTGTAGTTTCTTCTAACTTTTCCAAATACTTTCTGGCTTGTATTGGAAGCTCCGATATATCCTTGGCTTCTGATATATCATCTTTCCAGCCTTCCATTTCTTCATATATAGGTTCTATATCTTTAAATACTTGATTATTAGACGGGAAAGAAGAGAGTTGCTCACCTTTGTAGCTGTAACCGACACAGATATTTATTTTCTCAAATCCCGATAAAACATCAAGCTTTGTTATCGCAAGCCATGAAATTCCATTTGTCTGAGCCGCATATTTAAGGGCGAAGGCATCAAACCATCCACATCTTCTTGATCTTCCTGTAGTGGCACCAAATTCTCCACCTGCTCGTCTAAGTTCTTCACCTAATTCACCTGAGATCTCAGTAGGGAACGGTCCTTCTCCGACCCTGGTTGTATAGGCTTTAGAAATACCTAAGACCATATCAATTTTAGTTGGGCCAACTCCGGTACCGGATGATGCTCCTCCTGAGCCTGAGCTTGATGATGTAACGTAGGGATAAGTGCCGAAATCTATATCTAAGAGCGCCCCCTGAGCCCCTTCAAACAGTATGTTTTGACCATTGGAAATAGAATTGTTAAGTAGGGTTGATACATCGCACGAGAATCTCTTAAGCTTCCTACCGTATTCAGCATACTCTTCAAAAATTTCTTCAAAACTTATTGGATTTCCGCCAAGCACTTTAGTAAGATATGAATTTCTTTCTTGAAGTACATCTTTTAATCTGGCCGAAAGTGAATCTGGATCGACAAGATCAGCAAATTTAATTCCTCTTCTAGCTGTTTTGTCTTCATAGACGGGACCAATTCCTCTGCCCGTGGTACCGATTTTCGAATTTCCATTCATTGATTCACGGGCTAAATCTATTTCCCTATGGTAGGGCATGATTACGTGCGCTCTATCGCTTATTTTAAGATTTTTTTCATTTGCACTGTATCCCGCGGATTCTAATTCGTTTATTTCTTGTAAAAGAACTTTGGGATCTATGACTACGCCATTTCCTATAAGGGATAGCTTGTCTTGTCTCAGTATGCCGGAAGGTAGGTGATGGAGAACAACTTTTTCATTTCCAATAACTATCGTGTGTCCTGCGTTATTCCCGCCTTGGTATCTGACGATTATATCCACCTTCTCCGAGATAAGGTCCACAATCCTCCCCTTGCCCTCGTCTCCCCATTGAGCGCCAATTACTACTACATTTGGCATTCTTAGATTCCCCCTTTGAGAAGTTCTTCAAGGTTTGAGAACTCTTTGCTGGAACCCAGTCGGGATTCGATCAATTTTAGTTTCCTCGGAGTCTCCAAAACAATTATTCCGTAAAAGTTAGAGGAACGGTTTTCTTTAATTCTAAGCTCTCTTTGTTTAGGGTTTAGATTTAGATCCAGGACAACTTTAAAACCGCTTGATCTGAGCCATTCGGTAAGATGTATTGCTTCGCGTCTTAAAGATGATTTTTTTGGAATTACAACAAAATGAAGCTGGTTATTCTCAAGGTAGTTTCTAGAATAATCTAATAGTGATTCAACGTCCACTGCAAACCCCGTTGCGGGGGTTTCATGCCCATATTTGCCCATTAATTCATCATACCTTCCACCTCTGATTAAAGGGTTGGGTATTAACTGAGACAATATTTCAAACGTAACACCTGTATAGTAATTAAATCCTCTTAACTCAGCCAGGTCTATGTTAACTTCACAGTCAAGCTGATAGTCGTCGACTACACTTAAAACGTTTTCCAGTTCTTTTATATATTTTCTTATGGATATTATCTTTTTTGCTTCTTCTAATACTTCCTTTCCACCATAGAGATTGGGTAAACAAATTATAGCTTCTTTTACATTTTTAGGAGCCTTAGATTTTTGGATGGCCTTTTCTATGGCTTCTTGGTCCTTTTTTTTGATCGCATCTTCGACTTCTTCTCGAAGATCGCCCGTTTTTTCTAATAAACTTCTTGCAATCCCGGTATGCCCAATGTCGAGTACAAGTTTTTTTATCCCCGATTTACCGAGTGATTTAATACCTAGCGCTATAATTTCACCATCAGCTTCAGCAGAGTTGAGGCCTATCAGTTCACACCCGACTTGAAAAACTTCTCTCTCTTTTCCACTTCCTTTTTCTTCAAATCTTACAACTCTTCCATTATAACAAAGCCTTAAAGCTGACTTAATATCCTTTAGTTGTGTTGCGACTATTCGCGCAACTTGGGGAGTGATATCAGGTCTGAGTGCGACAATTTCTCCAGTAGAGGGGTCAACAAACTTCATTACTTTACTTTTGAGGTCATCCCCTAGTCCTACTGAAAGTGGCCCAAGATATTCAAAAAGAGGAGTAATGATTTTTCTGTAACCCCATCTTGAAAATTCTTCAAGTAAACCTTCTTCAATTCTCCTGAGTTCCTCTGCTTTCTCAGGAATATAATCCTTAACTCCTTGTGGATGACTTAGACGATCTACCATTTAAAATTTGACCTGTGTTACCGAAATAATATCGGATAGATTTGATATTTGTTTAATTCCCTCTGCCGGGACAGAGGAGTCTACACTAGTAAATACAATTGCTCTTCCGCCTATAGTTTCCCTTCCCAAGTGAAGGCGCCCTATATTAACACCATTATCACCGAGTATGGAGCACATATTTCCTATAAATCCTGGTTTGTCCTTGTTTTCACTAACCAGCATATAACCTTCAGGAACAATGTCAATCGTAACCCCGTTAATTTTTACTATTCTGGGCTCTTCTTTTCCAAAAATCGTGCCGGATACTTGATTTTCGCCTTCTTCAGTCTTGACTTTTATAGTTATTAAGCTGGTAAAGTCTTTTGTTTTAGATGATTTGGATTCAATTACTTCTATTCCTCTTTCTTTAGCAATAACCGGAGCATTTACGTGGCTTACCACAACGTCCATCATTGGCGTCAGAAAACCTTTAAGTGCCGATACCGTAATAGGGGAAGTGTCCAGCTCTGAAACCTCCCCATCATACTCAATATGCACTTCTTTTATTCCACCCTTGCAAATCTGTCCCTGCAAGGCACCGAGCTTTTCAGCTAAATTGAGATAAGGCTTCATCACTAATAGAGCTTCTTGGCTTACCGAGGGCATATTAACGGCATTGTTTACAACTCCGTTTACAAGGAAATCCACTATTTGTTGAGCAATTGCAAGTCCAACTTTTGTCTGAGCCTCGGCAGTGGAAGCACCCAGATGAGGTGTCACCACTATGTTTTCATCAATTGATAATACTGGATTGTCTTCTGCAGGCGGCTCACTTGTATATACATCAAATGCGGCTCCCGCTATTTTCCCTGATTTTACGGCGTCTGTTACATCTTGTTCATTTATTACACCGCCCCTGGCGCAGTTAATTATAATCAATCCGGGTTTGGTCTTCTCAAATGTATCTTTATTAATAAGGTCTTTAGTTTCAGATGTAAGAGGTGTATGTATCGTGATTATGTCGGCTCTTTTTAATAATTTATCTAGAGAAACCAGCTCGACCCCTAATCTGTCTGCTGCTTCCTGTGTTAGAAAAGGATCATAGGCTATAACGTTCATCTTAAGCCCCATAGCCCTTTCTGCAACCAGTTTGCCTATGTTGCCGAGCCCTATACAGCCGAGCGTTTTACCGTATATCTCAATACCTTTGAATTTGCTTCTTTCCCACTTTCCCGCTTTAAGAGAAGCGTGTGCTTCAGGTATTCTCCGGGCTAGTGAGAGCATCAGAGTTATTGTGTGCTCAGCAGTTGTAATCGCATTGGCCTCTGGGGTGTTCATAACAACAATACCCTTTTTGGTTGCGGCCTCTACATCTACGTTGTCAACTCCTATTCCTGCTCGTCCGATAGCTTTAAGCTTTTTTCCCGCTTCAATAATTTCTGCTGTAACCGTACTGGCGCTTCTTACTATTACGGCATCGTAGTCGCCTACAATTTCTAAAAACTCTTCTTTGGGTAGGCCTTTTCTTACGTCTATTTCTAATTCACTGGCTGCTTCAAGAATCTCAAGACCATCTTTAGCCATACCGTCTGTTATTAATACTTTCAATATTATCCTCCAAGAAATGTTTAGGGGTGGTATTAACGGCATAACAATATATGCGAGCTATGAATTGTTGTCAATTTGAAGTAAGCCAATGTGTACTACAAACTTGTCACATAATATCATCATCTGCATGTCACGACTTCCTATATCCCACTTTCTTAGCCCAACAATTGAGAACCACTTGCGATTAAGTTAACCTTTTGCCCAATCTATGAACGAACATAAAATGTCATTTCTTGATCACCTTGGAGAATTGAGGCAACGACTCTTATGGTCACTCCTTTTTGTGCTTGTCTTTTTTATTCCGGCTTATGCGTTCTCAAATGAGATCTTCGAATTTCTAATGAAGCCCTTGATTGAGAATCTTCCCGAGGGAAGTTCCTTAATATTTACCAGGCCCGCTGAAGGGTTCACGACTTACTTGAAAGTCTCGTTTTTTGCCGCGGTCATATTGGCGATACCGTTTATACTTTATCAAGCTTGGCAATTCGTCGCCCCCGCACTTTACAAAGAGGAAAAACGAATAATTATTCCGTTTATTTTATTTGGATCACTTTTCTTTGCGTTAGGAGCTGCTTTTTGTTATTACGTGGCTTCCCCTCCGGCTTTTAAATTTTTGTTAAACGAGTATTCCTCAGATTATGTGAAAGCCTTTCCAACTATTCGTGAAGCACTATCTTTTTTTATGGCGTTAATTTTCGGTTTTGGTCTTGTGTTTGAATTTCCCCTTATAATTTTTATCTTGGCTAGAATAGGGCTTGTCACAAGTAAGTGGTTAAGGGAAAAAAGGAAGTATGCGATTGTGCTAAGTGCTATTATTGCGGCAATGCTTACTCCAACTACGGATGCTGTATCTATGATGTTAATGTTTGTTCCCATAATTATTTTCTATGAGCTAGGTATCATTGTGGCCTGGATGTTTGGAAAGAAAAAGAAAGAGGAAAACACTGAAGATGATACGTTCAATTAATCGGCGGATTGACTTTGTTCTCATAAGAAAATAAATTTTCTTTCTAGAATTGATACTCTGTTATAAAATTTAGTTTGTCGATTATAAAAAAAGAGGTGAAACAAATGGCTGCTAAAACTAAAAAGAAACAAACCAGGGATCTCACACACCCGATTACTTACAAAAGGGAGAACGGCAAATTTAACGTTGAGTGGTATCTGGACCATGATAAAAGAAACTGGGTGCTTCCTAAGGTTCTAAAAGATCAGGCAAAGAAGCTCGGGAAAAATCCGTTTTTACAATTCGGATATAAGAAACCAATTAGCTTCTATCAAACAAATCAGCTGGCAAACAAAATAGCAAACGGCCTTTTAAATATGGGTATAAAAAAGGGTGATAAGGTCGCGGTTTACATGCCCAATTCTGATGACTACGTAATAACCTGGTTTGGAATATTAAAAATGGGCGCCGTTATGGTGCCGATTAACACCGGTTATAAAATGGATTTTCTCCAGTACATAATAGACAGCTCAGATTCTACCGTTCTCTTTATCGCTGAAGAGTATCTCGAGCGCATGCCTCCTATAACAAAGAGGATTCCCCAACTAAAGAACGTCATCGTATGGACTAGGGACGGGAATGAGAAATTTAATAAGCACGGGTTTAATTTCAAGAAAATGACCTCTTACACAAAATTTATCACCCCTCAAAAGAGCGCTGAGCCTGGAGTTGAGATTACCTTTGTGGATCACGCGCGTATTATGTACACATCGGGCACAACCGGAAGATCAAAAGGAGTTGTGAGGCCTTGCGCCGCCGATTATTCAAGCGCTAGGAACTATGCCGAGATAATGGACGTAGGTCCAAAGGATGTATGTTTCACATGTCTTCCGCTATTTCACTCAAACGCGATGGTTATGACCGTCTACCCCGCTCTAATAATGGGAGCCAAGGTAGTGGTTGAAGAGAAATACAGCGCCAGCAAATTCTGGAAATGGATGGTGGATCATGGGGTAACTAAGTTTAATATTGTGGGAACTATTTCCTATTTTATGTGGAACACACCTCCTGTTCCGGAGGAAAAGCAGCATAAGGTAAAGCTCGTATTAGGCTCCCCTGCACCGCACGATATAATTGAGGGCTTTATGGAAAGGTTCAATATCAGATTCATGGAGGGCTACGGGCTTACGGAGATTGGCCAGTGTACCTGGATGCGCCCTGGAGAGCCGTTCAGAGTGGGTTCGTGTGGCAAGGAAGCCCCGGGGTATGAAATAAAAATTGGAGATCCTGAGACTGACGAAGAAGTTCCAAGAGGTGAGGTAGGGGAAATTATCGTTCGTCCGAGAACTCCTAATGTGATGCTCTATTACTATAACAAGATGCCTGAAAAGACAGTAGAAGATTTCCGTAACTTCTGGTTCCACACAGGTGACGCGGGCAGGATGGATAAGGACGGGTATATCTATTTTGTGGACAGAGTTAAGGACTATTTAAGGTGCAAAGGGGAGAATATAAGCTCTTTTGAAGTTGAGAAGATTGTCGGTTCTCACCCTGATGTTGAAGAATCGGGCGCCATAGGGGTTAAATCCGAGGGCGGGCGTTACGCTGAAGACGAGCTTATGATAGTTGTTGTGCCCAAGAAAGGTAAAACAATCGATCCTGTAAAACTTATAAAGTTTCTAGAGCCTAAAATGCCTTATTTTATGATTCCAAGGTTTGTCAGATTTGAGAAATCGCTTCCCAAGACAGGGACGCTTCGTGTTCAAAAGAACAAACTGCGTGATAAGGGTATTACCAAAGACACGTGGGACATGAAAAAAGCGGGATATAAACTTAAGAGATAATAAAAAGAATTTTAATATAGGGTAAAATTATTATAAGTATAGTTCGATAAAGGAGGAATAAATGTTAAGAATAATTCACATTATAATGCTTGTAGTTATTGTAACGGCCTTATCATCATTTAATTCTGTTGCCGAAGATTCTCTCGGGGTTTTGGAGTTTAAGAAATTATACGACGGCCTTTTATCAGGGGAAACCCTTGTGAATGAAACTCAGCAGGATGGAACGGTAGTTAAAAAAGAAAGAATCTATGGAAAAGCTGTTGATACAGGTGATGGAGATTTTGATATTCCAGTAACCCAGGTCATCACATATACCAAAGATGGCAAACTCGAACTGAAGGTAAAGGTTGATATTCTCGACAGAGTTCACGATCTTGGGGGCCGAGCAATTATTCAGGAAGAGATAACGGGTATCAGTGTGTTAGAGCAGGGCGACGAGGTTCCGGAGGAAGCTAATCAAACAGAGTTTGGCGGTATATATCGCGTCGGCAAAAATGCTCAAGGCGGGTTCGATGTTCACAATTTTTCGTTAACTCCTTCTCTTCTTATTGAGGGTGAGAATTTATCTCTTGCAGGTTCAATGATCACTTATTCTTGTTCCGCTCAAGATGCCAAAACTGTTTGTAACTACACAGTGCGTGATTTTGAGCTTGGAGATTACGAGCCTTATAAGGGATATCAAATTGGGGAACCAATTGGCGGGGATTTTACAGAGACATTTGTGAGCAACTAACTTTCGATTACAAAAATTTTATGGAGGGATATTCATGAAAAAGGTAACTTATCTATTGGCTTTTTTGATCATTTCTTCAACATACGTATTTGCCGATCCTGTTGTGGATCCTGCAAGTATTAAGAATCAGGATAAATACTATAGAGACAACGCAGAGTGTAAAGCGCTAGCTAAGGATAATAAGGGCGGCGTGGGTAACGTTGCTAAAGACACCGCAATTGGAGCTGGTGTTGGAGCGGGTACAGGAGCATTGCTTGGTGCAATTGGCGGTAGTGTTGGTAAGGGTTTGGGGATTGGCGCTGTTGTAGGCGGGGTTGCCGGTGGTGGTACGAGTATTTATAAAAACCACAAGAATTATGATCAAATTTACAAGAACTGTATGAGAGGAAGGGGATACAGAGTTCTTAATTAAATCTAGTAAAGCGAAAAGAATGAGAATTTTAATCTTAATATTTGCCTTGGTTCTAATTCAGACATTTTATGTCATGGCCATACCGCAGATTGATGAAGATAGCATAAAGGATGAAAAGAAGTTCCTTGTGGACAATGGTCAGTGTCTGGCATATGCACAAAG
>Ga0209013_10002779_pt1 | contig 15792 bp, 17 predicted proteins | sample Cruoilmetagenom2_FD_187291 | JGI IMG/M metagenome (GOLD analysis project Ga0209013, IMG submission 187291) | Oil polluted marine microbial communities from Coal Oil Point, Santa Barbara, California, USA - Sample 2 (SPAdes) (version 2) | ecosystem: Environmental > Aquatic > Marine > Oil seeps ... | reverse complement strand
CAAGGGGGGCTCTCTCGGGGAGCGCGACGACAGAAGGTCGCGCTGAAATCGGAAGCACCCTTCCACACACCGAGAACAGAGACGGGCACGGGCACGGGCTAGGGCTCGGGGGGGAAGCTCAGCGTTTCTTCGACCGCTTGGCGCGGAGGCGGCGGATCTCCTCGAGGCGCTCGCGGATCCGCGCCTCCCAACCGTAGTCGGTGGGGTGGTAAAAGCGGGCGCGGACGAGCTCTTTCGGCAGACACTCCAGGTCGCCCACCGCGCCCTCCTCGTCGTGGGCGTAGCGGTAACCCTCGCCGTAGCCCGCTTCGCGCATGAGTTCAGTCGGTGCATTGCGGATGGCCATCGGAACCGGCAGCCCCGGCCGGCTCCCAATCTCGCGTTTGACCTCGCCGTAGGCCTTGTACAGGGCGTTCGACTTCGCCGCCAGTGAGAGGTAGACCGCGGCCTGGGCGAGGGCGAGCTCGCACTCAGGCATGCCCATGTGCTCCACCGCCTGCGCTGCCGCACCCACCTGCTGAAGGGCCCGGGGGTCGGCCATCCCGACATCTTCCGAAGCCATGCGCAGCATCCGGCGGACCACGAATCGCGGGTCGGCGCCGCCCTCGAGCATACGCCCGAGCCAGTAGAGGGCTGCGTCGACGTCCGAGTTGCGCACCGCCTTGTGCAGGGCCGAAATCAGATTGTAGTGCTCCTCTCCTCCCTTGTCGTAGATGGCCAACACCTTCTGGGCGACCCGCCCCACCAGCGCCTTGTCGACCGTGTCGTCATCTTCGTTCCGCGCCACGGCGACCGCCAGCTCCAGGTGGTTGAGGGCCTGCCGGGCATCGCCAGCCGAGATGGTCGCAATGAGCTCCAGGGCCTCCTGCCCGACCTTCGGCGTGAGCTGCCCGAGGCCGCGATCCGAGTCGTCGAGGGCTCGGCGCAGGATCCCCAGGACCTGCTCGGGGCTCAGGGGATCGAGGATGTAGACTTTGACCCGCGAGAGCAGGGCGCGGTTGAGCTCGAAGGATGGGTTTTCGGTCGTGGCGCCGACGAGTACGATGTCTCCGGCCTCTACAAACGGGAGAAAGGCGTCCTGCTGGGCACGGTTGAAACGGTGGATCTCGTCAACGAAGAGCACCGTACGGCGGCCTTCGGCACGACGCAAGCTCCGCGCTTCGGTCATTACCGCTCGCGCCTCCTTGACCCCCGAGAGCACTGCGGAGAAGGTCACCATCTCCGCCCCGGCAGCCTCCGCGAGAAGCCGAGCGACTGTGGTCTTGCCGGTCCCCGGCGGTCCCCAGAAGACCATCGACGGCAGGTCTCCCCGTTTCAGCAGCGAGCGGATAACGCCCCCCTCCCCGATCAGCGCCTCCTGCCCCACCACCTCGTCGAGACCGGCCGGTCGCATTCGCTCCGCCAGAGGGGCCGCTGAAGGATCGTCGGGGAAGAGCGTCGACTGGCCCATCGCTTCAGGCTTCCAGGGTGCGCGCGGCCGCTCGCTCGAGGTACAGCAGTCGCCTCAGGGCCTGCTCGACGGAGGCACCCACGGTCACCGCCCCGTGGCCCAGGAGAACGCATGCCGATGCCTCGTCGAGGGCGGAGACTACCGCCTCCGCCAGGGCCGAGCTTCCCTCCTCGAAATGGGCGACCTCCACGACGCGACCGAAGAGCTGCTCGCCCTCCTCGAGCTTTCGGCGGTCGGGTAGCCTCCCCTCTCGGGCCAGGCGGAGCACGGCCGGCGGATGGGCGTGGACGACTGCCATCACCTCCGTCCGCCGGCGGTAGAGATCCAGGTGGAGGCCCGCCTCCGAGGTCGCGCGGCCCGGGATCTGCCGAGAATCCAGGCGGAGCACCACAAGCTCGGCAAACCTGAGCTGGCCGAGGACGGCGCCCGTCGCTGTCACCACGCAGCTCCGCGGATCGATCCTGCCTGAAAGATTGCCCTCGCTGTCACGCACGAGACCGGCTGCTGTCAGGCGCGCGCCCGCCGCCACCAGTTGGGCGCGGAGCTCACCCACCATCATTCTACGACTCGAGGCTCCGCCGGCAAGCCTCAGAGCAGACGACGCGGCTGTCACCGGCCGTCAGAGCCCGTTCCGCCGGAAAGAAGCTGCCGCAGGCGGAGCACTCCACAAGCTCATCGGGACGCTCCCGGCGGCTCTCGGACCACCTCTTCCGCTGCCGCCGTGCTTCAGGCGAGAAGCGGCTGAAGCTGTCCGCGCCCGGAGCATTCTCGTTCAGGCGGCGGCCGATGGCGGCGAGGATCCGCCACACCACCAGGAGCACGATCACGACCACGAGGATGCGTTGCATTACCGATTTCCGAATTCTCAATTCTCAGTTCTTAATTCTCAATTCAAAATTGAAAATTCAAAATTGAGAATTCCTCATTCCTAATTCCGAATTCCTAATTCCCGAGGATTTCCTTCTCGAGACCGGAGAGGTCGGGAAGCGAAGGGTTGTCCGCCCGCAGCTGCTGCAGCCTGCGCAGGGCGACGGCCGCCTGGTCATGATCGTGAAGGTCGAAGTGGAGGACCACGACCTTGTTGTACCAGGCTTGCCAGTGGCCGCTTTCGATCCTGATGGCCTCGTCGAGCAGCTCGATGGCCCGCTCGGGCTGCTTGAGATTACGGTAAACCACCGCGAGATCAGTGACGATGTTGGCGTCGCCCGGAGAGTTCTGCAACGAACGCTCGTACCAGCTGCGGGCATCCTCCCAACGGCCGGCGTCGAAGTAAACGTTGCCCAGAGCCGCCATCAACCCGGGATCATTCGGGTTGGCGGCCAGGAGACCCTGGATCTCCGCCACCTGCTGATCGAGACGCTGGGTCTCCGCTCCCGTCGCGGCCGGGACGGGCGGATGCCCCTCCGGAATTCCGCCGCTCTGGTTTCCGGTGCTCTCGACGCCGAGCATCAGCGCCTTACCGGGTGGTACCGGCTGCCTTTCGGCGAAAATATAACCAAGGACCAGGCCCACCATCAGGCCCAGAACCAGTGTGAACCAGGGGTTACGGTACATTCCAGATCCTCCCTCCGGGAACCGGAACGATAGCACGGACCGCCGCGTTCCTCACTCGGCGTCTTCGATTACTCGCCTCGCGGTCCAGCTCCCCGCTGAGGGCAGCCCGCTGGCGAGCTGGGTGGCCTCCCAGTTCCCCTGCAATCTCGCACTCCTGCCCTGCCCGACAAGGCGCCCGTAGAAGATCGCGGCAAAACCGATCTGCGAGTCGATACGCTCCAGCCGCACCTTGCCCGCGACCAGCGTGCCGCGAAACGAGCCCGTGAAGTTCCCGGACAAAGCGTAGGTTCCGGTCACCAGGGTCCCCTGCTGCTGCAGGTACGCCATGCCCTCCTGACCCGGGTCCACGACCAATCGCCAGGTTCCAGTGAGGGGCGCTTCGGCCGCACCCACCTCGCTCGAGAGTCGGCGCACCTCGTCCTCGATGGCGGCGAGCATGGTACGGTTCTCGAGCATCGCGCGCCGCAGCTGTTGGGACTTGAAGAGGGCGGCGAGAAGCTCGGACTCGACCTGACGCAGCTCCTCGTCACGCAGAAGCAGGCTGTCGACCGTTTCGCCTTCGCCCTGAGCTCGCAGCAGGTTTCCCGACTGGAGTTCCAACCTCACCCACACCTCCCGCAGCTCTTCGCGGACCTCGGCAAGGCTGTTGACCTGACCGGCGAGCAGGCCCTCCCGAATTTTGATCTGCCCGCGCAGACTCTCGGCCACCTGGCCGACGGCCGGCGCCGGGAAAACGGAAAGAACAACGATGAAGAGGAGAACTGCACGTATCATGGGGCGCTCCCTTCCAGTCGATTGACCACCGCGGTGCCGACAAGATCGCTCCACACGTTGGTGGCGGTACGCATCATGTCGAGCACGCGGTCGACGGCGATGATGGTGCCGATGCCTTCAAGCGGCAGACCCACCGCCTGCAGCACCACCACCAACATAACCAGGCCGGCCATGGGAATGCCGGCGGCGCCTACCGAGGCGAGGAGGGCGGTCAGCAGGACCAGGGCCTGCTGCGGAATCTCGAGGGCGACACCGTACATCTGGGCGATCGTGAGGGCCGCCACCGCCTCATAGAGCGCAGTTCCGTCCATGTTGACGGTGGCACCGAGAGGTAGGACGAAGCTCACCACCCCCTTCGGGATCTCCGCCTCGCGCTCAGCACACTCCATGCTCAAAGGAAGAGTGGCCGATGAGGACGCTGTGGAGAAGGCCGTGGCAAGCGCCGGCGCCATCTTCCGCCCGTAGACCAGCGGCCTCCGACGGGCCAGGAGAAGCAAGATAAGGGGAAGAGTAACGAAGGCGTGGATGAGCAGGCCCAACCCCACCGTCACGAAGTAGAACCGCAGATCCCAGATGATCCCCGGCCCGCTGCGGGCCACCTCGCGCGCGAGGAGCGCAAAAATTCCGACAGGGGCGAGCTTGACAATCGCCAGAGTCAGCGCCTGGATAATCTCGAGAACGCCGTCCACCACCTTCTTTACGGCCTCGACGCCGGGTCCGTTGAGGCGAGTGAGGAAGAGGCCGAAGAGAATCGCGAAGACGATCACCGGCAACACGTCGCCCGCCGCCATCGCCGCCAGGATGTTGTCCGGCACCATCCGCAGGAGGAATTCCGGCAGGGTCTGCGTAGCGGTCGAAAACCCTTCCGGAAGCTCGCTGGTGCTCCCCAGGTCGAGGTGGGCGCCCGGCCGGATGACGTTAACCAGGGTGAGACCGACGGTGATCGCCAGGGTCGTTGTGATTGTGTAGTAGATGAGGGTGCGGATCCCGATGCGGCCGACGGCGCGGGCGTCTCCGAGGCTGGCGATGCCGCTCACCAACGAGGTGAAGATGAGCGGGATGATGATCATCTTCAAAAGCCGAAGGAAGATATCTCCGAGAAAGCCGATGCCCTCGGCCGCCGCCGGTGCCAGCCAGCCGAAAGGAATACCGGCAAACAGCGCGATCATCACCTGCCAGTGGAGCTTCAGGTACCAGGGCGAATTCTTGGCCGCAGCCTCGTTCATCCGGCCTTCCTTCCAACCCGGACTGCACGCCGGGTGTCTGCGCTCGAGGATACCACCCGCTCACGGCCTGCCGCTTCCTCGCGCGCCGGCCGACGGCCGGTCACCATGGCGAACGGGCCGAATTAGGAATTTCGAATTTCGAATTTCGAATTTATCGGCGCGAGGGAACGCTCAAATAGCTTGGAATATGATGCCCGCGCCTTGGCCCGAACTCAAAACTCAAAACTAAAAACTCAAAACTCACCCCTTAACTCTTGACCTCTTGACCGGGTTCGGGCACGGGTTCGAATCGGGATCGGGATCGGGATCGGAGGGGGATGCGGTCTACTCGTCCTCGGCCTTCACGACGTGTCCGAGGGCGTCTTCCACCTGTTGCTCGACCTTTTCAATGGGCCGACCTTCTACTTCGGCGACCTCGACCGCGAGCAGCTGGCGGGCGTGGTCGTACATCTTGCGCTCGCGGAAGCTGAGGGTCTTGCGCCCGGCAACCTCGGCGAGGCAAAGCAGAACATTCACAACCTCGTTGAGCTCACCGGTTTTCAGGCGCTCGAGATTGGCTCGGTAGCGGTCCTTCCAGTCGTCGGCGCTCTCGCTTTCGCTGGCGCGCAGGCGCTTCATGACCTTCTTGATCAGTTTTCGCTCGGTGAGCGGGCGCAGACCCACTCGTTCGGAGTTGGACACCGGAACCATGACCTTTGACTCGGTCCCTAGAAGCCGGAGGTGGTAGCACCGCATCTCGTCGCCCGCGAGGACCTCGTTGGAGATGCTCTCCACCACCGACACGCCCTGGCTCGGATAGACCACCTTGTCGCCGACCTTGAAGCCCACTGAAGCCCCTTTCGAACGATTCAGCATAGCACGGCGGGATGACGCGTTTCGTCGTCCGCAGTAGACACCCATTGACTTAGGCGGACTACGATCTCAGCTCTTGCCCTGCGACACCCCTTCAACCTGGTCAACCTGGTCGCGGCGGCAGTGGGGACATACCAGGGCGCCTGGTCGAATCGGTTCTCCGCAGTGGATGCACGCAACCCGCCGCCGATCAGCCGTTCGGATGACGATGACTGAAAATGCCACGAACCCAACCAGCATGAGCACCGACACCGGCGGCACCAGCAGCGCGGTACCGGAGAGGGCCGCCGACGCCCCGGCCTCGCCGATCGATGCCAACTTCCCGGCTCCCTCGTGCGCATCCTCGGCGAGGTCGCGGAACGGTCGGCGAACCTGATTCCGTAGCCAGTGGACTCCCGCCGCAGTGCCACCCCCAAAGAGGCTCGAGGCGCCGAGCTGGACGACGTTTTCGTCCAGCCGCCCGGTGACCGCGGCAAAGGCGATGAAGCCGGCAACCACCTTCGGAAGGTATGCCACCACGTCGGAGAACCGGCCGAGGTCGGGGTGAGAGTCGACCACGATCTCGGCGATCACCAGCACCGCGAGGATCGCCATGACCAGCGGGTCCGCAATCCAGGCGAATCGCTCAGCGAGCTCGAAGTAGGGGGTATAGCTGAAGACGCCGAGAGCGAGCACCGGAATGAAGGCCTTTGCGCCGGCTCCTGCAGCGATCCCGAAGGCCGCCATGTAGGTCATCAGGGACTCCATCTCCATCTCCTTTCAGGCGCTGACCAGATCCACCAGCGCCATCACCGACCACCCTAAGAGCAGGGCCAACCCAACCAGAAACAGCAGCAACCCCACCGTGAGCACGGCCAGCACGGTCGGGACCACTTTTTCCCACCCGGCCAGGGGCCTGCCGGCGCGCTCTCGCTCCAGGCTCCGAAGCATCGAGACATGCACAACCGAGGTGAGGAGCGCGAAAGTCGCGGCGCCCGTCACCACCCCAACAGCCGGGACCGTCATCGAACCGTAGCCCGGCAGGCCGATCCACAGAAAAGCAAAACGGGCCAGCCACCGGGTGAGGAGCCGCCGCATCGGCCCCAGCAAGGGTCTTGCCGGACGCGCCAACACCACCCGCGCCGCCACCAGGTGAACGCCCACCAGGAGCGGGACAACCGCCACCACCCCGATGTGCAGCAGCGGCATCGCGACCGCGATCAGCGCCGCGATCGGCACACCCACGATCAGCATGCGCCGGAAGTTCGCCCCCTGATCAGCCTCCACTTTTTGAAACCGCAGGTCGCGGGACTTCTCATCGGCGTCCTCGCCCAGGGATCTGCCGCAGTGGGGACAGATCGGCTCGGGCGAGCCAGTCGGCAGAGGTTCCAGGCACCAGGGGCAGGATCGATTCACCTGTTGAGTATACGTAGGTCACCGCCCCTGATTCCCGTCACCGTAGCCGTCTCCGTGCCCGTTCCCGTTCCCGTACCCGTTCCCGTACCCGTACCCGTACCCGGTGAAGAGGTTAAGGGGTTAAGGGGGTGAGTGTTGAGCTTCGACAGAATTCTCAATTCTCAGTTCTCAATTCTCAATTTCAGAATCGCGGTCTGCGCTGTCGTTCGCGGGAGCTAAGGACCAAATCGGGAGGCTCGGGCGCGGGCGGGCGGTTCGACCGGCCGGGGCTTCCCCGCGCCGGAATTCCTTATTCCTCATTCCTAATTCCTAGTTCGTGCTGCCTTCTGGCCCGTTGCGAAAACCGTCGTGCGCGGGTACGATGCCGCCGCGGTGTGCGCGAGGCGCAGCCGCTCCCGATAAATCACCCCGGAGGAATGCCATGCCAAACGGAATCGTCTCCACCCCGCAGCCCGTGAACGAGCCGATCAGAGCCTATGCGCCGGGTTCGCCCGAGAAGGCCTCGCTCAAGGCAAAGATGCAGGAGATGCTCGCCGAAGAGATCGAGATCCCTCTCATCATCGGCGGCAAGGAGGTCCGCACCGGCAACACCGCGAAAGCCGTCTGCCCGCACGACCACCGCCACACTCTCGGCGTCTATCACAAGGCCGGCGAGCAGGAGGTGCTCCAAGCCATCGAGGCCGCCGGCCAGGCGTGGAAAATATGGTCGGAGATGCCCTGGGAGCACCGGGCGGCGGTGATGCTCAAGGCCGCCGAGCTGCTCGCCGGTCCCTGGCGCGACACGATCAACGCCGCCTGCATGCTCAACCAGTCGAAGACAGCCTTCCAGGCGGAGATCGACTCCGCCTGCGAGCTCATCGACTTTTGGCGCTTCAACCCCCACTACATGCGCTTCATCTACGAGCAGCAACCCGAGTCCGGGCCCGGCTACTGGGACTACGTGGAGTACCGCGCTCTCGAGGGCTTCATCTTCGCCGTCACCCCGTTCAACTTCGCCTCCATCGCAGGCAACCTGCCTACCGCACCGGCCTTGATGGGCAACACCGTGCTGTGGAAGCCCGCCTCCTCGGCGGTCTTCACCGGCCACTACCTGATGAAGCTGATGGAGGCCGCGGGCTTCCCGCCGGGCGTCATCAACTTCGTGCCCGGTTCGGGTGGGCAGGTCGGCGACCCGGTGATGGCCAGCCCACACCTCGCCGGTGTCCACTTCACCGGCTCCACACCGGTCTTCCAGGGAATGTGGAAGACGGTCGGCGACAACATCGCGACCTACCGGACCTACCCCCGCATCGTCGGAGAGACCGGCGGCAAGGACTTCGTCTTCGCCCACCCCTCGGCTGACGTCAAGGCGCTCGCCACCGCGCTGGTCCGCGGCGCCTTCGAGTACCAGGGCCAGAAGTGCTCGGCTGCGTCCCGCGCCTACCTTCCGCGCTCCATCTGGCCGCAGGTCCGGGAGCTGCTCCTCGGCCAGATCTCCGAGATCAAGATGGGACCGCCCACCGACTTTCGAAATTTCTTCAACGCGGTCATCGACGCCGGCGCCTTCCGCGACATCACCGCCTACATCCAATTCGCCAAGGACTCCTCGGATGCTGAGATCCTCTGCGGCGGCGAGTGGGACGACTCCGAGGGCTACTACATCCAGCCCACCGTGGTCGTGACCACCGACCCACACTTCAAGCTCATGGAGGAGGAGATCTTCGGACCGGTGCTCACCCTCTACGTCTACGACGACGCCGACCTCGACGACGCGCTCGAGCTTCTGGACACCACCTCGATCTACGCGCTCACCGGGGCGATCTTCGCGGACGACCGAGCGGCGGCGGTGAAGATGGCGGCCAGACTGCGCCACGCCGCGGGCAACTTCTACATCAACGACAAGCCCACCGGCGCGGTCGTCGGCCAGCAGCCCTTCGGCGGCTCGCGAGCTTCCGGCACCAACGACAAGGCAGGCTCTTATCTCAACCTCATCCGCTGGACCTCGCAACGCACGATCAAGGAGAACTTTGTGCCGCCAAAGCACTTCTCGTACCCGTTTATGGGAGGAGAATAGGACACGAGTTTTTAGTTTTTAGTTTTGAGTTTTGAGTTACTGGCGATTGCCTAAATCGGGCACGGTTGGGGTTTCAAATCTCAATATTGAATTCTGAGTTTTGACTTTTTTTACTGGCGCCCTGCGGACCCGGTGCGCCGCTTCCTTCAAAGGGGTCCTGCCATCGCGGACGACCGCGGGTACCACGCCCCGGGCCACCCGGCCGCCTCCGCGCGTCGTCAATTCCTAATTCCTAATTCCGAATTCCTGGTTGCTGGCCCGATCTTCATTCCTTTCCCAACAACGCCTCACACAGCTCCTCGGACTCCTCGGTCGGCACGATCACCGGCCGCGAGTCGATCCCCAACCTCAGCACCGCCTCCCGGTCGGCAAAGAGCCTGCGCCATGACGTCGCCGGCCGGACCCGTGCCGCCTCGATCCCCCCTGCGGGGAGAGTTCGCCGGAAGGGTCCGAGCCGCAGCTCCACCAGCTTTCTCCCCACCGTGACCTCGAAGCGGCGGCAGCGGATCAGGGCCACGACGAGGGTGCCGCCCACCATCGCCAGAACCACGCCCACGGCCTCAGCCAACGGACTGCCGACCCGCCCAACGAGCGTGACACCCGCGACAATTGCCACCAGACCCACAGGCCAGCCCACCACTTTCAGCCGCGCCCGCAGAGCGACCGCCTCGAAGTGGAGGGGTAGATCCTGATCGCGTGAAATCCGAACCACGACTTAACCTCGAGGAGAGCTTAGCCTGAAATTCTCCTCAGGTCTCTCCTGCGAGCTGCGAAATCCCGTCGTGATCGGGCTCACACGACCGGAGACGTAGTCGGTCCGTTCGCCCCCCGGGGTCGGGCGAGCACTGAGGCTTCCCCGATGACCTCGAGCAGGCGTTGGACGCCGACGCCGATGGCCTCCTCCGATGGGTGTGAGAAGTTGAGGCGGAGGAAGTTCCCGGGCGGCTCGGCTGCGAAGCAGGCACGTCCGGGCAGGAAGACCACGCCGCGCTGCGCAGCGTTGGCGAGCAGAGCCGACTGGTCGATCCCGTCCGAGATCCTGCACCAGATGTAGAATCCGCCGAGCGGGCGCTCGAACTCGAGGGCCGACGACCGGTCCCGCTCGAGGGCCGCCGCCATGGCATCGCGGCGCCGCCGGTACTCCGTTCGTAAGCGTTCGAGGTGGGACGCGAAGTGCCCCTCGCGCACGAAGCGCTCGAGCAGATACTGGCCGAAGCTGTTGGAGTGGAGGTCCGCGCCCTGCTTGGCCAGCACCAGCTGACGCAGGACAACCGGCGGCACGATCGCGTAACCCACGCGGAAGCCCGGGAAGAGAGTCTTTGAAAACGTGCTCTGGTAGAGCACGCGGTCTTCCTCGTCGAGAGCCTTGAGCGACGGCAGGGCATCGCCGTCGTAGTTCAGCTCCGAGTAGGTGTCGTCCTCCAGGATGGGCACGTTCCACCGCGAGGCCAGCTCGAGCAGGTGGCGGCGGCGTTCGAGGCTCATCACCGCACCCGACGGGTTCTGATAGGTCGGCAGGGTATAGATGAGCTTTGGCCGGTGGTGCTCGAGAACCGAGGCGAGGACGTCCGTCCGCATTCCGTCCCGATCCACCGGCACTCCGATAATCCTCGCCTGGGCAACTCGGAAGGCAGGCAACGCGCCCAGGTAAGTGGGCTCCTCCACCACGACCACGTCTCCCGGATCGATAAAGACCCTGGCCACCAGGTCGAGGCCCTGCTGGGAACCCGAGAGGATGAGGACGTCGGAGGTGCGGGCGTGGATGCCGCGGGCAGTCACCCAGCTGGCAATCACTTCGCGCAGCGGGGTGTGGCCCTCGGTGGGGCAGTGGAGAAGGAGCGGAGGTCCCACTTCGTCGAGGAGCTCGGTAGTGAACCGACCGATGGTCTCCAGGGGCAGAAGCTCCGGCGCCGGAAGTCCGATCGAGAAGGAGATGATGTCTTTGCGCTCGCTGAACGCGAGGAGGTCTGCGAGGATCGGGTCGTGGGAGCGCGCAACGCTCTCTCGGAAGATCTGGCGCCAGGGCACGCCCACGACTGCGGGGGGCGGCGCCGGCGGGCGGAGGACTGCCGTGCCTCGGCCGACGTGGGAGTCCACCAGGCCGAGGGCCTTGAGTTCGCGGTATGCGCTGAGAACGGTCGAACGGTTGACGCCGAGAGCCTCCGCCAGGCGCCGTTCGGGCGGTAGCCGGAATCCCTCCGGCAGCGCGCCGGAGAGAATCATCTCCTGGATCCGACGGACCAGCTGCCGGTAGATCGGCTCGCTGCTCTTTCGGTCGATGGTGATATCCACGAGCGTCCTCCGTCTATTGACTCGCCTTTTCTATGGGAATGAGCGTTGGTGTAGCAGCGGTCACCCGGAGCTCCCTTGAATGCACGTCTCGAACACCTTGTGCAAGCCCGCTCCCGGATCCTCGTAGCCGAGCCCGGGCCAACATCGGCCGTCGCCCCATGCCACGAGATCGTGAAGAACCTCCACCTTTCGGCAGCCGTTGATCCGCGCAATGCCCTCGGCGAAACGGACGAGTCGCGAACCAATACCGCGACGGTGGTGGTCGGGGTGGACCCTCAGCTCGCGAATAGTTGCGGTCGTGGAGCGACCGCTGCCCGGCGGATGAAGCACCAGTCCGAGAACCGCGATGAGCTCGCCCTGCTCCTCGGCAACCAGCACCCGGCACGACTGGTCCCTCACGAGCCGTCGGAGGCGGCCACAGGCTGCCCCCAGCCACCCCGCGTCCATTCTGGCGGCGGCCCGATCGAACTCGTGGTCGGTGGCGTGTCTGATTCGCATCGTTCCGTTCCCCAATCTCCCCCGTTAGGATTGGAACCATCCATTTCCCAAGATATGGCCCATATTCTGGGTGTCAACCCCCAATTTAGGAAAATTGGAACCATCCAATCATCAAATTTGCACTACCAATTGCTCGCCGCTCTCGCAACGGAACGCGGTGAGATAAGCAAGGTGGCGGACAACCCATGCGGTTGGCGCTGATGAACATTCCGCTGGAAAAAGAAACGCAGAACGGTCAGAAAACCACCCCGTAGCCGATCCGAATCAGCCACGGGTGGGGGTTTGGGCTCGGCTCGTTGCTGTCATAGGCGAAGTCCCACAGAAAGGACATGTACATGGCTGCATTCGGACCCATTGGCAGGGAATACCCGATGCCTGCGTACAACCCGGTGTAGACGGAGTCCACCGCCACGTAATCATCATCGACAATGACCAAGTACTCCCAGTTCAAGCGCTCCACCTCGACTTGAAGGAAAATCGGGTCGAGCACGAAGTATCGACCGAAGAGCGAACCACCCACATCAGTCGTCGAGAGATCGGGGTCGAATCGCTTGTCCTTGCGGTAGCGAAAGGTCAGGGTGGCGCCGAGCTGGAACTTCCGGGAGATCCGGTAGCCGGCGATCGGCGAAAACTCGATGTAGTTCACCTCGTCGCCGAACGCCAACCCCACAGCGCCACCAACGAACCAGGGATCCGGCGGCGGCGGTGAACCCGTCCCCTGTGGTGGCGGAGGCGACTCCTCCCGGCCAGACGGTTCTTCCTGTCCTGCAACCGACATCGCCACCAGGAGGCTGAGAAAAAGAAAAGCGACGCTCCGAAAGTTGGCCATGGGTTGATGGTAACGCAGCGAAACACGAAGAACAGCATGGGTGGTGCTGCGTACGCGGGCGCAGGCTGGTGCATGGCAGAAAGGCGTCGACGGGGGGCGGGAGCAGCGGTAGGATTTCCCGATGGACGATTCAATCGGGCCCAGGATCGAGGCAGCGGCCGAAGCGATCGCCGGGGCAGATGCGTTGCTGATTGCCACCGGAGCGGGAATGGGTGTCGACTCCGGGCTGCCCGACTTTCGCGGCGACCGTGGATTTTGGAAGGCCTATCCGCCCTTCGAGCGCCTCGGCATCTCATTCGTCGACATGGCGAACCCGGCATGGTTCTCGCGCGATCCCGAGCTGGCCTGGGGGTTCTACGGCCACCGGTTGAACCTGTACCGAAGTACCACGCCCCACTCGGGGTTCGAGATCCTCAGACGCTGGGCCGAGGAACCGGCTCATGGTTGCTTCGTTTTCACCTCCAACGTGGACGGTCACTTCCAGAAGGCTGGTTTCGACGAAGAACGGTTAATCGAGTGCCACGGCTCGCTGGGCCACCTCCAGTGCACAACACCGTGCCACAGCGAGATCTGGAGCGCAGCCGAGCTCGAGGTAACGGTGGACGAGGACAGCTTCCACGCCACCTCGCTGCTCCCCGAGTGCCCCCGCTGCAACGCGCTCGCTCGCCCCAACGTCTTGATGTTCGGCGACTGGCACTGGGTTCCCCACCGTGCCGCGGACCAGGAGCGGCGCTTCGATGCCTGGCTCGCCGAGGTCGCCGGTTCGCGGCTGGTGATCGTCGAGCTCGGCGCCGGAGGGGCGGTGCCAACAGTGCGCATGACCTCCGAACGCGCGGCCTCACGCCTCGGAGGAACCCTCGTCCGCATCAACCCCCGCGAGCCCCACGTGCCGCATAGGCACATCAGCCTCTGTCTCGGCGCCCTCGAGGCACTGGCCGCGATCGATGCACTGATCAATCGCTAAGCGCGACCTCTGCAGGATGGGGATCGAGGTAGAGCTGATCCGCAAGGGAAGGAACCCGGTGACGGGCTGTGTGCCTCCGAAGGGAAGCGCGAATGTGGGCCAGGGAAGCGCGACCGACTCGGTAGTTCTCGATGAGGTCCTCGATCTCCCGGTTCTCTGCCGGGTCGAGCACGCCCTCGAGACGGTCCAGCACGAGCCGCAGGACCCGGATATGGCGTTTCGGGGTCGTCTTCCACCGCATCGTTTTCTGCAGCTCGACGCCATAGGCCTCAGGGGAATGTCCGGCGGCAAGTCGCCCGAGACGCCTCCAGCCCGCCTCGGTGTGCGCCCGCAGGAGCAGCTCGTGGGCGGCGTGGAAGGCCGCGAGCCGTTCCGAGGAGGATCCCAATCGGAACAGGGTCCGCCAACGATGTCGGCAAAGCAGACGCTCGACGAAGTTCTCCCGCACCGCGGGGTCGACGAGCTGGCCTTCCTCCTCCACCGGCAGGTCCGGCCACCGTGCGGCCAGAGCGCCCGCAAAAAGGCCGACGCCCCGCCGCACGACCCGACCGTCTTCTATCAGCACCTTGACGCGTCTCGGCCCGCACGACGGGGAGCGGCTCTTGAGCACGAAACCGTCGAGACCAAGAGCCTTCAGCGCGTCGGCACGAGCCTCAGCCCACGCCCGCATGCGCCCGGTCAGGTCAGCTCCCGAGCCCGGCTCGACGAGGTGCGGATCTTCGGGCCGGCCTTCGAGGCGAATCGGCGGCCGCGGCACGCCGAGGCCAATTTCCACCTCCGGGCAGACCGGCACCCACGAGACCCACTGACCCAACGCCTCGGCGACGAAGCGGTCGAACCTGTGGTCTCCGTCGAAACGGACCTCGTTCCCGAGAAGGCAAGAGGACACGCCGACCCGGATCTCCTCTTCAGGGTCATGCCACATCTCCCAGGGGTGTGTCGGGTCGCTCGGGGCGGCGGCGTCCATCGACTTATGTTACCGACTCCAATTCCGGTTCGGTCACCAACGGCCGATGGCCGTTGGTGACCGAACCGGAATTGGAAGGTATGATGCCCACCGGAGGACCGAAAATGACAAAGCTCTGGCTGCTGCGAGGCGCACACGACGCCCCCGGTTGGAAAGAACTCCGGCAGGACTCGAAGGACGAGCGGATCGACATCGTGCACCTCGACCCCGGGGTGTGGGCGCTGATGCAGGCCGACCGGGCACCATCGAAGTACGACGGCCTCGAGGCTGAGGAACCGTCCGACGGGCTCTACCTCGACCCGAACGGCTCACCGCTCTATCTGGTGGCGGGCGAGATTGTCGCCGGGCCGGAGGTCGTTATCGAGGCGCTCGGCCCTCAGGCTCGAGATCTGCTCGAGAAGATCGGCGACGCCGACGTGGTGCTCGAACGCTTTGGGCGCGCGTTCTGAGGCGACCCCACGGCTGAATTCTCAGTTCTCAATTCTTAATTCCCGGCCCCCGCGGGGATCAGAAGCGCGCCACTGAACTGCGCACACGGGCGCGCTTCCGCGGAGGTGCCTGGCTCCCGCCTCGCAGCAGTGCGATTCAACATTCAACGCGCACCCGCGAGGCGGCGTGCCCGGCATCCTCTCGGCAGATCGATGTTAGAAAGCCCACGCTGACTTCGGAAGCGCCCTTTTGAAAATCGAGCTCGGGCACGGACGTGGGAGCGAGATAAATCCCTGCCGAATATTGGCTCACCTCGGAGCATCTGATCGGCGGACCGCTGCGCCAAGGGCTTGATCGCCAAACGCAACCGCTGAATGAGCCGGCCTCAGCTGTCGCTCACTCCACGAATTACTAGAGGCGTAGCAAGCGACCCTCCATCTGCCACGACCGAAAGTCCGAAAAACACTCTCACCTCTCGGAAAATCGGGCGAGCGCAGCGCGCCTCGGTT
>Ga0209013_10002778_pt1 | contig 15792 bp, 17 predicted proteins | sample Cruoilmetagenom2_FD_187291 | JGI IMG/M metagenome (GOLD analysis project Ga0209013, IMG submission 187291) | Oil polluted marine microbial communities from Coal Oil Point, Santa Barbara, California, USA - Sample 2 (SPAdes) (version 2) | ecosystem: Environmental > Aquatic > Marine > Oil seeps ... | reverse complement strand
AAATTAAAGAAGAAATTCTTTCTACTAATATTGACACCCTGACTCCAATAGAAGCTTTAATGAAATTGAATGAAATTAAAAGGATGTTGGTGAAGAAGTAATTATCATCGTCCTAGTATTTTTCCTTTTTTAGGTTTCCTGTAAAAATACTATCTTGTAGTTCAAATTATTAGGCCATGAAAAAATTACTCTTATTCTTAATTCCAATCTTTTTTATCATCTCGGGGTTTCAAACAAATAAAGATGATAAATCAAAAATTACTGTTGCTGTTTCTTTTTCTGATAAAATAGCTACAAAAAATCTTGATGGAAGGTTATTACTTATGCTATCAAATAACAATGAAAAAGAGCCTCGTTTTCAAATAGGAGGCTTAAATAGTCAGTTAATTTTTGGCATAAATGTTAGCAACTTAGAAGCCGGTAAAAAAGTGACATTTAATGAAGATGTGTTTGGGTTTCCTATTGAAAGTTTAAAAAATATAAAACCAGGAGAGTATTATGTGCAGGCTTTATTACATGTTTACGAAACCTTTAATCTCTCAACCGGGCAGACCGTAAAACTGCCAATGGATAATGGAGAAGGACAAAAATGGAATAAATCTCCTGGAAATTTGTACAGTAAACCTGTTAAGGTTACCATTACAAAAAAAGGAATTGAGAACCTGGAAATCGTTATGGATCAAGTGATTCCAAAAATAAAAGAACCGGTAGATACCAAATGGGTTAAGCATGTAAAAATGAAATCAGAAAAGTTATCAAAATATTGGGGTACAGATGTGTATTTGGGTGCTCATATTTTGTTACCCAAAGGGTTTGATGAACATCCAGAGGCTAAATATCCTCTTATGGTTTTTCATGGACACTTTCCTGATGATTTTGGTGGATTTAGAACTACCCCTCCAGATAAAAACCTAAAACCAGAATATTCTGATAGATTTAGTGTTGATGGTTATAATATTATCCAACAACAAGAAGCATATGATTTTTATAAACGATGGAATGAACCAGATTTTCCAAGATTTTTAATTATTGAAATCCAACACCCTACTCCCTATTACGATGACTCTTATGCGGTAAATTCTGCCAGTCAGGGACCCTATGGTGATGCAATAACTCATGAATTAATTCCTTATATAGAAAAACAATTTAGAGGCCAGGGAAAAGGATGGTCACGATTTCTTTACGGGGGCTCTACTGGTGGTTGGGAAGCCTTAGCGGTACAAGTTAAATATCCCGATGAATACAATGGCTGTTTTGCAGCATGCCCCGATCCTATCGATTTTACAAATTACTGTTTGACAAACATCTACGAGGATAAAAATGCTTACTATTACAATAGTGAGCATAAAAAATTAGAAGTTCCAAGTCATCGTGATTATTTAGGAAATATAACGTCAACCTTAAAACAAGATAATCATTTGGAGTTGGTTTTAGGCGATAAATCGAGATCAGGACAACAATGGGACATATGGGAAGCTACCTATTCTCCACAAGGAAAGGATGGTTATCCTAAACGTCTTTGGGATAAATATACTGGAGATATTAACCCTGAAATTGCAAACTATTGGAAAGAAAACTATGATTTAAAATATATCTTGGAACGTGATTGGGATAAGTTGGGAGATAAACTTAAAGGGAAAATTCATATTTATTGTGGAGATATGGATAATTATTATTTAAATAATGCAGTATATTCAATGGAAGAGTTTTTAGAAAGTACAACTAACCCATATTATGACGGCGAAGTAGATTATGGTGATAGAGCTGAGCATTGTTGGAATGGAGATCAAGAGAACCCTAATTATATTTCAAGATTACGTTACAACTCAATGTATATTCCTAAAATAATGAACCGTATAGCCAAAAGCGCTCCTAAAGATGCAGACTTAACAAGCTGGAGATATAAATAAATTATTAAGTATCATTTCTAATTATACTATCTTTGTATCATAATTTAATAACTATGTTTTTATTTATAAGCGGTGCCGAAATATTTGTAATTGGTGTAATCGTTGTAATGCTTTTTGGTGCAGATAAAATACCTGATATTGCTCGTGGATTAGGAAAAGGAATGCAGCAATTAAAAAATGCTACCAATGAAGTTAAAAAGGAAATAAACAGTACGGCTAAAAAACAAGGAATAGATACTGAGTTTACTAACGATATTCAAAAGGAAGTAAAAAAAATAAAGAATAAGGTGCAGGATAATATTGATGATATTACAGGCCCTATAAAACGAGGGTTGTAGTTTGGGTTATCTCGACAATATTATTCAACAAGATAAAGAACTTCTAGTTTTCCTGAACGGATTAGGAAATGAGAACTGGGATTCTTTTTGGATGACAATTACCAATCAATTTAGCTGGATTCCATTATTTCTATTGTTTTTCTTTTTGATATTTAGATCTCTTGGTTGGAAAAAAGGCCTTGCTTTAATATTTATCTCTGCATTATTAGTTACTTTTTCTGATCAATTAACGGTTTTTATTAAAAATTATACAGAAAGATTAAGACCAAATCGAGATCCTGAAATCAATGAAATTATTAGAATTGTTAAGAATAATAAAAGTTTTAGTTTTGTTTCAGGTCATGCTACAACTTCAACTGCTGTTAGCTATTTTATGCATCTTACCTTAAAAAAACATTATAGATATACTTTACTCTTTTTTATATGGCCAATACTTTTTGCTTATAGCCGAATCTATCTTGGAGTGCATTTTCCAATTGATGTTACTGTGGGAGCTCTTTTAGGTTTGTTAATTGGCTTTGTTTTTTATAGGTTAAGTATAAAACTGTTGCTAAAGGTTCCTGATTAATTTATCTATCTAAACAACCACTTTGTTTTGTATGTATATATGAGCTATTTTCTCATTCTCACATCCCGTCATTGCTAGATTACACAACCATCAAGTTACAACCTCTAATATCAGAATTATCAAAGCGGCCAATAACTTCAAAAGTGTCATTTGAATACGTTTTACCAAGATCTTGCGTTGCAATGAAAGAGCAAGAATTGATATTTGCCAGATCAATAACATTAATACCTCCTACTTTGTTATTTGATAGAAGCGTCAGAGAATCTTCCGTATCTCGAATTATAATTCTCATCCAAGGTGGTGTTTCAAACAGACCATTCCCTTTTGAATATGCCTGCGATAGTAATTCGGTCATCCCATATTCTGAATGAACTTCATTTACCCCAAACCCCATGCAAAGTTCTTTGTGTAATTCTTCTTTAATCATTTCCTTACGTCTGCCTTTCATGCCTCCAGTTTCCATTACAATTGTATTATTCAAATTAAATTTTCTAAACTCAATCAAATCCAATAAAGCATACGAGACTCCTATTAAAATTACCTTTCTATTATTTTTATCAAGATCAATTAGCGTATTTGACAATCCGTTCAAATCATGTAAGTAAAAACCACTCAATTCTGATTTGCTTTTTTTAATCAGATCATCAACCATATAAACTAATGATGACCCTTCTCTTTCTAAATAATTAGGCAATAGTGCTAAAACGACATATTCTTCAATGTTACCGTAAAATTGTCTGAAAGATTCTAAATAACTTTTTTCGTAAATATTTAAATCGCTAACAAAATGTTTACTTTGCTCTGCTCCAGTTGTTCCACTACTTAAAAATATTTTTTGTGGTTTTTTATTCGAAGAGAGTATTTTATGCGTTTTAAAAAACTGAATAGGTAAAAAAGGAATATCTCTAATAGTATCAATCGATTTGGGGTTGATATTTAAAAATTTTAAAAAATTAGCATATGTCTCATTATTAATTGATTGATATTGAAATATTTGCAAAGCATATTTGTCAAAATCCTTTTTATTATTCAAATCAAAAATTTGAGAAATATTCATGCCTAATTTTTTTACAAAAGTAAATGATTTTAACGCAACCAATTAATACAAAAAGTATCTTTTAAGATACCCAACAGTAAGAATTTTTAGGAATAGTCGTGTGAAAAAGGTATTATTTGTAATATTTAGCTTAATTTTATTTGTTTCTTGTTCAGATAATGATGAAACAAATTTCCATTATGAATTATTACCTGTTGAAGACGCGATAGTTCCGGAAGAGTTTGTGTATGGAGAAATTTATTTTATTACTGTAAAATATAATCGCCCTGATGACTGTTATATTTATAGTGATGTTTTGTACGAATATGATTTTGATGCTAGAAATATAGCGGTGATATCAACCGTTATTGATGATAGAAATTGTGATATTTTAAATACAGAAGAAGAATTGACTTTTAGGGTACATGCCCTACAATCAAGTCCGTATATATTTAGATTTTGGCAAGGCGATGATGAAAATGGAGATCCGATTTATTTAATTATTGAAGTGCCAGTAGTAATAACTTAAAAACATTATAATTAAAAATGAGTTTGAAGCAACTCATACAAAAAAGTAAAAAACAAGACTTAAAGTCTCAATCAGAAATTTACCAACTTTTTGCTGGTAAGCTTTTTGCTTTATGTGTGAAATATTCAAAGACTCAACAAGAAGCAGAAGATAATTTACAAGAAGCTTTTATAACAATATTTAATAAAATTAATCAATATAAGTTTAAAGGTTCTTTTGAAGGGTGGATGAAGCGAATTGTAATAAATACAGCTTTACAAACATATCGTAAAAAGAAAGTTTTAAATTTAGTAGAAGAAAATTACCCTGATGAAGTAGAAGTTGACGTTAATGAAGAAGATGTTTCGTTAGATTTTTTATTAAAAATTATTCAAGAATTACCAGAAAGGTATAGAATGGTTTTTAATTTATATGTGTTAGATGGCTATTCGCATAAAGAGATTTCAGAATTATTAGAAATTGCTGAAGGAACTTCGAAATCTAATTTATCGAGAGCTAGAGTAATATTAAAAGAAAAAGTAGAATTAAATCAACAACAACAAAATGTTGGGTTGTTTTAAATTAGAGATGATTTAAAATGTTAGATAGAAAAAATATAGATCGTGTATTTCAGGAAAATCTAAAGGATCTGGAAATAGAGCCTAGCAAGAAAGTCTGGAATAATATTGAACATTCCTTAACTGAAAATCGTTATAAAAAAACGATTACTTTATGGCGTCGTTTAAGTGGTGTTGCTATGTTGTTTGTTTTGGCTTTGACAGCTGGTATGTTTTATTATAATTCAAATTCAAGTGTTGATCCATTGAATGAAGTGACAAATTCAAAAACCATAAATTCAAACAATAATAAGGTTACCCCAATAAATAAACCTACTGAAAAACAAAAAATAGAACTAGCGCAAACTGCCAATAAAAAGAGACCAACTAGTATTAAAAAAGAAGAAAGAATATTTGTAAAAAAACCTAATAATAATGTAATTGTTACCTCAGAAAATATTTCTTCCGTTTATAAGAATATCGAAAATAAATATATTATTGACAAAGATGATTTTATAGATGAATTAAAATCTGATATAAATGTCATAACTCAAAGCGAAACAAAAAAAATAATTGAAGAGCCTAAAACTAAAAATTGGTCTGTAGGTCCAACCGTAGCTCCTGTTTATTATAATACGTTACAAAGCGGTTCTCCATTAAACGATAATTTAGCCGATAATTCAAAAACAACCGATGATGCCTTATCGGTGGGTGTAAAAGTTAATTATCAACTATCTAATAAATTATTCATCCAATCTGGTATTAATAAAGTTGAGCTAGCGTATAACACAAAAGATGTAAACGCTAATCTTTCTTCTGCAAAATTTGCTTACAATAACATAAATACAGATAAGCCAGGTGTAATATTATCTCCTATTCCAAAAAATCAAAGTGCTGATTTGCCTTCAGCAAATAACTTGAATAAATCTACTTTAAACGGAGACATTAATCAATCCATAGAATATTTTGAGTTTCCTTTGGAAATGAAATATAGCTTGTTAGATCAAAAGTTTGGTGTTAATCTTATTGGGGGTGTTAGTACTTATTTTTTAACAAAGAATAACGTTTCTATTATTTCTCAAAATGAAATAACATCTCTTGGAGAGGCTAACAACCTAAACAATATTAACTTTAGTGGTAATCTGGGTGTTGACTTAGATTATAAAATAAATAATAGCTGGTATTTGAATGTTGCGCCAATGTTTAAATATCAATTCAATACTTACTCAAATAATTCAGGTGATTTCAGACCCTATTATTTTGGAGTATATTCTGGTTTGAATTTTAAATTTTAATTGATTATTTAACCAAAATTATAATAAGTCGAACATTAAAAAGTTCGGCTTTTATTGTTAATTTTGTATTCTATTAAAACATTTAAAATGTTAATCGATAAAAAAATTCTTATTGAAGACTTAGTAGATAATTTCCCTTTTTCCGTGAATTATCTTTCCTCGCAAGGAATTAAGTGTATTGCTTGTGGAGAACCTATTTGGGGTACTTTAGAGGAAGCTTGTTTAGAAAAGAATTTTACATCAAAAGATATTCAAGAGTTTGTAAGAGAACTAAATACATTGTCAAAAAATAATTAAAATCAAAAATATGTCTATAGATATAAATAAAGTTTTGAAAACATTAGGTATTTCTGATGTAAACAAGGGTGTTTCAACAGGTCAAGAATGGTTTGAAACAAAAGGGGCTATAACTTCTTCTTCTTCACCAATCGATGGTAAAGAGATTGCAAAAGTTAAAAATGCAACTTTAGATGATTATGAAATGGTCATAAAAAAAGCTCAAGAAGCTTTTAAAGTTTGGAGGCTTGTTCCTGCTCCAGAAAGAGGTGAAATTGTTCGTCAAATAGGATTGGAGCTTCGAAAATACAAAGATGACCTAAGCGCATTAGTATCATACGAAATGGGTAAAATTTTCCAAGAAGGTAAAGGTGAAGTTCAAGAAATGATTGATATCTGTGATTTTGCAGTTGGTCAATCTCGTTTGATTAATGGTGTTTCTTTACAATCTGAAAGAAGAGAACATAGATTATTTGAACAATACCAACCTTTAGGGGTCGTTGGAATTGTAACCTCATTCAATTTTCCAGTAGCCGTTTGGGCTTGGAATTCTGCCTTAGCTGCAATTGCTGGTGATGTTGTTATCTGGAAACCTTCATCAAAAACTCCATTAACGGCTTTAGCAACTCAAAAAATTATTAGCTCTGTATTAAAAAAGAATAATGTTCCTGAAGGAGTATTCAATTTAGTAGTAGCCAAATCATCCGTAATGGGAGATAATTTTATTGCAGATAGAAGAATTCCTCTTATGTCGGTTACAGGTTCAACAGCTGTTGGTAAAAGAGTTGGTGGAATTGTAGGGAAAAGACTAGGTAAAACTATATTGGAATTAGGAGGTAACAATGCTGTTATAATAACTCCTAATGCTGATATTCCTATGGCAATTGCTTCAACTGTTTTTGGAACAGTTGGAACAGCAGGGCAACGCTGTACTTCAACTCGTAGAATTATTATCCACGAAAGTGTTTATGATCAAGTAAAAAACTCTATGGTAAAAGCATATAAAAGTGTTGCGTCAAAAATTGGAAGTCCTTTAGATGAAAAATTCTTAGTTGGTCCGCTAATCGATGAACATTCTGTAAATGCTTTTACTCATGCAGTAAACAGTGTTGAAAAAGAAGGTGGTAAAATATTATTTGGTGGTGAAGTGTTAGAAGGTAAGGGTTTTGAATCTGGCAATTATGTTATGCCTTGTATTGCTGAAGCAAAAAATGAATATGAAATAGTACAAGAAGAAACTTTTGCACCAATTGTGTATTTAATTAAGTACACAGGTGATATCTATGATGCTATTGCTATCCAAAATAATGTTCCTCAAGGTTTGTCTTCTTGTGTTTTTACCTTAAATATGCGTGAAGCCGAAATTTTTGTTTCATCTGCTGGTTCTGATTGCGGTATTGCAAATGTTAATGTTGGTACTTCAGGTGCAGAAATTGGTGGAGCTTTTGGTGGAGAAAAAGATACTGGAGGTGGAAGAGAATCTGGTTCTGATTCTTGGAAAATCTATATGCGCCGTCAAACAAGTACTGTAAATTATGGTACTGAACTTCCTTTGGCACAAGGAATAAATTTTGAGTTTTAGTTCAATCATTATAACTTTTACATACGAAAAAGGACTTTGAATTATCAAAGTCCTTTTTTTATTAATCTTCTTCAAAAGTATTACTATAGCAAAAAAAATCGCCCCGATCTCTCGAGGCGACGACTGGTTGAAATAAATCAACCAAAATCAACTAACCAAACCTTATTTTAAATATCTTTAAAACGTATTATAATCTCTTCTATTTAAAATTATAACGTCGTATTTTATTTTTTGTTGTTTACTAAACTTAATAATTAATTACAATCAATCAGAAACAATATCCGTGCCAATATTTCATATGACAAAGTTAAATTTTTCTTAATTTAATTGATTTAGGGGGAGTGTTTCTTTATCGAAATTCGATAATATTCGGCTAAATTAACCTTTTTTTTATAAGTACCAAAATTTACTTGAATTTTCATACTAAAAAGTGAATTAAATCGTTATAAATTAAGTTAAATTTCTTAAATATATTGCTATGAAAACTTTAAGAATTTTTATTATTATATTCTCTTTGGCTCAGATTTTACATTCACAATCTTATGATGGAAAAGGGGATCATAAAATAAATATTGGTTATGACCTTTACGGAAATGGTAATGGTATAAGAGCAACTTATGATTATGGTTTAAGTGATCTTTTTTCAATAGGGGCTGGAGCTTCCTATTTTTTCGATAATGATGATGACGATTATTATCTATTCGCCAGAACTCAATTACATCTTGCTCATTTATTAGATCTTCCATCAAAATTTGATATATATCCAGGTGTAGAAGTTGGATATTTATCAGGTAATGATATTGGTTTTGGAGCTTATGTTGGATTTAGATACTTTTTCAACAATAAATTTGGTATCTATACAGAAATAGGAAACATAGGTTCTGTAGGTTTAAGCTTAAATCTTTAGGGATAAGAAACAGTTTCTAATTGTTTAACTCCTTTTACCTTATAATAAGCTTCCTTGCCGCTAATTGCATAAACAATAATTGCTTCATCTTTTTGTAAGTCAAAAGGTATTTTCTTTTCAATTATTGGTGCTTTATTACCATATTCATCAATAGAGTTGCTATACATATCATTCTCTCTTTTGGTTAATACCGTATATTTTCCTACAAGACTAAATTCTGTTCCATTAATTTCGGGAACTACATCATATTCTCTGTTTTGAAAATATATCTTTGAAAAAGATAAATTCGTGGTACTAAACGTACCAGCTATTTTAATAGTAGTACCATTGGATCCCTTTTTACCTCCTGCCCAATTAAAATAAGTTTTTTCGGTTACTTTAAAAGGAGGCGTATTTTGTGTATTTTGAGTTTTACATTTAGTAAAACTGAGTAGACCAATAAAAATTACTAGTACAATACTGATTTTGTATAAACGATTCATTTATTTTTTCTTTTTAATTAATATGCTCTTTCTTTTTTACCCTCATAAAAATTCATAAAGGCTTTATTTACAACTCTCATTCCTCCTTTTGTAGGGTAGTTTCCTGTAAAATACCAATCCCCTGGATTGTTTGGGATAGCTTCATGTAAATTATCAATAGATTGAAAAATAATTTTTAATTTAGAGTTGATATTATCTGTTTTTAAAAGTTCGGCGATTTTAGCTGAAATCTGATCTGCTGTAAATGGCTCATATACTTTTTTAACATAATTTTCAGGATTAATAGTATCAATATTAGCCTTGCATAATTTATAAACCTCATCAATAATATGATATTGATTTGTATCTTTTAACAATTCTAAAGTTGCTTTAAATGCAATAAATTCTTCCAGCCTAGCCATGTCAATTCCATAACAATCAGGATATCTAATTTGGGGAGCAGAAGAAACAACAACAATCTTTTTTGGGTTTAATCGATCTAAAATCTTTATGATACTCTTTTTCAAAGTGGTTCCTCTTACAATGCTATCGTCAATAATTACTAAATTGTCTGTTGGTTTGACAACTCCATAAGTAACATCATAAACGTGAGCAACCAAATCGTCGCGACTATTATCGTCTGCAATAAACGTTCTTAGCTTGGCATCTTTAATTGCTATTTTTTCAATTCTCGGTCTTACGGAAAGTATTTCAGTCAATTTTTTAGCAGAAATATTTTTGTTGCCATTTAGAATAACATCTAGTTTGTACTTATTCAAATACTCTTCCGCTGCTTCGGTCATTCCAAAAAAAGAAGTCTCGGCTGTATTTGGAATATAAGAAAAAACAGTATTAGTAATATCGTAATCTATATGATGTAAAACTTTTGGAAATATTAATTTCCCTAAATTCTTTCGTTCTTCATAAATAGATGCATCACTACCTCTTGAAAAATAAATCCGCTCAAATGAACAAGCTTTATTCGGCAACTGATCCATTACTTGCTCTACTTTTACCGTACCATCTTTTTTGATTATTAAAGCGTGTGCTCTTTCTATTTCTTTAACCTCATCAATTTCCACATCAAAAACAGTTTGAATAACCGGTCTTTCAGACGCTACAACTACAACTTCATCATCTTGATAATAATATGCTGGTCTGATCCCTGAAGGGTCACGTAAAACAAAGGCGTCTCCATGACCAATTAATCCTGCCATAGCATACCCACCATCCCAGTTCTTTGACGCTCTTTTTAATATTTTTTGAATGTTTAATTCTTTTGCAATTAAAGGAGAAGCATCTTTTTTACTAATTCCCTTTTGCTTGAATTTATGGTATAGGTCCAAAACTTCATCATCTAAAAAATGTCCAATTTTTTCCATGATGGTAACCGTATCCGTATTCTCTTTTGGATGTTGACCCAGTTCAATTAATTCTTGCAATAATTCACTTGAATTAGTCATGTTAAAATTACCAGCAACAATTAAGTTTTTATGTTTCCAGTTGTTTTGGCGTAAAAATGGATGAACGCTTTCAATACTATTCTTACCAAAAGTACCGTATCTTACATGACCCAAAAACAAATTGCCAACATATGGCATGTTTTCTATTTGCCATTGTACATCATTAGCTTTTTCAGGATTTTCTTGTATAACGCCATTTAACCGTTGATTAATTTTTGCAAAAACATCTTGAATTGGTTGTTGGTCATTTGATCTAACCCGACTTATATATCTTGTGCCAGGCTTAACATCAAATTTAACACTTGCAAAACCAGCACCATCCTGACCGCGATTATGCTGTTTTTCCATCAATAAATACATTTTATTGATTCCATAAAAAGCAGTGCCGTATTTATCTTTGTAATACTGAATTGGTTTTAATAACCTCACTAAAGCAATTCCGCATTCATGTTTTAAAGCATCACTCATAGCGCTAATTATTTAATGATATAGATCTAATTTAATTCTATATCAAATTGAGTCAATTGTTTAAATTCTTGTAATCTCTTTTGAACCTCTTCTTCTTCTAAATTAATCATTCTTTCTGTTCCAAACCTTTCAACACAAAATGAAGCTAAGTTAGATCCATAAATTACTGCCCGTTTCATATTTTCAAAAGATATGTCATGGGTACTCGCCAAATAACCAATAAAACCACCGGCAAATGTATCTCCTGCTCCAGTAGGATCAAAAACCTCTTCTAAAGGTAATGCAGGTGCAAAAAATACGTTGCCATTATTAAAGAGTAAAGCACCGTGTTCCCCTTTTTTTATAACAACATATTGCGGGCCCATCTTATGTATTTTTTCAGCAGCTTTTACCAATGAATATTCACCACTCAATTGTCTAGCTTCTTCATCATTTATAGTAATTACATCTACTTTTTTAATTACCTCTAGCAATTCATCTAAAGTGTTATCCATCCAAAAATTCATGGTGTCTAAAACAACTAATTTTGGCCTCTTTGGAATTTGAACTATTACCGACATTTGTACCGCCGGATGTAGGTTGCCCAACATTAAAAAATCACAATCAATAAAGTTGTCTGGTACCACAGGTCTAAAATCTGCCAACACATTTAAATCGGTTATTAAAGTATCTCTTGTGTTGAGATCGTTATGGTATTTTCCACTCCAAAAAAATGTTTTACCATTTTCTATAATTTCAATTCCTTCTGTATCAATATTTTTACTGTTAAGCATCTCTAAATATTCCTTTGGAAAATCACCACCAACTACAGAAATTATTCCGCTATTTATTCCAAATTGTGATGCTGATAAGCCTATATAAGTAGCAGCACCTCCTAATATTTTATCCGTTTTACCAAAAGGGGTTTCAATCGCATCAAATGCTACTGTACCAACAATTAAAAGTTTTCCCATGTATTGACTATTATGTATTTTTGCAAAAATAAGTTTAAAAAATGAGTATTAAAGAAATACAAGAAGAAATTATTGATGAGTTTGAGATGTTTGATGATTGGATGCAACGATATGAATATATTATTGAAAATGGTAAATCACTACAGCTCATTGATGACTCTAAAAAATCAGAAGATAATTTAATAAAAGGCTGTCAGTCAAAAGTTTGGTTGAATGCTGATTATAAGAATGATAAAATAGAATTTACTGCCGATAGTGACGCTATATTGACCAAAGGAATTATCGCATTATTATTAAGAGTTTACTCCAATCAAAGCCCTAAAAATATTCTAGATTCTAAGTTGTTTTTTATTGATAAAATCGGTTTAAAAGATCACCTTTCTCCAACAAGAGCCAATGGCTTAGTTTCTATGGTGAAACAGTTAAAATTATATGCGTTAGCCTTTCAAACTAAAAACAATTAATACAATTTTGCTATAATTAGGCATTAGAGTATATTTGCTCTTATTTAGAATGATTTTAAAGAAACAAAATGGAAACTAAAGAAAAAGAAGATTTAGGGGTGAAAATTGTTGAAATGATTAAAACTATCTTTGATCCTGAAATTCCTGTTGACATATACGAATTAGGTTTAATTTATGATGTTTTTGTAAATGAAGATAGGGATGTTAAAATTTTAATGACCTTAACAACTCCTAATTGCCCTGTTGCCGAGACCTTACCTGTTGAAGTTGAAGAAAAGGTTAAAAGTATAGACGAGGTAAAGAATGCAGAAGTTGAAATCACCTTTGATCCTGCGTGGACTCAAGACATGATGAGTGAGGAAGCAAAATTAGAACTTGGTTTTTTATAATAATTAATTCTTCATGTCAAAAGAAATTGTAAATAGAGTTGCAAATAGTGAATTAATTACCATTGACTTAGAAGATTTCTATCCGGTAGGAGAACGAGTTTTGTTAGATATAAAAAAATGGCTTTTCGAAGATCAAATTCTTAAAGAAAAAGATTTTAGAGAATCTGTGAAAAATCACGAATGGATATCTTATCAAGATAAATATGTTGCTTTAACTTGTTCTTCAGATGCCATAATACCGTCTTGGGCATATTTATTATTGACCGTTAATCTGAGTTCTTTTGCTAAGAAAATTGTTGTTGGAGATTTGAATCTTTTGGAGACTTCTATTTATCAAGAGCTAATTGAAAATTTTTCTTTAGAGTTTTACAAAGGAAAACCTATAATTATTAAAGGCTGTTCCAATAAAATTATTCCGCAAACATCTTATTCACAACTCATTTCAAAATTATTACCAGTGGCCAAATCAGTTATGTATGGTGAAGCCTGCTCAAGTGTTCCTCTTTTTAAAAACAAATCGTTTTAGCTTGTAAATTTTACTATTTTTGCATTTATAAAATTTCGAAAAACATGAAAATAAAATTAACTTTGTTTTTGTTAATTCTTACCATTAGTTTATCAAAAGCCCAAACAAAAGAAGAATTATTATCTCTTCAACAAACAAAAAAAGATTCTATCGATAATTTGCAAAAAAAGGTAGATGGTATTCAAAGTGAAATTGATGCTCTTCCGGGATGGAGATTTAATGCTTTTGGAACCATTGGAGGAAGTATATCGGGTTTTAATAACTGGTATTCTAAAGAAACTCCGAACTCATCCGTTGGTAATTTTGGGTTTAACATAAATGCTTCTGCCGATCTTATTGAAGATAAGTTCTTTTGGAAAAACGCAACAAATATCAACTTGAGTTGGATTAAATTTGATGACAAAGATGATGACAGTGATAGTGAAAAATACGAGGTCGCAACAGATGTTTTTACTCTTTCTTCATTATATGGATATAAACTAAGTGAAAAATTTGCTTTATCTGCATATGGTGAATACCGCTCAACACTTGTTCAAAATTTTAACAATCCTGGTTTTCTTGATTTAGGTGTAGGTGCAACTTGGACTCCTATTCCGGATTTAGTAATTGTGATAAACCCCTTAAACTACAACTTTGTTTTTAGTAAAGGAGATAACGTTTATGAATCGTCATTAGGAGCAAAAATCGTTGCAGATTATTCAAAAAGTATTGGTGATTTTAATGTTAAATCTAACCTGTCTATATTTCAAAGTTATGACACTTCTAATTATTCGAATTATACCTGGACAAATTCATTAGCCTATACTTTTTGGAAAAATTTTGGTCTAGGATTTGATTTTGGTCTAAGAAAAAATAAACAAGAAGAATTGAATTATGATCTAATTTCAGACCCCGATGCTACGTTTAAAACAATTGATAACGAGTTACAGTCTTATTGGTTGTTAGGATTGAATTTTAATTTTAAATAATTTTATCGCTCGATAACTAATATTTTTATACATTAGCTAAAAACCAAAACTTAATGAGTTTATTAATTTTATATGCTGTTGTTTCAATTGCATTCTCTTTTTTGTGTTCTATACTTGAAGCTGTTTTATTAAGTGTTACGCCTACTTTTATTGCTGTAAAAAAAAATGAAGGAAAAGCTTATGCAAATACTTTAGAAGAATTAAAAGACAACGTTAACAGACCATTAATATCCATTTTGACGGTTAATACCATTGCACATACAGTGGGTGCTATTTTAGTTGGAGTTCAAGCTGAAAAAACATTTGGATCGGGCAACAATTCTGTAGGAATTGTCTCGGCAATTATGACATTTTTGATTTTAGTATTGTCTGAAATTATACCCAAATCTATTGGGGCAAGTTATTGGAAACAATTAGCAAACTTCTCTTCAAAAGCAATAACAGTTTTAATGTTTCCTTTAAAATATACTGGTATTTTATGGTTATTAGAACTTACCACAAAACTTGTTGGTGAAAATCCTCATGACACTAATGTAAGTAGAGAAGATTTTCATGCCATGGCAGAAATAGCACAAGAAGAAGGGGTGTTTCAAAAATCTGAAAGTACGGTTATTAAAAACTTAATTGGTTTTAAAAAGGTTCTTGTTAAAAATATAATGACTCCAAGAACTGTTATGAAAATAGCTTCAAATGACACAACTATTCAAGACTTTTATGATAAGAATCCCAAATTAAAATATTCACGAATACCTCTTTATCGCAAAACCACTGATAATATTATTGGATATTTTTTAAAAGATGAATTATTAGATTCAATTATAAAAGGAAAGGGCGGTGAAGCACTGGAAACACTACTGCGAGAAATAATTGTAACAGATAGAGATAAGCCTATTCCAGATGTTCTTGAAGAGTTAATAAACAAACACGAACATATTGCTTTAGTTGTTGATGAATATGGTTCAGTAAGCGGCTTGGTAACACAAGAAGATATTATTGAAACATTACTCGGTTTAGAAATTGTTGATGAAAGTGATAGCCATGATGACCTTCAACTTTTGGCGAGAAAAATGTGGGAAAAAAGAGCCAAACGCTATGGGGTAGTCAATATTGAAAAGAACCCAAG
>Ga0209013_10002777_pt1 | contig 15797 bp, 18 predicted proteins | sample Cruoilmetagenom2_FD_187291 | JGI IMG/M metagenome (GOLD analysis project Ga0209013, IMG submission 187291) | Oil polluted marine microbial communities from Coal Oil Point, Santa Barbara, California, USA - Sample 2 (SPAdes) (version 2) | ecosystem: Environmental > Aquatic > Marine > Oil seeps ... | reverse complement strand
TAAAAGTAGTTTAGGGATGAATTTCGACTTTCTTAATAAGGAGTAGAATATTGTGAATAATAGATACTTGGTACGAGATATATTTTTAAAAACATTACATTTTGTCATATTTTTGGAGCACAAAATAAAATTTATGATAATCTAACAATAATTATTTTTTACAACAAAGTAGGAAAACTATGAGTAATCAAAAGTTAGATCAGATCAAAACGGCAGGTTTTATACTCAAGCCCAATGCACCAGAGATAAAATCTTTGTATGAGAAGATAAAAGCACAGTTTGAAGTTAAAGGTATCGCTGTTTTAATTGGTGATAAATCAGCAGAAATGATAGAGTTGGAGGGGTTGCCTTTTGAGCAGATGTGTGATGAAGCAGACTTTCTTGTTTCCCTTGGTGGAGATGGTACACTGCTTTCACTGGTACGACGCAGTTATAATTATCATAAACCTGTTGTGGGTATCAATGCCGGTACTCTAGGGTTTTTGGCAGATATTACGATTGATGATGTAGATAATTTTTTGGATCAATTGTTAGATGGTGAATACCGGATCGATAATCGTATGATGATGGAAGGTTGCATCACGACAAAAGAGGGGAATAAGAATCCTTTCTTTGCGCTCAATGATGTAGTGATAACGCGACCGGTCATCTCTAAAATGGCAAAGATAAATGCATCTATAGATGGAGAATGGTTCAATACTTACAGGGGTGATGGTCTTATTATCTCTACGCCAACAGGTTCAACAGCCTATAACTTAGCAGCGGGTGGACCGGTCATGTATCCTCTTACAAAAGCTTTTATTATGACAGCAGTTTCTGCTCATTCACTTACGAACCAAAGACCGTTGGTCGTGCCTGCTGATTTTACTATAGAGCTGAGCTCTCCAAGTGAAAAAGTGATCGCAGTGATAGATGGACAGGATGATTATGAGATGCATGAAGGAGATGTGTTGACAATACAAGGTGCAAAGATAGGTGCAAAACTTTTACATAGAAAAGAACGTAATTACTTTTCTGTACTGAGAGAAAAACTCTCTTGGGGTGACAAACATTGATAGAGCGTCTATATTTACGTGAACTAGTAACATTTCAAGAAGTTGAATTAGAATTTGCTCAAGGACTTGTAGTGCTTTCTGGCCCAAGTGGAGCAGGTAAATCTGTACTTATTTCCTCTATACTTTCAAGTTTTGGGTACAGTACTAAAGGTGCAGCATCTCTTTGTGAAGTTAATCTTGTAAAACCTACATCATTAATAAGTGAAGCTTTTGAGTTTGAAAATGACTTGACGATTAAGACACTTAAAAAAGAGAAACTTCGTTACTTTATAGATGGTCAAAATATTTCTAAAAAAGTTTTAAATGAAATGTTTGAACCTTATGTAAAATATTTGTCAGTACGTGACAGGGGTGGTTTTGAATCAGAGACTCTTTTAGAGATGATAGACAATGAACTTATGGGAAAAGACAAAATATATAAAAAGTCTCTAAAAGAGTATAAAAAACGTTATGAGAATTACAAAGAAAAAGCAGATCAACTTCATAAAACAGAAGAAGATGAAGCAAAGTTGGCAGAACTCATAGAGTATGCAAATTATGAGATAGAAAAGATCAGCTCTATTGATCCTAAAGTGGGAGAAGAAGAGGAGTTGCTAAAAGTAAAACAGCAACTTTCCCGAATAGATAAAATAAAAGATGCTTTAAATTCTGCAAATGAGATATTCGTATCTGAAAGCTCTGTGGAAGAAGTGTATAGACTTTTAGATAAAGACGTATCTGCGTTCTCTGAAATAATGAACCAGCTTCGTTCGGACTTTGAAGATACTGAAACTTTGGCAGATGAATTAGCAGAAGTAAATGTAGAAGAAGTGTTAGACAGACTTGGTGACTTGACCACTCTGAAAAACCGTTATGGTTCCATAGAAGAAGCTTTAGCATATAAAGATGCAAAAATTCAAGAACTTGCAGGATATAAAAATATAGAACAAGATAAAAGTATGTTGGAATCTTTTTTAAACATAGAGTTCACAGAGCTTAATATAATTGCTTCCAGACTTTCCCAGTCTAGAAAGAGAGAGTCAAAAGTGTTGGAAGAAGTTTTAAAAGGTTATTTGGAAACTTTAAAACTTCCGGCACTTACTTTTAATTTTGATCTTACCTCATTGAATCCAAGTGGAATTGACAAGGTGGATGTTATGCTTGGAAATTCTAAAACAGATACTTTAAGTGGTGGCGAGTTTAACCGTGTACGTTTAGCTCTAATGGCTACTACCATACCTCAAAAAGATAGTAAACTAGGCATACTCATACTTGATGAGATAGATGCCAATGTAAGTGGAGATGAATCTATTGCCATCGCAGAGATGATAGCAAAACTCTCTTTAGTGTATCAAATATTTGCGATCTCTCATCAGCCTCATCTGTCAGCTAAAGCTGGGCAGCATATTGTGGTGACTAAAGAGGGTGAATCAAGTAGGGCTGAAGTTTTAAATGAAGAGGGAAGAGTGCAGGAGATAGCCCGCATCATAGCAGGTGAAAATCCTACTTCTCAAGCCTTGGAGTTTGCTAAAAAACTTAGAAGTGCTTAAGTATATTCTTTTTCTAACTCTTCACAATAATGTTTTAAATGTTTTAAATAAGCTTCTACAATAGGTATTTCTTTTCCTATTTTCAAGTAAGTGTTAAATTCGTCTAAAAGATCTGAGACCCCACCTGATCCTACAGTGGAAGAAGAGCCTTTTATACTATGTGTAAGTCGTTCTATTTCATGAAAGTCTGATGCTTCCATAGCTTCTTTTATGAGAGGAATTTGTATTTTTATTTGAGGAATAAGTTCTTTGACAAATTCTACAGCTTCATCCTCCCTAAGTCCCATTTCAAGAAGTCTTGAGTAGTCAAATTTAGGATAATTACATTCAGGAAGATCAATTTTCTCTGTGACTTCCGGTTCAGGTATTACTTCAGGTTCTGGTTTTTGTTCTTTAAGTCTCTGTTCTTCACGCTTTTGCTTTTCTAGTCTTTGTTTTTCAAGCTTTTGTTCTTCAAGTCTTTGTTCTTCAAGACGTTTCTCTTCAAGCTTTTGTTCTTTAAGTCTCTGTTCTTTAAGTCTCTGTTCTTCACGCTTTTGCTTTTCCAGTCTTTGTTTTTCAAGCTTTTGTTCTTCAAGCCTTTGTTCTTCAAGACGTTTCTCTTGAAGTTTTTGTTCTTTAACTCTCTGTTCCTCAAGACGCCTCTGCTCAAGTTTTTGCTTTTCAATCTTTTTTTGCTCAGCTTCTTTTAACTCTTGTACACTTGGTACTTTTTTGGGTTCTATTACAGATTTATTTTTATTTTTTTCTTGTAAAGGTTTATGTGTCTTCTTAGTATCATATGGAGGTTTTGTTTTTTTATCTTCTTCTGTTCTCCCGCGTCTATTTTTCTGATATTTTTTTTCATTTCTATATTCAAAATAAATAAATAAAACAATCATTAAAGCAAAGATAGACATTATGATATAAGCAACCATAGATACGCTCCTGTAGTTTATATTATAATAAACTATATCTTATTTAAGATTAGAGAAAGGTTCATAGTAATTAAAAAAATGATAGATTTTGATATAATTCTTATAAATATAATACATAGGTAGAAAATGATAGTAGATACACATTGTCACTTAGATGATGCCCGTTATAACGATGATCTGGATGAGGTTTTACAAAATGCAAAGAAGCATGGAGTTGAGAAATTTATTATTCCAGGTGCTGATCCAGAGAGTTTAACAAGAGCAGTTGAGATATCTGAACAGTATGATAATGTCTATTTTGCAGTTGGTGTACACCCTTATGATGCTGAAAACTATGATAGAAAATACCTTGAAACCTTTGTAGAACATCCTAAATGTGTAGCCATAGGTGAATGTGGATTGGATTATTTCAGATTGCCTGAAAGTGATGAAGAGATAGAAGCAGAAAAGAAAGTCCAAAAAGAGATTTTTATTGATCAGATACTCTGGGCTAAAACCTTGAAAAAACCTTTAATTGTGCATATACGAGAGTCAAGTGCAGATTGTTTGGAGCTCCTGGATAAGTATGCAGGAGAAGAGGGTGGAGTACTTCATTGTTATAATGCTGATGAATCACTTCTTAAACTTGCAAAGAAAAATTTTTATTATGGAATAGGGGGAGTCCTTACTTTTAAAAATGCACGTAAACTTATAAATGTTTATCCCAAAATACCACAAGATAAACTGCTCATTGAAACAGATGCTCCCTATTTGACCCCTCATCCTCACAGAGGAGAAAGAAATGAACCTTCTTTTACTACTTTTATTGCAGATAAAATGTGTGAATTGAGTGATATATCAAGAGATGAAATGGAAGATCTGACCAGTAAAAACTCATTAAGACTTTTTGGGGTTTAAATGATGTTTGAAATGAAGCATATCATTAAAGCGGTATTGATAGTGTTATTCCTACCGTTATATGCTTTTTCAACTTCACTCATAGAAAAATACCCCAGTTATGAATATGTATTTTCAGAGTTTGGTATTGACGGATCCTATATTGATGATGTTGATTTTGAAGCGTTTGTTTTGCATAATGAAAAGAAAATAAAAGATTTTTATGAACGTTCAATGAAAAGAGGAGATGCTTTACTTCCCCTGATCAGGGGAAACTTAATGGATGATGGTCTTTCGGATCTTTTTATCTATATCTCTATGGTTGAGTCAGGTTTCTCACCTGCTATTGTTTCACCAAAAAAAGCTGTAGGATTGTGGCAATTCATGCCAGCCACTGCAAAGCACTATAATCTTTCAGTATGTAACAGTTTTGATGAACGTTGTGATCCTGTGAGCTCTACAGATGCTGCAATTGTCTATTTGCGTAAACTTCATAAGCAATTTGGAAAATGGTATCTGGCAGTCATAGCATACAATTGTGGTGAAGGTCGTTTGAAAAAAGCCATTAAAAAGGCAAATACAGATGTACTTCACGTACTGCTTGACAGCGATGCCAAGTATCTTCCTCTTGAGACCAGAGAGTACATAAAAAAGATCTTGCTTGTAGCAATGATAGGTGAGGGCAGGATATTGGATTTTACACCAAAAAGCAGTTTGTTTTCAAGAGATCTTATACAGGTAGAGGTGCTTGGTGGTACAAAGTTAAGAGAGTTGGCCAAACTGATCGACATGAAAGAACTTGAATTACTCAAGCTAAACAAACAATTTAAAAAAGGCATAATACCAAAAGCAAAAGCTCACTATAATATTAATATACCTTATGAAAAAATAATAGTGTTTCACCTTCATTATGATGAACCTATGGAAGAGAAAAGTTCTTTGAGCCCTTATCTTCTTTCGCATTATGTGGCATTAGGTGAAACGCTTGAAAGTATTGCTAAAGAGTATAATAGCAGTGTAGAAGCGATACAAAGAGTAAATTACTTTGAGAGTAAATTTCTTGAGCTTGATAGACTTTTGGTTGTCCCTGTGAGTGAAGTTGTTTTTCAAAATAGTTTAAAATATGAATAAAGGATCTGTATGTCAATGACAAGACTAAAAGAAGTGCTAATGATCGTAACCCCTGTAATATTTTTAAGTTTAGGGTGTTTTTATTTTTTTGATATACCTTGGGTACAATCAGGCTTTATAGGTCTATTTTGTCTTTTCTATGCTCTATTTTTCTTTTACCATTATAAAAAACCTATTTTTATCAAGCAGATAGAACATGAAGAACCTGTCGTAGATAAAGCATTGGAAAAAGAACTGCAGTCCATGTCCCAAAAAGCTGAAAAACTTGAAGGTGAAATCGAAGCTACAGGTATGTTCCTTGCAAGTATGTCACATGAAATACGTACCCCCCTAAATGGAATCGTTGGATTGACAGAACTGCTTGATGGAACAAAATTGACAAATGAACAAAAAGAATTTGTCTCCATGATCAGAGAGAGTTCAAATAATTTGACTGTTATTGTGAATGACGTACTCGATGTATCAAAAATGAATGCCGACAAGATGGAGTTGGAGAGTATCGCCTTTGATATTTTTAAGAAGATCGAGTCTTCTGTAGGAATGTTTGTTGCGAAAATGGATACAAAAGAGATAGATTTAAACCTTTTTATTGATCCAAAAATTCCACAAAGTCTTATGGGTGATCCAACAAGGCTGTCGCAAGTTATTATAAATCTTGTCAGTAATGCGGTGAAATTTACAGATGTCCATGGAAAAATCGGTGTCTATGCAGAATATTTAAAGCAGGATAATGATGATGTTACATTTAAAATCTCTGTAAGAGACTCAGGTATTGGATTAACAAAAGAGCAGCAGAGTAAGATCTTTGAAGCTTATGGACAGGCGGATGCAAGTGTAACAAGGAAATCTGGAGGAACAGGTCTTGGATTGACGATCTCAAGCAAGATCATAGAGACTATGGGTAGTAAGCTTCAAGTAGAAAGTAAAGAGGGAGAAGGATCTACTTTTTTCTTTACTCTTACCTTGAAAGTAGATAAAGAGAATGAAGAGAAGAGTTATTCACAATTTAAGGGCCACAATGTAGGTTTACTGCTTCCTGACAAAACCATAGAGAGTGAATTGAATCTTATATTTGAAAAATATGTAAAGCATTTAGGTGCAACATTTAGAAGGTACTATAGTGCAGATCTTTTTGAGGCAGATTCTGATGTAGCATTACCTGATGTTCTGATAGTTGATTATCATCATGTTCTTTCCGAAGAAGAGCTAAAAAGATTTTCAGAGTTGAACTGTAAATGTGTACTGATGACTTCGAGTAATCTACAGTCACATATAGAAAGTGAACGTTATGCGTTTGAAGAGATAGTTTATGCTCCTGTTACGCTTGAAAAAGTCATAAAGATACTAGGTATTATAAAAGATGAAGAGTCTGTTCCTGTAACAGAAGAGATAAAGACAGAAGAGATAAAAGTATTTGATGATATTCATGTATTGGTTGCAGAAGACAATCCAATAAATCAAAAACTTATTAAGATAGTACTTGAAAACTTTGGTCTTAAAGTGAGTATGGCATCTAATGGTGAAGAGGCTTATGAACTTCGTAAAAAAGAGAGTTATGCTATGATCTTTATGGATATTCAGATGCCTGTGATGAGTGGTGTCGAGTCTACAAAAATGATATTAAAGTATGAAGAAGAGAAGTCGCTAGATCATATACCCATCATAGCACTTACTGCAAATGCATTACCTGGTGATAGAGAAAAGTATATGAATGAGGGTATGGATGATTATACAACAAAACCGTTACAGGTGGACAAGATAAAAGTGTTAATAGGACAGTACGCTGGGTTCAAGCAAATATAAAGTCAAATAAAGAGATAATATCTATCTAAATCTATAGGGTCTTTTCCCTAAATAATAGAGGTATTATGAAGAGATCTTCACTCTTTTTGTTAGTTATCGCTTTGTTTGTTTCCGGTACGATGTTTACTGGATGTTCAAGTAAACGGGTAGTTAAAAATCCTTCTGCAAGCAAATATACAAGTAAAGCCAGACATAAGTCTACCATGCGTTCTTACAGCGTACATGGTAAAAGTTACAGTCCTACTTATGTGAGTGTAGGGCAGGTAATGAAAGGTATTTCCAGCTGGTATGGACCAGACTTTCATGGAAAACAGACCAGTAACGGTGAACGCTACAATATGCATGCAAGAACTGCAGCGCATAAAACATGGCCCATGGATACAATGGTCAAAGTCAACAATCTTCAAAATGGAAAAAGTACCATTGTACGTATAAATGACAGAGGACCTTTTGTGAGAGGTCGTATTATTGACTGTTCATATGCTGCGGGTAAAGAGATCGGTCTAGATAGAATGGGAATTGCCAAAGTTTCTATACAGGTAGTCGGGTTTGCCGGCAAGATACAGTCTGCTTCAACGATCGCTGATCGTAAGAAAACCAATACTGAAATACGTATTAAGTTGAGCAATTTTGGTGTGCAGGTTGGAGCCTTTAAACGTTATGAAGGTGCTAAGATCTATAAACAAAAACATGCAAGTCTGTATCCTGAATATAAGACTGTTATTAAAAAATTCTCTGATGTTGACGGGAGTGGAGAACCACTCTACAGAGTATGGCTCATGGGCTTTAGTTCAGAAGATGAGGCAAGGGACTTCAAGAATAGTAATGACTTAGAAGGCGCATTTATTGTCAGAAACTAATATTTGTAATAAAAATTATAGGAAATAAAATGATCGAAGTAACAAGAGAGACAAAAGAGACACAAATTTCAGTGAAACTGAATCTTTACGGAAAAGGTGAAGCAAAAATAAATACAGGTGTAGGTTTCTTTGACCATATGCTTGAAGCCTTTACCAAACATGCACATATAGATCTGGAAGTAGAATGTACAGGTGATACGCATATAGATGATCACCATACGGTTGAAGATGTAGGGATCGTCATAGGTCAGGCACTTAAACAAGCGATCTACCCGGTAAAAAGTATTGAACGTTTTGGTAATGCGACAGTGGTAATGGATGAAGCAAGTATCACTTGTGATATTGATCTCTCTAATCGTGGTTTTCTTGTATATGAACTTCCTATAGGCGGAAAAGTCGGTGACTTTGATGTGGAGTTGGCTGAAGAGTTCTTTAGGGCTTTTGCTTTTAATTTACCTCTCACCCTGCACCTTATTTATAACCGTGGTAAAAATAAACACCACATCATAGAAGGTGCATTTAAAGCACTTGCAGTGGCACTTCGCAGAGCAGTGGTCATTAATGAAAATGCAGGAATCCCAAGTACAAAGGGTGTACTGTGAGCATAGAACTGATCGTTCTTGATGTCGATGGTACAATGACTGACAGTCATATCACATATAGTGAGAATGGTGATGAAATTAAATCTTTTAACGTGAAAGATGGTTTGGCCATTGCCTCTTGGAGAAAACTTGGTAAACAAGTAGCGATCATAACAGGAAGATCTTCAAATATTGTGGCAAGACGTGCCAAAGAGTTGCGGATAGAACATTTTTATCAAGGTATTCATAATAAAAGAGAGGTTTTAGAAGGGTTACTGGAAAAACTTGAGTTGAGTATGGAAAATGTAGCTTCCATAGGTGATGATCTTAATGATATGCAAATGCTAAAAGCTTCAAAGATCTCTTTTGTTCCCAGAGATGCATCGGCATATGTAGATAAAATAGCAACAGTGGTTCTTTCTAAAAAAGGTGGTGATGGTGCTGTGCGTGAAATGATAGAGTATCTTATCAAAAAAGAGGGATTGGAAAAGAAGTATTTGGAATTATGGGCTTAAAATTAGAAATAATTCTCATTGTATCCATTGTTGCTATTTTATCGGTAGCACTGACTGTTAAAATAAATAATGGTCGTGTATTAAATAATGTATCGACCAAAGAACTTGAATTTACAGATACAATATTCACGGAAGTTGATAGGAACAAAACACAAGGTATTTTATTTGGTACTTATGGGGTACGTAATGCAGGTGTCTTAACTGTAGATAATCTAAGATATCATACGGACAGCATCAAATTACTTAGAGCAAAAAAAGCTACTTATAAAAGTGACAAGATCTATTTGGATCATAATATTACAGTAAATCAAAAAGAGGGTTTTGACTATAAAGCTGAGCATGCAATTTATGATCAAAAGAGAGAGATACTTAATATCACTTCACCTTTTACAGCTATTATGAATGAGAATATCATACATGGCAATTCTCTACAATATGATATGAGAAAGAGAGAAGTTTTTGGTACAGATGTTGATGCGGTCGTGTATACGAAGGAAAAATGATATAATTATGTTTAAAGGTTTAAATTGAATTTTATAAAAATAGTACTTTTTATTTTGTTAACAGGGTTGCTTTTTGCTGAAAAAGTACATATAACTGCTGACAATATGGAAGCAAAAAACTTGAAAAAAGAGGTACACTTTGTAGGTAATGCCAAAGTAGTACAGGGAAAAAGTTGGATACATGGTGATGAGATCATTGTCTATTTTGATGAAAATAATCAAACAAAGAAGTATGAAGCCATAGGTTTGGTGACTTTTGAATTTATTCAAGAGAAAAGTTCGTATAAAGGCTCTGCAGATAAAGTAACTTATCTGCCTCTGAAAGATCAATATATTTTAACAGGGAAAGCGATCATAAATGACATTATAAATAAACGTCATGCGAATGGTGATGAAATTATGCTTGATATGATAACAGGTAATGCAAATGTAAAAGGCAGTAGAAAAAAACCTGTAAAATTTATATTTGATATGAAGGATAAGAAGTGAGTACACCTCGTGTAGTAGAGGCTGAGTTTATTAAATCAGCACAGAGTATTGCAGATTCCCTACCTGAAGATATGAGTGAAGTTGTTTTTTTGGGACGTTCCAATGTAGGTAAAAGTTCTACATTGAATTCTCTGACACAAAGAAAAAACTTGGCAAAAAGTTCAGCAACACCGGGTAAAACACAGCTTATAAACTTTTTTGAAACCAGATATCTTTACAATGAAGAGAGTTACCCTGTCCGTTTTGTGGATCTGCCTGGTTTTGGGTATGCAAAAGTATCTAAATCACTTAAAGAAGTGTGGCAGAAGAATTTGGTGGAATTTATCAAACATCGTGTCTCTATTCGACTTTTTATTCATCTGCGTGATGCACGTCATCCTCATGCAAAGATCGACGATGATGTAGAAGAATACATTTCAGAGTTTATTAGACCAGACCAGAAATATCTTACTGTTTTTACTAAAATAGATAAACTGAACCAAAAAGAACGCTCTAAATTAAAAAGAGATTTCCCAGGTTCTATTACAGTTTCAAATCTTAAGAAAAATGGACATGACAGAGTACATGTTGAAATACTGCAAACTATTTTTGATATCAATAACGAAATAGATAAGAAAAATAAGGCATAGGCTGTGATTGAACTTGTTAAGGCGAAACTGAGTGATATTCCTGCTATGCAGGCTTTGGTCGTTTCTGAAGTTAAAGAGGGGATCATTTTAAATCGTAGTGAAGATGAAGTTGCTACAAATATACGCTCTTATGTATTGGCAAAAAATGATGGAGTACTTGTAGGATATACGGCACTTCATATTCATTCAAAGCGTCTTGCCGAGATACGCAGTCTTATTGTAGATAAAAACTATCGAAGTCAGAAAATAGGGCAAAAGATGGTTGAGTTTACTTTAAGAGAGGCAAAAGAGTTAGAAGTGGAAGAAGATGTTCTTGTACTTACCTATTTACCTGCTTTTTTTGAAAAATTAAATTTTAAAGAGATCAACAAAGAGCTTATCCCTGAACATAAGATCTGGGCAGATTGTATTAAATGTATTCATTTTCCAGTATGTAATGAAGTTGCATTAGTGTATAAATTAGTGTAAAACAGTAGATATAGATGAGTACAGTTTCTAAATTAATACAGCTACCACTACTTTGGATAACGGCTATTCTATTCATTATATTTTATCCAATGCTTATTTCAATATATGTTTTTTTACCACTATTTATAGGTGCTATGGGGTATTTATTGATGAAAGGTATTGAAGAAAACAGAATGTTTTATGTTTTACTCCCCTTACTCTATTTTATTAATCTTGAAGTAAACCTCTCTTTACCTTTTTTCTTAACAACGATCACATCACTTATTATATATGTATTCTTTTATCATCATTTAAATTATTTTAGGAAGTGTGTGATCTGTAGACCTATTTTAAGTGTACTTCTTGTAGATGGACTTTATTTGATCTCTTTATTGGCATATGATTTTATATTCCAAACACAGACGATCGTTTTAGACAACATATTGTTATATTCTTTAATTGTTGATCTTTTAATGGTGGTAGTATTATGAGATATAAGTTTATTATACTCGTCTTTTTACTTTTTTGGGGTGTCATGATCGCTAGACTTTACCATATAAGTATTAAGTCCAATTTTTATTATGAAGAGCTGGCAAAAGACAATGTAGAAAGAAAAGAGTACACAAAACCAGTAAGAGGGGAAATTGAAGACAGAAACGGTCATCTTTTAGCGATGAACCAGATAGGTTTTTCAATCTCGATCATGCCGCATTTACGGTATACAAAAAGAAAAGATGGCAATGCCACTAAACTTGAAAAAATAGTTGATACTCTTGTTGATACTTTTCCTGAACTCAATAAAACTATTATGATGAAAGTATACAAAAAAGAGAGTTCGGCATACAATCATAAGTACATTCAGGTAGTTGATTTTATTCATTATTCAGATATGATGGGTGCATACCCAAAACTGAGTATACATGATGAAATAAAAATTGAGGCAGAAACGAAACGTTATTACCCTTATGGTAAATATTCTGCACATATTGTTGGATACACAGGCCGGTCAAATAAAAAAGAAAATGAATCTGATGAAGTTGTAGACATCGTTGGAAAAGTTGGAAAAAGTGGTTTGGAGAGGTATTATAACAAGGTTCTTGAAGGAGAGTTGGGTTATAGGATCGATAAGGTAACTGCAACCAATAAATCTGTGGGTATTCTTGAAAAAGTAGCACCCAAAGATAACAAGAATTTGAAGCTTAACATTGATATAGATCTGCAACAAATGATCCATAAATATTTTGGTAAAACAACCGGTGTGGCTATAGTTATGCGTACAAATGGTGAAGTTTTGGCAGCAGTTTCGTATCCTGCTTATGATCCTAATCTTTTTGTGGGTGGGATCAGTTCTAAGAACTGGAAAGCACTCCAGGATGATCTTGCCCATCCTTTTACCAATAAGATCATACATGGTACTTATCCTCCAGGTTCAGCGATAAAAATGGGGATGGCACTTGCTTTTGAAAAAGCCAAACCAGGTATTTTGGGACACTCAGAATACTGTAATGGACATATCACAATAGGTAAGAGTTCACATAAATTCAGGTGTTGGAAAAAGTATGGACATGGTACGGTAGATTTACGTAAAGCTATCAGAGAAAGTTGTGATGTCTATTTTTATAATAAGAGTTTGAAAGTGGGTATTGATGCAATGTCCAAGCACCTTCACTCTTTTGGTTTAGGTGTAAAAACAGGTGTGGATCTGCCACGTGAGTATAATGGTGTAATTCCAGACAAAGCTTGGAAAAGAAAACGATTTAATCAACCATGGTATTTGGGTGAGACGGTTATTGCTGCCATAGGACAAGGTTATGATCTGGTTACACCTCTTCAAGTAGCACGATATACAGCACTGATCGCAACGGGAAAACTCGTAACTCCAAAAATTGCAAGCTATATTGATGAAAACAAAACAAAAAATGAGATCGTTCCTATAGAATTTGATCAATATATCTATGAGGTAAGAAAAGGGATGTATGATGTATGTAATACACCAGGAGGTACAGGATTTAAAACCATGAGTAAACTTCCTATTATCGCAGCAGGTAAAACAGGTACTTCTCAAGTTACATCTATTCCACAATCAACTGTGCATCGTTTAAAAGAGCACGAACTGGCTTACTTCCATAGATCACATGCATGGATAACAACGTATGCTCCCTATGATGATCCTCAATTTGTTGTTACGGTACTTATAGAACATGGAGGCCATGGAGGTAGTGCATCAGGCCCTATGGCAGCAGATATCTATAAATGGCTTTTTGCACAAGGTTATTTTAAGAAGCAACCTGCAGAAGGAGAGATCAAAACAATTAAAGATGATCTGGATAAGAAGATCGCTGAACGTGTAAATGAGAGTCCCCTTGCACCGGATGTTACAACTGTCACTACTGTTGCTCCAACGGTAGAGACGAAAAAGAAAGAAACACATAGCTCTTCTGTAGATATGTTTTAACCCAGAGTATGCAATAGAAATCACAAACTCTGGGTTTAAATAAGCTTCATATCATTTTGTGGAAAAAGATGACATGAAGAGGTACCCTTATTACATGCTCTGAATAGTATTATTTAAAAATAGCCCCAAAACAATAATTAAACTTATACCTGCAGATTTATTATAAAGTTTATTTGCAGTAATAAACACAAGAAGTAAAGTAGCTACGATCATTGTGGCAATATCAAAAATATATGCAGGTGCGTTGATGGTCATAGGGCTAGTAAGAGCAGCAGCCCCAAGAACAACCGTAGTATTTGCCATATTTGAGCCAATGATATTTCCTATGGCCATGTCAACTTTTCCTTTTACAGCAGCAGATATACTTACAACTAATTCTGGAAGAGATGTTCCCAGAGAAACCATGATAATACCGATGATCCATTCAGAGATCCCGAAATCTCTAGCGATCTCGGAAGCACTCTCTACTGTAAAATGTGCACCAACAATAACTAAAATAATACCCGCAAAAAGAATTGGTATCACTTTTGTCCATGTAAAAGTACTCTCATCAAGATCTTCCAGATCCTCTTCAGGGATATTTTTGGCATCTTGAAGTAAAAAGAGCAGATAGGCTCCCATTAAAAGGAGTAGAAGTGCAGCATCAAATCTGGAGATCATGCCATCAATTATCATTAAAATAAATACAAGAACAGGTACTAAAGCCCAGGTACTGTCTTTGGCAAAGAAGTCTCTGGCAGGACTTATTTTTCTTGATATTATAAATACACTTGCAAGAACCAGGGTGATGTTAAGTATGTTGCTTCCGATGACATTGGCAATAGCAATATCCGGTTTATCATTTATGCTCGCAGCAATACTTGCTGCCATTTCAGGTAAAGATGTACCCAAAGCAATAAGTGTTGCACCAATGATAAACTCTGGTATCTTAAATTTTAAAGCGATTCTCTCACTCTGATTTATGAGTAGGTCTGCACCCCAGATCAAAACACCCATGGCAATAACAAATATAACAAAATTCAAATTAATACTCCTCTGTTCTTACTATGAGACTTGAAGGCAAAGTAAAAGTCTCTATAATGTTTTTTTCTTTCTTTCTCATTTCGCCATTATCTACTTCATGATCAAAGCCTAAGAGATGTAGTAAACCATGAATGAATAGTAGTGAGAATTCATCTTCAACAGCATGTCCAAACTCTGAAGCTTTTTCTTTTACAATATCTGCAGAGATAACAATGGAACCTAAGGGCATGCCAGGTATTGTCTCTTCTCCAAAAGTAGTATCTATGGGAAAACTAAGTACATCAGTAGCCTTGTTTTTAGATCTATATTCACTGTTTAATTCTTGTATCGTCCTGTTGTCCGTAACAATAAGTTCTATTTCCCTTGTTGTCAGACTTTGGGCTATTCTTTCTAAAACATCAATAGGTATTGTTATATCAGTTTGATTATCTAAGTCTATGATCTTCATATTTTCAGTTTATATTAAACTTTTAAAAATCCATTAGCAACAAAATTAAACTCATAACGATGTGTAGGATATTTCGCCAGTCCTTTTGAGATAAATTGACTTTTTGTGATATCTCTGTGCCAGTATGCATAAGTCAGATCTCTGAACCAGACTTTTTCTTCTGTTGTTTTGAAGCCAAAACTGTGATACTTAGGGTCTTGTCTGGTACTTAATCCGACTATTCTCATATCTCTGTCATATGCTGTAGCTTCCTCAACAGAAGCATTTTCATAACTATTTACTACAGTTTTTTGAGCTGGTGCAGAAGGTGAAAGTGAAGGTATAGAGTTAGTACAAGCGGTAAAAGTAAATCCTGCAAGTACTGCGATTAATAATTTAATTTTCATGGTATTACCTTTGTATTCTTGTTTGTGAAAGTATAGCAAAATGAACTAAAATTTATAGGTTAAAAAACATATCGAAAACTTCGATATGTTTTTTTCTAGTAGTCATCTAGTAAGATAGTCTAGGCTTAACTGGTCCGGGGACAACCATCG
>Ga0209013_10002776_pt1 | contig 15799 bp, 15 predicted proteins | sample Cruoilmetagenom2_FD_187291 | JGI IMG/M metagenome (GOLD analysis project Ga0209013, IMG submission 187291) | Oil polluted marine microbial communities from Coal Oil Point, Santa Barbara, California, USA - Sample 2 (SPAdes) (version 2) | ecosystem: Environmental > Aquatic > Marine > Oil seeps ... | reverse complement strand
ACCAGCTCCTGCATGCGCGTTTTATCACCAAGGATACTACCTTTACTAAGGGTACTTGTTGGATCTACCGCCAATACGGCAACTTTCTTGCCACGACTTGTAAGGGTTTTGCCAAAGACTTCAATAAAGGTACTCTTACCAACACCAGGGACTCCGGTTATGCCAATTCTAATGCTTTTGGATTCCTTTGAGAGGCAATTCTCAATTAAGGCATATGCTTTCTTGAGGTCTTCATTTTTGGTGCTTTCCACTATAGTGATAGCCCTTGCCAAAATGGCTTTGTCGCCATTAAGTACTCCTTGGGTAAGATCCTCAAGGGAGAGCTTCTTTTTGCGGTGCTTTTTTACCAGGAGGACTCCTTTTATATCTTTATTTGGTTCCGTACTCAATGTTAGTTGTTAATAGGTACCCGGACCTTGGTTTTATCCCAATCGATACTGAAGTATAATTGACCTGTGTCTTCAAAATCCATAGTCAAACTTTCAACTGTTTCCACCAAATTAATAACTGGTACCTGGACATTAACGACATCTTCAGCAGGAATCCTTGTTGTTTCTTTACCACCGCTCATAAGTGTAACCCCCCATTCAGGAATATTCTTATTAAAGATTACCTGCCAACTATCTTTACCCGGGATTGTCCAAATTGAATAGGTGCCAGCTGGAAGTTCTTTATCGATGATATAAATTTTAGAATTAGTGGTAAAAGTAGTAGGCTCATTGGCACCGGTGCGCCATACGGCATCGTAAGGAACCAGTTCACCAAAAATTACCCTTCCCTTTTTAAAAGGACTGCTGTATTTTAGTGTAAGGTCCATACCATTTTCAGTATAAACAATGGTCTTTTGAGGACTGTTCTTCTTTGTTTGTTCTTTTAGATATGGCATTGCCACGAAATAAAAAAGTAATGCTAATGCCGCCAATACGATCAAAATCCATTTTAATACTTTCATATTATCGAAGTGTTGATTAGTTTGTCTAAGTTACTAAATCAAAAGTAAAAATTGCCTGGTTGTAGTAGGTTTCTCCAGGATTTAGGATTGCCGAGGGAAATGACTTAATGTTGGGTGCATCGGGATGGTTTTGAGTTTCAAAACAAATAGCCGCAAATTCTGGTGGAGTATAAACAACCACGGCAGGTTGATTGCTTTCAACTTTCATCAATATACCCGAAACCGGGGAATATAGTTCGGCCACTTTTTTAGCATCTTCTGAAATCACATACGGAGTATCCAGCCGTATTTTTGCTATCTCCTTTTTTGTAAGAAAGTTATAATCCGTATCCACAACTGAAATAAGCTTTCCCGTTGGTAGTAAATTTTCATGGGTTTCTAATATTTCAGGACATTGTAATTGGAGCTGATAGTGATCAATGGAATTTGTATTATCCAGGCAAAAGTAAGAATGGTTTGTCAAATTTATAACCGTAGTTTTATCTGTTACTGCCTCATGAACTATATGCAGTGAATTTTCAACCAGTCTATATGTCACACTGGCCTTTAGGTTTCCCGGATAGCCCTCTTCCATGTGAGGACTTTGATAACTCAATTTAACAAATGGTTCTTTATTGTGTTCAATGGTATCAATAGTCCAGTATTTTTTTCCGAAGCCACTCTTTCCACCATGTAGATGCACCCCATCTTCAGAGTGTAAATTATAGGTATCACCTTTAAGTTTGAAGCTTCCATTTGAAATCCTTCCGGCAAATCGCCCAACACATGCGCCCAGAGATATTTGATCTTCCAAATAATTATCCGGATTCTCAAAACCAATTGCCAAGTTCAGCATATTTCCTTCCCGGTCTTTAAACAGGATTTTTTGAATAATTGCTCCGTAATCAAGGACACTCAAGGATATAAATTCGTTTTTAATTGTAACTTGTTGCAAGGTTGACTATTTAAAAATTTCTTAAAAATACTTGTTTTTTGCAACATGCAATATTTTCTCTCGTCCTTAAGATAACAACAACTAACACCTAAATTGGAAACTGGCCAAATGTTTCAAATAGATCTGGTAGAGCGTTGCAAAGACAACGATCGAAAAGCGCAAATAAAGCTTTACAGGCAGTATTGTGATGGTATGTATTATGTGGCTAAACGATTCGTAAACGATCCCGATGATGCGGAAGATGTGCTGCAGGAATCTTTTATTAAGGCGTTTCAAAAGATAGACCAGTTTAAAGGTGAAGTCACATTTGGTGCATGGTTAAAGCGAATTGTAATCAATAAAAGTATAGACTTTCTCAAATCTAAAAAGGAACGCTTTCAGGAACTTAATGAGAATAGTATACATATTGTTGAGGATGATGACTGGTCTGTAGAAGACGGAATATCAATTGATGAGGTAAAAGAAGCAATAAATCAATTGTCAGAAAAATACCGGCTTGTAGTAAAGCTTTTTCTAATGGAGGGATATGATCATAGTGAGATCTCTGAAATATTGAATTTGACAGAAACCACAAGCAGGACCCGATTGTTAAGAGGAAAAGGACATTTAAAGGAATTACTAAAAGAAAAACGTTATGGCACAGGATCTTAGAGAATTGTTTAAGGAGGAGAAGGCTAAAAAACACCCAATGAAAGATGGGCACGAAGAACGATTTTTAGAATTATTGGATAAAGAGTTGCCTGTACAAAGAAAATCAACGTTTTATTTTATAAAAATTGCGGCCTCGGTATTAGTTCTTTTTAGCCTGGGGATTTATACCTATATAAATTTTAAAAGTGATACACTGCAACAGCCGGCAGTTGTTGAAAATGAGACCGAGAATACAAAAGCTCAGGGTTATTCTCTTGGGGATCTTTCCCCGGAATTAAAGAAAATAGAAAATTACTATGTAGCTAATATAAACCTGGAATTATCTCGTTTGGAAGTTTCTAATGAAAATAAGGCAATGGTAGATGATTATATGCGCCGTTTGTCCGAGTTGGATGAGGAATACAAAAGGTTAAATATAGAATTGAATGAAATTGGTCCAAATGATCAAACTATTACCGCTCTAATTAAAAATTTACAGTTAAGGTTACAGTTGTTGCAGAAGTTAAAAGAAAAATTAAATCAATTAAAATCATCAGAAAATGAACAAGTTACATCAAATATTGTTTAAAAGTTTTGTCCTGAGTCTTTGCCTCTTTACAGCTGGCAGCTATGGACAAGTTCAGTCTAAAAAGTATAAAGAGACATTTGTAGTAGGAGAGGATGCTGTTGTTAATATCAACACAAGTCATGCAGATATTGAATTTACAACCTGGAAAAAGGATCAGGTAGTAGTTGAAGCCACCATTGAACTTGAAGGCGCTACCCCCGAAGAAGCGGAAGCGTATTTTAGTAACGGAGGTATCAAAATCCTTGGTAACAGCCAGGAAATAACAATAAAAACAGGCGGGGAAAATGCGTGGATTTTAAGAGGAGCGCATGGTGATGCCCATAATATTGTTGTGGAAATTCCCGAGATCCCGGAAATAGAGCCTCTTTTTCTTGATATACAAATCCCTGATATTCCGGAAATACCAAAAATTATTATGGAAATGCCGATGCCCCCTATGCCTCCCATGCCTCCAATGCAATTCAAAAGTTTTGATTATGAGGCGTATGAGAAAGATGGTGAAAAGTACCTGAAAGAGTGGTCTAAGGAGTTTGAACAGAATTTTGATGAAGAGTATCAAAAGGAAATGGAAGAATGGGGCAAAGAGATGCAGTCCAGGGTTGAAGAACGCGAAGAAGCTCGGGAAGAAATGATGAAGGGAAGAGAAGAAATGGGCGAAGAAAGGGAAGAAATGAGAAGAGAAGCTATGGAATTAAGGCATGGAGCTCAGGAACTAAGACGTGAAGCTCAGGAAGAAAGACGAGAGGTTATGGAGGAGCAGAGAAGAATTACACATGAACAACGTGAGGTTCATAAGAATGTTATTATTTCCAGGCAAGGGAAAGATAGCCCTAATATTTTTTATCGATCTTCAGATGGAGAAGAAAAGAATTATAAGATAAAAAAGACCATCAAGATTAAAATGCCAAAATCCACTAAGCTCAAAATGAATGTACGACATGGAGAGGTTAAGCTGGCAGAGAATACACGAAACATGAATGCAACCTTGTCTTATGCAAGGTTGCTTGCCTCCACTATAGATGGTGAGAAGACAAATATTGTGGCTTCCTATTCTCCGGTGTCAGTACAAAGATGGAATTATGGGAACTTAAATATCAATTTCTCAGATGAAGTGGCTTTAAAGGACGTAAATGTACTGACTTTAAATACTACTTCCTCTTCTGTTACTATAGATCGTTTACTTAAAAGTGCACAAATTAAAAATGACCTTGGCGTCTTAAGGATCAATACAATTGCTAATGATTTTAACGATTTGGATGTATCCATACAGAATGGTGAATTGGTATGTAAATTACCCGTTACTCCATTTAGTATTACTATAGACGGTACTTCTTCTGATTACTCCGGGCCATCAGATTTAAAATTGGTATCTGAAAAAAACGGAAATAGCTTTGTTCACAGCGGGTATTATTTGCAAAAGAATTCCGGGAAGTCAGTGGTGATAGATTCCAGATATAGCGACATCCTGCTTCAACAATAACTACTCCTTTAACTTCATAGTCCCTAATTTATCTGCATTAATGCACCCCTGATCTTTATCCTCCTCAACAACAAAAGAAAATCCAATAAAGTTTTCCCTTTCTTACTTCCGTCATTTTTCATATAGCTTAGCATGAAACCAATGTTTTATTGCATAAATACCTTTCTTATAGGACCCTTAAAGACTATATTGATTTCAGGGTAGTTGCTATTTCAGTTTTTTGGACCCTTGATATTTGAACGTCATCTTTTTGGTTTGTCACCTTTCACCATAGCTTGCAGAGATGGTTCTAAGCTAGGAGTCTGCAGGTAAATATTTCATAAGCCTTAAGTTCGGGTAGTTAGCGAATTATAAATTCAATTCATTATTCCATTGAACTATTTTGTTGTTATACATAGCGTCTAAACCCATTTGAACACATGCAGCAGCTTTAGCGCCTGTAATAACATTTGAAGTGGGAACTGTATTGTCTAGTATATTGTTCTTAAAGTCAATTAATGCCTGAGTACTAGGTTCTGCATGCTCTATATCAAGTGGAATGCCTTTACCTTCATCCCATTTGATGGTAGCTCCTGAAACTCCGTCAACTTCCTGAATTTCTTTTTTGTAGTTCCCTTCCGGAAAGAACCATGCATTGACATAATCAAGGATTAGTGTTCCTTTATCTCCCATGACTTTTATTTGGTAATCATCTTTTGAATTACTGGTTAAACATGTAAAAGTAGCTTTTACACCATGGGGATAACTATAGATAAGGTGCACATTATCAAAAGTTTCACGACCATCTTTCCAGTAGTCAATTCCTCCCACACCTAGTACTTGGTCTGGAGTTGCATTTAAAACCCAATTAGCGAAATCAATCTGATGTGAACATAATTCAGCAACCAAACCACCAGAGTATTCACGATACATTCTCCAGTTGATAGCTCGTTCTAGATTAGAGTCGGTTACCGGTCTTCTCCAGTTTCCATTGCGGTTCCATTGACAGTCAATAGCGGTTACTTTACCTACTTTTCCATTCTGGATAAGTTCTACCACATGCCTATATAAACGTGAACTATGGTATTGATGTCCGGTTTGGAAGATCTTATCTGAATTATTTACTTTATCTCTTAACTGGATTATGGCATCAAATCCTTTGGCCATAGTTTTTTCACAAAAAACATGCTTACCGGCATCAATTGCATCAATTGCTATTTGTGAATGAGTATTAAAAGGAGTTGCAACCAGGATAGCATCTATATCTTTCTGCTCCAGAAGTTTACGATAATCTGAATATCCTTTGGCTTTTCCAGACGTATTTGCAATGCCTTTCTGAAGTCTGAATGGCAAAATATCGCAACATGAAATCACGTTTAACTCCGGAATATCATTCATAATATTTATCAGTCCGGCCCCACGATCTCCCGTACCTATCACGCCAAAGTTTATAGTATCTGCAGCTTTCTTAGGATAGGCTAAACCAGATTCCATAAAACTTGTAGTACCTAAGGCGGCTGCTGCCAAACCGCTTTTGATCATAAATTCTCTCCGCTTCATACTTAAATTTACCTATAGTTTTGGTTCCCAACCATTTTCATATTCCCTTTTCCAGGCGGCCATTGCTTGCTTATTATTTAATATTTTACCTGTCTTGGTATCTACTTTAAGCGTTTCTCCTGCATCCTGGGCCATATTCCCTAAATGACAAAGCATAGTAGTTATACTTGCATCCGCTATGGGAGAGTTTTGCTTTTCATCTAACCGAATGGCGTTAAAGAAATTTGCAATATGCATGCCATCCAGATCACCTGCGCCCATTGTATCTATTGTAGCACTACCTCCTGTTTCAAATTCAAATTTTATGGGACGGCCATCTAAGTCATATAATTTATAACCTTCTCTGCTTAGTTCTATAGTTCCTTTACTACCATAAATGGTTGCACCTCTTCCTGGCTGTTCCGGTTTTATTACTCCACGGCTATGTCCATTCCAGGTTATAAATTTATTATCGCTAAATGTATAAGTCACTTGTTGGTTATCTGGAAATTGCCAATCGTCTTCATAGGCATATTTTCCTCCAAAAGATGTAACAGTCTCAGGGAGATCTACCCCCAGTGCCCATCGGCAAATATCGATTTCGTGGGTGCCGTTGTTGTGAATTTCACCCGTTCCCCAATTACGAAACCAATGCCAATTATATGGATGAATATTATCTTTATATACTTTCCTCGGTGCCGGTCCCTGCCAGAGATCCCAATTTAAGGTTGATGGTACCGCTATATCAACTCCATTACCTATAGATGAGCGGCTATTGGAATAATAGGCTTCTCCCTTATAAACATTTCCAATAATACCGTTTCTAATATCCCTAACGGCGGTAATAGAAGTCCTAGCGGAACGCTGCTGGTTACCCATCTGTACTTTCTTGCCGTATTTTTTCTGTGCTTCAACCAATAAGTCATTCTCGTAGGGATTATGACTACATGGTTTTTCAACATAAACATGTTTTCCTGCCTGTAAGGCCATTATTGCCATTGGGGCATGCCAATGTTCAGGTGTTGCTATAAATACAGCATCAACATCTTTATCTTCCAGCATTTTTCTGAAATCTTTTTCCACTTTAGGGATGTAACCAATTTTTTCCTGACACCAGATATTATGTGCTTCAATAATGGTATCATCCACATCGCAATTGTAAATGATCTTTACATTTGGACTTTTTGAAATACCCATGGTAAGAGCTTTAGCACGGCTTCGCACTCCAATAACGGCTACTTGTAATTGATCATTGGCACCTAAAATACCTGCATTAAGGCTTCCAGGCAGGGCAAAAGCTCCTAATGTTATGGCAGTGCCTCCAACAGTGGTTTTTTTAATAAATTCTCGTCTTGTAGTCATGGTTTATTCGCTTAGGATTGGTCTTATTTTAATATTCTTAAATGCAACACGATCACCGTGGTCCTGTAACAGTATATGGCCCTGGTCTGATTCTCCGAAATTTGGCCAGATCTTGTATTTACTCTCTGAAACCAATTTTTTATAAGCGTCACTTTTTCGTTCGTATTCCAGAACTTTCATGCCATTTAACCAATGTTCTACATGGTTATCTTTAGAAAGGATGCGCGCATGGTTCCATTCACCAATTGGATTTACAGGTTTATCAGGATCAACCATTATAAGATCATACAGAGACGCCATTGTTCTGCTGCCTTCGTGATTGCCTAATTTGGCATCAGGATGATTGTCATCATCCAGAATTTGGTATTCCAGGCCAATTGATGATCCGGGGCCTTTGTTAAGGTCGGTATCCACAAAATATTTTATACCACTGTTGGCTCCTTTTGTAAGTTTGAAATCTACTTGTAACTCAAAATTGCCATAAAGGTCATCGGTCACAATATCGCCGCCAGCTGTAGATTCTTCCCCACCTGATGATAACACTATAAGCTCACCATTTTCTATAATCCAGCCTTCTGAAGGGAAGTCATCGAGGCGTGCTCCCCGCCATCCGTCGGTTGTACTACCATCCCATAGGAGTTTCCAACCATTTTTTTCTTCGTCAATGCCGAGTTGGTTTTTAGTAATAATTGGTGTAAGCGTGCTTTTCCTTGTGTATTTAGCAAGGCTGTCTGTGAGGATTCTAATGTTTTTCCATTGAATTTCTGTGCCTGCCTTTTGGTCCTTACCTATGCTGTGTACCTGAAGGCCAATAAAGCCGCTACTGGTTTTATCGTCTATCAGATAGGAGGCGGGTACATCATTTATCCAGGTTTTAAGAGTATCTCCAAGGGCTTCAATCCTATAATGATTCCACTCATTTTGCTTGAATGCCTGTTGGGCCTTTGGATTATTATCCATTGTATTTAGCCACCCCCTTCTGGCCTCGTCGTAAATTCCCGCGCTCCATGCCCTGTCCGAAGGATCTATCTCTATCTGGTAACCATGAACACGGCCATTCCTGTAATGAGGGAAGCTATTGCTTCGGATTTGAATCCCGGAATTCATAGTGGAATCTACTTTATAATCTAATTCCAGGATAAAATCGCCATACATCCTGTCTGTAGTTAAAAAAGTATTAGGTGTATCATGTACGGTACTGCCAACAATAATTTCATCCCTTACCATATAATTCGCTTCACCTCCTTTAATAGTCCAGCCATTAAGAGTTTCCCCATCAAACAAAGGAATCCAAGGTGTACTGTCCTTCTTGGAATCTGAACACCCCAGGCATAAGAGTATTATTAGAACTAAAGTCGTTTTTTGAAAATTGGAGCTTTTGATATGTTCCATTTGGAGTTAGATTTGTGTTTATCCCTTAAATATAGGTGGTAGCCTCCACAAATAAAAAAAGCAACTTAAAAAAGTTGCTTTTTTTTTAATTGCCTAAATTTTATAAAATTACTCTAATGCACTTCCTTTTTAAGATAGTCCGGAAAGTTCTTTTTAAATCGGTTTAACCTCGGAACGGATACCTGACGGACGTAGGAGTTATTAGGATTTTTCTTTTCGTAATCCTGATGGTAGTCTTCAGCATCGTAAAATTTGGAAAAAGCAGTGACTTCCGTGACAATAGGATCATTGTAAATGCCACTTTCTTCCAATGCAGCCATATAGGATTCTATAATTTTCCTTTCTTCGGGATTTTTATAGAAGGCTATGGAACGATATTGTGCTCCCCTGTCAGGTCCCTGACGATTAAGGCTGGTTGGATCATGGGATCCAAAGAATACCTGGACCAGTTCTATATAGGATATCTCATTTGGGTCATAATATACTTCTACTGCCTCGGCATGGGAAGTTTTTCCATAGCTTACCTGCTCATAGGTCGGATTTTCTTCAGTTCCGCCAGAGTAGCCAGAGATTACTTCCTTAACTCCTTCTACGCTCTCGAATATCGCTTCAACACACCAAAAACACCCACTTGCAAAATAGGCAGTTTCATATTTTTGAAGATCTTGTTTGGAATTTTTTTCCGCCAAAATTACTTCTTTGGCGGGCTCCTTTTTATTCTTAATTTTAGATTCGCAACTGGTGGTGAACAAAGTTAAGGCTAGTAAAATACCTGCTTTCAGAAATTTCATTTTTCGAATTTATTTCAAAAATCAATAAATCTTTCTGTAAATGAGGTTAAAGACCTGTTAATTAATGCCTTTGCGTATTTCAGAAGCTGTGGTTTCACTAACATTAGACGAATTTCTATGACTTTGCTTGAAAAAGTACTTCTGAAGTGTTCTGAGGGGCTAATAGCTATTTTAGACCGGGAGATTCCCACTGGAAAATATATTCCGCTTGATTTATCAGTATTGAACAGAGACTTGGAAACCCTGGATATTAGTAATCCATCTGTTTGCCAGGGGTATATTGACAAAACCCTAAACGGTAACTCCTCTTCGGTAGCATATGGCGGGTATTTGGAAAGGCGGAATTTATACAGTAAGAGTCCTGGCTTTGTTGTTAAAGGAGAAGAAGAACGCAATATTCATCTCGGAATTGATCTTTGGGCTAAGGCTGGCACTAAAGTAATAGCACCCTTAGGAGGAGTTGTGCACAGTTTTAAAAACAATACCGTATCGGGAGATTATGGCCCAACTATTATTTTAAGGCATGAATTGGATGGCATACAATTTTATACACTTTACGGGCATTTATCGATAGAATCACTCCAAGGGTTATATAAAAACAAAGAATTCAGGGCCGGAGAAGTATTGGCAACTCTAGGCGATACTTCTATTAATGTGAATTATGCCCCCCATCTTCACTTCCAAATCATAAAGGAAATAGGTGACTTTAAGGGAGATTATCCCGGGGTTTGTGCGCAAAAAGACCTTCACACCTATCAAAAAAATTGCCCTGACCCCAATTTATTGCTAAAAATCACCCCCCCTTTTATCGGTTAAATACACAATAAATCGCTAAGGTGTTTTAGGGGTTAGACCCGTTCATCGACACTTTTTTGCACTTAATCCAAGTTTTTGTCAGATACCGAAAAATAAGGGTTTTTCGACGAATTACAACCGGGATGAGATGCTCATTGGGCGTTTTATATATATAAAACGCCCCAAGTGATGAAAACGATTGTAACTTTAATTTTTGTTCTTTTTATCGGAGTAGCTGTTCAAGCTCAGGATTCTAAAGTTGATACCAAAGTAGAAACAATAGAAATGAGTATAGTTACTTCAACAACTAAAGAAAACACTGTTGCTCGTTTGTACAAAAACAAGAATAGCCGAGTAAAGAAAGCTTTATCTTTTACTACAAAAAGAAACAAAGCTAAATTGGCTTAATTCGTAATTTTCATTTTAATGCCTTTCATTTAGGCCATCAGATATTTCTCGACAAGCATACATCCTACATAAAAGGAAGCGATAATGATCCAGACAATTTGTGGAATCATCCATTTATATTCCTTAATTGGGAGTTTCCGCAGTTTTTGCATATAGGCTACTGTTGCCCATAAAGTAATTAGATTGCCCAAAAAGGCAACTTCTAACTGGTTAAACAGAAAGGTGTATAATGGATATAACCATACCAGGACCAGAAGGAAAACACCAAAGTGGAAGACTGGATGTTTCCTCCCTTCTGTTTCATATACTTTATAAAGAAGCCAGAACATGATGATGGTAAGCAGAATCCACACTGTGGCGGCGGCAGAATCTATCCAGGAAAGTGCATTGATGATATTTTCCATATTATATTTATTGAAGGGTGTTTAAAGTTTTATTGGTCAATACCGGTTCCAATACCTCCCATACATTATTAGCCACTATTTTTTGTCCTTCTATGGTAGGGTGAATACCGTCTTCCTGGTTTAATTCAGGAATTCCTGCAACATTGTCCAGTAAAAAGGGAATAAGATAAGTTTCGTTCTTCTCAGCAAGTTCAGGGAAGATCTTTCTGAATTCCGTTGTATAATCCTGGCCCATGTTTGGAGGTATCTGCATCCCTGCAACGATGATAACCGTATCCGGGTTTTTCTCTTTAACCGAATTCACAATAGCCTGCAAGTTTAGTCTGGTCTCATTTAAAGGTATGCCCCGCAAACCGTCATTGGCACCTAATTCCAAAATAAACACATCTGTTTTTTGATTCAGCACCCAGTCAAGCCTGTTCCTGCCGCTGGCAGTTGTTTCACCGCTTAGACCCGCGTTTACAACCGTGTAATTTAAATTAAGGGAATCAACAATTTGCTGAATTACTGCCGGAAAAGCCTCCTCCGTATCCAGACCATAGCCTGCTGTGAGGCTATCGCCAAAGAACATAATAACTTTGCTATTATCTGTTTTATCGGCACCATTTTCCGTTTGCTCTGTTGTAACAGAAGAATTTCCACTGGTTTGGCCAGACTTTCCACCACAAGCCACTAATAGTATAAACACTAAAAAATAACGAAACTTTAAGAGGGTCTGCATGGTTTTAGGGTCCAAAAGTCAAAATCATTTACTTATTTTGCTGCTTTGTTGCAAACAAAATTTAATTTCTGATAATGTCAAAGATATTAAACGTTGACCAACTGGGGAAGACCTATACCAGTGGTTCTAAAAAACTAACCGTTCTTGATGCTATTTCCTTTGAAATAGAGGAAGGAGACACCTTTGCCATTGTTGGTCCATCAGGTAGCGGCAAGACCACATTATTGGGGCTTTGTGCAGGTTTAGATGAACCCGATTCTGGTTCCATAGAACTTTGCGGCACCCGAATTAACGAATTAAGTGAAGATCAACGAGCTCTTTTACGCAATAGAGAAGTGGGATTTATTTTTCAGGATTTTCAATTACTTCCCACGCTTACTGCGCTAGAGAATGTAAGTGTTCCTTTAGAATTACAAGGGGTAAAGGAAGCCAGCAAACAAGCGATGGAACTTTTACAGAAAGTAGGATTGGCAGATAGATCGCACCATTATCCCTCGCAGTTATCAGGTGGAGAACAGCAGAGGGTGGCACTGGCAAGAGCTTTTAGCAATAGGCCTTCTATCCTTTTTGCCGATGAGCCTACCGGCAACCTTGATGAAGAAACCGGAGAAAAAGTGGTAAGACTACTTTTTGAACTTAATAAAGAAGCTGGTACTACTTTGGTAATTGTAACGCACGACCTGGATCTTGCAAAACGGACTCAGCATATTCTCAGACTTAAAGGGGGAAAGATAGTGACTAACGAAAGCACAGTAAACTCGTGAATAAAGGACAGGAAGCCTCATCTTTGGCAGGCACAGGCTGGCTTTTTAAAATGGCCTGGCGCGATGGAAAGGCTAGTGGGGGCAGACTTATTTTGTTTATGGCCTCTATTATCCTTGGCATTACAGCACTGGTTTCAATCCAATCTTTTAGTGATAATCTTAAAGAAAATATTCGTCTCCAGTCCAAATCACTTATGGGAGCCGATTTTATTATAGATTCAAGACAACTTCCGAATGAAAGAGTACAGGGAATTATCGATTCATTAGGTGGGGCAAAAGGTATGGAAGTAAATTTTGCATCCATGGCCGCATTTCCAAAGAATGAAAGTAGTAAACTGGTTCGTGTCCGGGGGCTTGAAGGTGATTTTCCACTTTATGGGGAACTAGAGACAGAACCCGCAGATGCGGCAATGACATATATTTCTAAAGAAGGCGCCCTTGTAGACGCCACTGTAATGCTGCAGTTTGAATTGGAAGTCGGAGATATAATCAAAATAGGTAATGCGAGTTTCCCAATTACGGGCACCCTTATATCTGCACCTGGTAATAGTGCATTTGCCAGTTCTGTGGCACCACCGGTTATTATTCCTTATGGCGCTATTGAACGAACAGGACTATTGCAGGTTGGGAGTCGTCTGGACTATAACTACTATTTTGTTGCCCCAGCTGAGATGGACCTCGATGTTCTTGACAAAGAACTCGACCCTATCTTGGATGCTGAGAATGCAGATCTGGATACACATACATCAGGGAGTAGGCAAATGGGAAGTTCATACGGAAATGTTGGAAAATTCCTCAACCTTGTTGCATTTATTGCTCTTTTACTGGGCTGTGTAGGTATTGCAAGTTCCGTGCAAATCTATATAAAGGAAAAATTAAGGTCGGTAGCCGTGCTTAAATGTATGGGTGCCAGCCGAAAACAGACCTTCCTTATTTATCTGATTCAAATAGCAGGTATGGGCCTGCTGGGGGGTGTTATAGGAACAATTGGGGGTATACTACTGCAACTAACATTTCCAAGTCTGCTGCAGGATTTTTTACCTTTTGAAGTGCAATTGTCACTGGCGCCTCAACCCGTTATAATGGGTTTATTGTTGGGAGTGTTTATGTCTGTTCTTTTTGCACTATTACCACTTATGAGTACCTGGTATGTCTCTCCTTTACAGGTGTTGCGCATTCAGGAAGCACCAGAGGAACGTCCAAGAAAAGCCAGGGCACTTGTCTTTATAGGAATATTAATCTTTGTTTTCCTGTTTTCACTTTGGCTTTTAGAAGACTTGCGTTATGCCATTGGTTTTGTGATTAGTATTGCACTAACTTTCTCCATATTGGCCGGTGTTGCCACGCTTTTTATGAAAGGAATTAAGAAATACTTTCCTTCCTCATGGGGCTTTACCTCAAGACAGAGCCTTTTGAACCTTTTTCGGCCTAATAACCAGACTATGGTATTACTAGTAGCAATTGGGGTAGGGGCTTTTCTAATTAGCACCCTCTATTTTACCAAAGATATGCTGATAGCCATGGCACAGCTTGAGAACAATAGTAGTAGTCCAAATATAATTCTGTTGGATGTACAAAGTGAACAAAAGGAAGACGTAGCTAATAGTATTACCCCTAAAGGCCTTCCGGTATTAGATAATATTCCAATAGTTACTATGCGCATGCATACGATTAAAGGACGGGCTGCGAATGATCTTAGGCAGGATACAACCCTGACAATGAATAAATGGGTTTTGAACCACGAATTTCGGGTTACTTACCGCGATACCATGATTTCTTCTGAGACCCTTACTGAAGGTGAATGGGTTCCTGAAATTCCAAAAGAAGGTCTTATCCCTATTTCCATCGCTGATAATATTGCGAGAGATGCTGAAGTTGTAGTTGGCGACACCATTGTTTTTAATGTACAGGGTGTTCTGATGGAAACCGTTGTGGGAAATATTCGCGCTGTGGACTGGGCACGAATGCAACCTAATTTTAACCTGGTCTTTCCCAAAGGAGTTTTAGAAAATGCCCCGCAGTTTTATGTAATAACGACAAATGCTCCTAGTGCAGAGGCTTCTGCCAACCTCCAGCGGGAATTAGTTCAAAAATTTCCAAATATTTCAGTGCTCGACTTACGGCAAATTGTGACCCTAATTGAGAATATACTTGACAAGATTGCCTGGGTGATTAATTTTATGGCCTTTTTTAGTATCCTTACAGGTATTATTGTATTAATAGGAGCCGTTCGCACCAGCAAATATCAGCGCATAAAGGAAAGTGTTCTTTTAAGAACTCTAGGTGCAAAAAGCAAACAGATTCTGCAAATCACAGCCCTTGAATACTTTTATTTGGGCGTGTTGGGTAGTGGTATAGGCATATTATTATCATTGATAAGCAGCCAATTACTTGCCAGCTTTGTATTTAAAGCACCATTTGTGCCTTCGCTAGTGCCCTTTATAGTATTGCTACCCGGCATAACGTTACTTGTTCTCTTAATTGGCCTTAGTAACAGCAGAAGCGTGTTAAACAGCCCTCCATTGGTTGTTTTGAGGAAGGAAGGAATGTAAAGTAATAGAATTTTAAACTTAAGGAAGGGTTTCTCAATCGTTGCTTTGCAACTCATGTCGAAATGACCCGGTTGTCTTTTTTATATCCCAAGACATTCAATATCTGTCATTTCGAACCGAACAAAGGGAGTGTGAGAAATCTCATCAAATAACCTCTTGATTTATGAATTCCCATTTCGGATTAAATGAATTTATTAGTTTTTCTTTCTTTTTTCTTCGCCACTTCTTAATTTCTTTTTCTCTAAGTATAGCGCTCATCGGATCTTGGAAACCCTCGTAGTATATTAGATAAAAACAATTATATTTTCCGGCAAAAGACTTTTTTGAATTTTGACTATCAAAAAAATGTTGTGATAGTCGTCTTTGGATATTATTGGTCATTCCGATGTATATCGTGGTCTTGTTTTCATTAGTGGTTATATATACAAAGTAACGGTATAGCATTTCTTTATTAGATTTCTCAATCGTCGCTTTGCAACTCATGTCGAAATGACCCGGTTGGGTTAT
>Ga0209013_10002775_pt1 | contig 15802 bp, 15 predicted proteins | sample Cruoilmetagenom2_FD_187291 | JGI IMG/M metagenome (GOLD analysis project Ga0209013, IMG submission 187291) | Oil polluted marine microbial communities from Coal Oil Point, Santa Barbara, California, USA - Sample 2 (SPAdes) (version 2) | ecosystem: Environmental > Aquatic > Marine > Oil seeps ... | reverse complement strand
TACATGAAAGAAGATTTCTCGGATGAAGATGGTATGCGTGCTGCTGAACTTGAAGGTGAGTTTGCAGATTTAAACGGTTGGGAAGCTGAATCGGAAGCTGCAATTTTATTGCAAGGTTTAGGAATCGGCGAAGAATCCTTGACAAAAAAAATGGCCGACCTAACTGGTTCGGAAAAAGTTAAAGTATTGCTTGCCCAAGCTCTATTTGGAAAACCAGATGTCCTTTTATTGGATGAGCCTACCAACCATCTGGACTTGAAAGCCATTCAATGGTTGGAAGAATTCCTTATTAACTTCCAAAACACAGTTATCGTTGTATCCCATGACCGCCATTTCCTGAACAAGGTATGTACACACATTGCCGATCTTGATTTCGGGAAAATTCAAGTTTACGTAGGAAATTACGACTTCTGGTATGAATCAAGCCAGTTGGCACTTAAAATGTCTCAGGATCAAAATAGTAAAAAAGAAGAAAAAATTAAAGAACTACAAGCATTTATCGCCCGATTTAGTGCGAATGCATCGAAATCGAAACAAGCAACCTCCCGTAAGAAAATGTTGGATAAAATTGAACTAGATGATATTCGACCATCATCACGTAAATACCCGTATGTAAACTTCCAATTGGGTCGTGACATCGGAAATGATGTCTTTGCTGCTCAAGGAATTTCAATGGACCATGAAGGTCAAACTCTATTCAAGGATTTACACTTCTCCATCAATAAAGAAGACAAAATTATATTAATTGGGGATCCGATTGCCAAAACTTCTTTACTGCGTGCCCTAGCAGAGGAAGTTGAACCTAAGGAAGGTTCAATTAGATGGGGTGTTACCACAACTCGTGCTTATTTCCCGATTGATTACAGCGAATACTTTACGGGAAATGAAACTTCATTAGTGGAATGGTTACGCCAATATTCTCCAGATGATGAAAGTGAAACTTTCTTGCGTGGTTTCTTAGGTCGTATGTTGTTCTCTGGTGAAGAAGTGAAGAAAAAACCTTCTGTTCTTTCAGGTGGAGAGAAAGTGCGTTGTATGTTATCCAAAATGATGCTGACAAATGCCAATGTATTATTGCTGGATGAGCCTACCAATCACTTGGACTTGGAATCAATTCAAGCACTTAACAACGGGTTGATTGCGTTTAAAGGTGCGATGGTCTTTACATCTCATGACCACCAGTTCATTCAAACAATCGCAAATCGCGTGATTGAAATTATGCCAGACGGCACGATTTTAGATAAACAATTATCATTCGATGAATTCCTTGAATGGAAAGAATCACAAGGTATCAAATCTTAATTGAAAAAGTGCGAAGTGTAATTAATCACTTCGCACTTTTTATTTTGCTCTAATGAATCGGCTAAGCAGAGAACTAGCCGGTAACTTACCTAGAACTCCATCTGTCGTATCTGATACTTTTTTTAACGTATCCAATAACTTCTGGTCCCCCATCCAGTGTTCTTCCAAGACTTCCGGAGAAAATTTATTTAACAACATATTCACAACGAATGTTGCGACGATAATGTCGTCAATAAAGCCACCAGGTCCAATCAATCCTTCAGGTATGAAATCAACAGGTGCGATAAAATACAAAATACCTGTTCCGATTAAGGCTTTATTTTTCCCATCAATTCTTTTGTCCAACATTGATTTCGTAAGTAAGTGGAATAAGTCTGGTGCAAAAAGTAAATATGGGGTAAGTCGATTTGCGTATCCAGTCTTCGAATCCATGAAGTTCGTAATTTTTTCACGAAGCTTTTCATAATAATCCTGTTGTTTTTTTTGCGAAGGCAGTTTCTTTGTCAATTCATATTGTGGCATGCTCATTCCCCTTTCCTATACATAACTATACCAATAACTAAGACAATTGAAACTTACCACTAAGTAAGTACGATTAGAAAAATATATGACGGGAAAGATTCTGGCTTTGCATATGAATCCACGATTGAACAAAGAAGAGGCATCCAACTGCGGAATGCCTCTTTTGCATAATTGATTTAGAGTTTAGTAACGTTTGCTGCTTGTGGTCCGCGATTGCCATCAACAACCTCGAACTCGACTTTTTGACCTTCATCCAGTGTTTTAAAACCCTCACCTTGGATTGCAGAGAAGTGTACGAATACATCGCTCTCTCCTTCAATTTCGATAAAACCGAAACCTTTTTCTGAATTGAACCATTTTACTGTACCTTGTTTCATGAACATAACCTCCAAAAAGTAAAGTTAACAATTTCTATTATTTGATGAAAACTTAAAAATTCACATATTCAATAGAATCAGCGTTTGCCGAATGCCATTGCAACTATGTGAATGTAGTATTTCATTGAAACAATTTAAATTGTTATGAATATTATACCATTTCGGAAACGGCTGTCAATTTGAAAATCTGGTTCAGAAAAAACAATTCTGTCAATTCAAAATTAAATTGGGTTTCCTCCTTGAAGCCACAATACCCCATGATACATTTGCAAATCATCATCACAAGCCTCACAAAATTCTTGTTCATCTTCGGACCAAAAAGCCCAAAAAAACCCTTTTTTATTCGCTTCATGGGGATATGCATTGCGGAATTTATTTAATAATGACTCTAAATACGTCTTTGCTTCCTCTTCATCTGAAAATTCACGCTTTTCTATGATGTTCTTTTCCCATCCATCAAACATCCACCACGGTTCATATCCAGCTTTCATATAAATGATTTCATTCACATTAATCCATCCTTTTTTAATTGTGCTTATCCTTATTTTAGCAAACTAATCCTCAACGTCTACTAATTCGCTTCTTAGCAACCCCCCACTCCTTTTTACGTACAACCATTTCACAATCAAATTCATTGATAAGCATATAAAAATAATATAAGTTAAGATTATCTACATATGAAACCTTTGGTTAACAAAATCGTATGTATTATATATGAACTCTTAAGGAGGGTTGTACGATGAATGATATCAAATACTTTATCATTCGGCATTTGATCAGTTTTCCCATTTTCTTAGGAAGTTGGATTGCATTTCAATCTGGATTAGACCTTCATTACGCACTTTCAGGTCTTCTATCAATCGGTATATATATCGTTTCTAAACAAGTTATTAAAGTAGTTCAATCAAGAAGCTTTATCTCAAAGCACGGATTGACAATGGCAGAGTATCGTCACATAAGAAGCCAATTGAAAGAGGCTAAATTCAAATTAAAACAACTAAACGGTTATTTTATTAAAGTGCGTTCAATACGTGCTTTTAAACAACTTTTTGATATGAATCGCCTTGCCAAACGAATCTTCCAAATTGTAAAAACTAATCCAAAAAAGTTTTATCAAGTGGAATCATTTTTTTATGCACATCTTGATACAGCTTTGGAATTGACTTCTAAGTACACCTTGCTCGTTTCACAACCTGTTAAAGCAGCTGACATTCAAATTGCCCTGCAGGACACACGTGAAACCTTACTCGAACTAAATCAAGTAATGGAACTAGATTTACGCCAAGTATTGTCGTCGGATATTGAACACTTAAAAATGGAACTTGATTTTGCGAAAATTTCGTTTAAAAAACAAGAGTCCCCCCTACTGATGAAAGGAGAGTTAAATGATGAGCGAAAATCAATCGACTCCTAGTCAAACAACAATATTGGATGATTTACTAAACTCACCTTTTGATATACAAACTAAAACCGATACCCAGGATCCCATAAATGAACAGATACCAACAAAGTTACTGGATCGATTATCAGCGGAAGAAAAGCAAAAAGCTCAAGCACTTGCCATCCAAATACCTGCCGGCAATTACGAAGCCATTCTAACATATGGCGCAAATGCTCAAACCGAATTATCATCATTTTCTCATCAAATGCTCGACCATGTTCAACAGAAGGATATCGGACCTGTCGGGGATATATTAAAGGATTTAATGGACAAGCTTGGTCAACTAAATCCAGAGGAATTGACGACTCAAAAAAAATCCGGAATTAAACGTTTTTTCGGCAAAGTTTCTCGTTCTGTCCAAGAGTTAATGACCAAGTATCAAAAATTAAGCACACAAATTGATCGAATCGGTATCCAACTTGAACATTCCAAAAGAGGGTTAATCGAAGATGTTCAAATGCTAGACAAGTTATATGATCAAAACAAAGCTTACTTTCAAGCATTGAATATTTATATTGCAGCAGCGGAAATCAAAAGAGATGAAATTTTGACTGAGACTATCCCTGCCCTGCGCCGTAAAGCCGAACTTTCTTCCGATCAAATGGCTTATCAAGAAGTAAATGATATGGCTCAGTTTCTTGATCGATTAGAAAAACGGTTGTATGATTTACAATTGTCTCGTCAAATTACAATTCAGAGTGCCCCGCAAATTCGTATGATACAACAAACGAACCAAACGTTGGCTGAGAAGATTCAATCATCCGTTATGACATCCATTCCATTATGGAAAAATCAAATTGCCATTGCCTTGACACTCAATCGACAACAAAAAGCGGTAGAAGCACAGAAACAAGTGACGAAAACGACGAATGATTTGCTTTTAAAAAATTCGGAAATGTTAAAATTGAACAGTATTGAAACAGCAAAAGAAAACGAAAAAGGCATCGTAGAAATAGATACGTTAAAACAAACACAAGAAAATTTACTACAAACCATCGAAGAAACACTTCGCATTCAAGCAGACGGTCGAGTGAAACGAAAAGCTGCAGAAGTGGAAATCGCTCGTATGGAAGAACAACTGAAACAGAGACTATTAATCGTACATCAAGAACAAGAAAAACGTCCTCGTACATGAGGACGTTTTTAGTATTGGGGACATACTGTGTTTTTCTAAACAATGAGATGTAACATTTTCCTCAAAAGTCGCATTGTTTGTGTGGTGAATTCATCAGCATTTTTTGCAGTCGCAGTCTTTGCCCCAAACATCATACGGAACAATTGCAACTGTTCTTCCACTGGCTGCTCTGCGCTTAAAAATAAATGTAGTAGATGCATCCCTTTTTTTTCTACTTCCAAGACTGCTTCAGCGGTATCGACAATACCGTTTGCTGCGTAGCCATAGGCTGAGGGTTCGCCATCAGAAAAGAGTAAGATGAACTTATGTTTCTCACTACGTTTACTAAGTCGTTCGGCCATCCATCGAATGGCTAAACCATCTCGGTTGTCTTCATGTGCTTCCAACGAAAGTATCGCATTTGAATGGTCAATTACACCATCTTCCATCTGATGACAGAATAAAAACGAGTTGGGTTGTTCTTGTTCAGTTGCTTCGTACGCATCTTCATAGTAAGAAACAATATCGTGCCGAATTCCTAATTCACGCAAGACATCATGAAAAAGTAGTACGGCTTTTTGGGTTTCTTCCATTTTGTCAATCATGGAAGCGGAACTATCAACTAATAATCCAAAAACCGCATCCAAAGGGATCGATGGGTTATTCTTCTTGTAAAATGGTTTAGGTCTTTGATCTGTCAATAACGTAGTCAACTTTGGCGTTAATCGACCTTTTGATAAATTGGAGCGCTTGCTGTCTTGCTTTTGCTCGATGCGTTTTTTGATTTCTTTCGTAAATGCTTTGACAAATGGTTTTTGTTCCGAACGAATTATCAGCACAGTCTCCGTCGTATGAATGCCCTCTTTGATATCCATTCTTTTCTCTTCAATTGTCACATTACGATGTTCATCCCCGAATCTTTCACCGGATTGTTTCGTTTGTTTCTTATCGGTTGTGCCACTAATTTGACGAGACTGCTTTGTTTTCTTATTGGCAGAAGAGGTTCCAGTTCCTTCGCTGTTAATTTCATTGGATTCATCGCCTTCTTCCACGCGTCCATTATTCATTTTCCCGTTATTGCCTTTTGTCAGTTCAAATTCCAGATGAGGCCCTTTTTGCTTTTCACTCTCTCTATGCCATGATCTAAACATTTCCTCAATTGATTCACTCATTTGGTTTTCTGATGCGTCTAATTGCTCAAGGTTGTGGGAGTTTTTCTCCTGATAAGCCGGTTCCTGTAAGTTTTCTTGAATGGAAATGAATGTGTGAGTTAAATCCTTAAACAAGTCCTCTTCTAAAGCAAAAAGAATTTCTAAGCATATTCGACAACTTTCAGTTGTATTCGTGGAATCATACATGAATTGCCATTTAGGAAGTACTCTTGTAAAAAAATTGGGATAATTACCATTAGAAAGAGTTGTCATAGAGCCTTTATGTAGTGATACATATAAAAAATTAAATAGACTATCAGCTACAAACCCTTTTTGTAAGTTCAAGACTGATTGTTGTTCGTGAAAACTCGAATATACCTCTTCTCTCACACTAAATGCTTGCTCGGTTCCAGGTCGTTCTTTTCGAATCAAATTTGACAGTCTAAATTCTTCCGCACTCATAGCCAGTTGGAGTGCAAATTCTTTCAGTGGAAATTGAGTGATTTCACTTTTATACCGTTCCCATGCATGTAAATCGAAATATCGCCAAAAACCAGCTGTCAGTAAATATAAATCGGAAAGTTGACCATTTTGTTCAATCACCGGTTCACGATGTTGCCAAAAATGACTGACTGAAACAGCCCCTTCTTTTGGTCTGAACTCCATAAGTTTTCGAACGGTCAATGATAAGTTTGGGTTTTGACTTAAAGCCTGTGCTAATTTTTCCAATTGAATCATGCGTTTTGTGTTTATTGTTTCATTGTTAAATTGAATGAATCGATTGACAGACGACATTTCACACACCTCAACTTATCCACGTTCTAGCAAGTTCCATGACTAGTTCCTTTTCACTGTCGTCATCTAGTTTCTCTGCAATCGCATAACGAATGGCACGTAATGGGTCCATGTATTGTGCAAGTTCAGTTGCATCGAGTAGACTTCGAATAGAGGCAGCTTCTTCACTAAGTAAACCATTTTGGACTTGAATGAAGTAATCCTCAGCAAGTTTGAGCATGGTAGTAATGAGGGCGGTTGGTGCTTGCGGAAATTCGCGTACAAACAGGGCACGTAGTGGTTCACCTGTCAAATAAGGAATGGAAAAAGAAATGAACCGATTTTTCAACGCTTCATTTAATGGTGAAGTGCCAATGTAGCCCTCATTGATTGCTGCAATCACCGTAAAATCTTCATGTGCTTGCAAAACTTCACCTGTCAAAGGGTTAGTCAACATTCGTCGATGATCAAGGACACTATGCAAAATAGGAAGAGTCTCCGGTTTCGCCATATTGATCTCATCAATATATAAAATATGCCCTTCCCTCATTGCTTGCACAACAGGTCCTTCCACAAAGTCGATAGCCGTTTGCCCATTTTCCTGAACAAGCGTTTTAAATCCGAGAAGTGCTTCTGCATCCAAATCAACGGAGCAATTGATACTATGCATCGGTTGATGAAAAAAATGAGAGATGGATTCTGCCAGTTTCGTTTTTCCGGAACCTGAAGGACCTTTCAGTAGTACGTTTTTCTTCAGCGTCTGACTGATTAATATATCTTCCCATAGATGTGGTAAAGGAGATACATATCCACCCTGACCAATTAGTTCTGTATTTTCAGCGGTATGAGTTCGTGCTAAACGTTTTGATTGCGTATTATTAATAATTGCTGGCATATTCATTGAGAGTCCCCTTAACTAAAAAAACCGATGAACTTGTCATCGGTTATTCGAAATATTCTTTGTAAAAACCACCAATTTGTCCTGTGTTATCAATGATGAAAATAAATTCTTCAGTCTCATTCTTCACTTCATATGATTTTCCGACAGTTAAGACGTTTGACACCAAATATTTTGATGCATTTGTATGCTTGCAAGTAACCGTTTTTATAGTTGGTGCATCTTTCCATACGTTATGTAACATAGTCCATCTCCTCAAAACTTTATCTCTCTATAGTATAAGCAAGAGAGGAAAGATTATCAACATTCCGTATTTGCAATTTAAGTGATTGATTCATTTTTTGTGCCATATCATTCCTTGGCAGTTGCACGAACTGATAATTTAAGTTCCACTTTCTTTCCCTGACAGCAAAAAAAAGACAGCTACGCATTTGCGCAGCTGTTTAATATATATTAAGAATTTAATAATAAGTCTTCAGGATTTTCAAGTAACTCTTTTACTGTTTTCAAGAAACCAACAGAGTCTTTTCCGTCAATTACGCGATGATCGTATGATAACGCAATGTACATCATTGGACGAATTTCAACTTCGTTTCCAACAGCGATTGGACGTTTTTGAATTGTATGCATCCCTAAAATACCAACTTGTGTACCATTTAGGATAGGTGTTGACATTAATGAACCGAATACGCCACCGTTTGTGATTGTGAAAGAACCACCTGACATATCAGAAAGTGATAGTTTGTTGTCACGTGCTTTTCCAGCTAATTGACCGATGTTTGCTTCAATTTCAGCAAAGTTTTTACGATCTGCATCACGTACGATCGGTACTACTAATCCACCTTCTGTTGATACGGCGATACCGATATCATAGAAGTTGTTTTTCACGATGTAATCACCGTCTAGTTGTGAATTCACGTAAGGATATTTTTTAAGTGCTGCCACAACCGCTTTTGTGAAGAATGACATGAATCCAAGACGCACATCATTTTGTTCGAAGAACTGGTCTTTCTTGCGAGAACGTAATGCCATTACATTCGTCATATCGATTTCATTAAATGTTGTTAGCATTGCCGTACTTTGACGTACTTCCAATAAACGACTTGCAATTGTTTGACGTCGACGAGACATTTTCTCGCGTGTTGTGCGACCATCGTCTTCAACAGGAGCTGATGCTGCTTTAGCAACAGGTGCAGCTTGTTTTGGTGCAGTTGAGTGAGCAGAAACGTCTTGTACACGTACACGCCCCATAGGATCTACTGGAGAAACCGCTTGTAAATCAATGCCTTTTTCACGCGCTAATTTACGAGCTGCCGGACTTGCGATTGTACGGTCAGTTGATGAAGTTTCAACTTGAACGACTGGCGCTTTTGCAGTTGGTGCTTCTTCAACACTCTTAACAGGTGCATCAGCTTCAGCAGGGTCTGCTTCAACTGGACTATTCGTTGCACTTCCAGTTCCTTCTCCTACAACAGCAATCACTTGTCCTACTTCTACTGTGTCACCTTCAGAGAAAAGAAGTTCTTGAACAACTCCTGCTTCTTCAGAAATGACCTCAACGTTTACTTTATCCGTTTCGAGTTCAACGATGAATTCACCTTTTGCTACCGTATCACCCGGTTGTTTAAGCCACTGTGCAATTGTTCCTTCTGTAATCGACTCTGCTAATTCTGGTACTTTAATTTCTGCCACTATACTTTCCTCCTCAAATCAATCGGTCTGTTACCGTGAAACTGCTTCTTCAATAATACGTGCTTGTTCAGTTTTATGTGTTTCGCCATCGCCTTCAGATGGGCTAGATCGCTTCACTCGTCCAATATATCGGACACCTTTTGTTCCAGCTAAATCGCGTAAATATGGATCAGCAAATGTCCAAGACCCCATGTTCTGTGGTTCTTCTTGTACCCATGCAATTTCTTTAGCATTCGGGAAACGCTCTACAATTGCTTGGATTTTTTCGGATGGGAATGGATACAATTGTTCAACACGAATGATGTGTAGATGATCGAAATCTTTCCCATCTTTCACTCTATCTGCTAAATCAATCGCCATTTTACCACTCGCAAGTAGAATACGTTCTACTTTTTTCGGCTTTTCGCCAAGATGCGGTTGCTCAAGTACGGTTTCAAAGTGACCTGATGTTAAATCGACTACATCAGCACCTACTTGTGGATGACGAAGCAATGATTTCGGTGAAACGATAATTAATGGTCTCATCGTTTCATCTCCAAGCATTTTCGCTTGTCGACGTAATATATGGAAGTAGTTAGCTGCACTTGATAGGTTTGCTACTGTCCAGTTGTTTTCCCCTGCCAATTGCAAATATCTTTCTAGACGTGCACTAGAGTGCTCTGGTCCTTGACCTTCATAGGCATGTGGAAGTAACATAACCAGTCCGGATTTTTGTCCCCATTTTGCGCGACTTGCGGAAATAAACTGATCGAACATTACTTGTGCCATGTTGGCAAAGTCTCCATATTGAGCTTCCCAAATAACTAATGCATTTTCATTTTCTGTGTTATACCCATATTCATAACCTAAAATTGCTGCCTCCGTTAACGGACTGTTATAAGCAACAAATGATGCTTTTGCATCTGAAATATGGTGAAGTGGTACAAGTTCTGCACCTGTTTTTTCATCATGCAACACTAAATGGCGGTGTGCGAAAGTTCCACGTTGCACATCTTGTCCTGTCATCCGGATCGGGTTTCCATCTTGTAGAATTGAACCAAATGCCAATGTTTCAGCATGCGCCCAGTCGATTTTCCCCTTACCTTTGAATGGCTCTTCACGACGCTTCAATATGCGTTCAAGTTTCTTGAAGGCGGTGAATTCTGAAGGCCAAGACAATAACTCAGCATTCATTTTCACAAGTGTTTCTTCTTTAACACCTGTAGGAACTTCTGGATAGCCATTCAACACAACTTCTGGAATGACAATTTCATCATGCTCAGATTCCGGAACTTCTTTTACTCGATCGTATGCATCCTGCATCGTCTTCTGAATATCGGTTGCAAGGTTTTTGACTTCTTCTTCTGTCATTACTTGATCAGAAACTAATTGTTTCCCATATATCTCACGCACAGTAGGATGTTTATGGATAGCATGGTACATGGTTGGGTTTGTAACTAACGGCTCATCCATTTCATTGTGACCAAAACGTCTGTAACCGATTAAGTCAATTACTATGTCTTTGCCAAATTGTTTACGATATTCAAATGCAAATTGAGCGACAGCCAAAACTGCCTCAACGTCATCTGCATTGACGTGTACTACTGGCACTTCGTATCCTTTTGCTGGATCAGAAGAGTAATGTGTTGAACGTGAATCATAATATTCGGTTGTAAATCCAATCATGTTGTTTGAAATTATGTGAATGGAACCTCCCGTTTGGAATCCACGAACACGGCTATAGTTTAATGTCTCTGTAACGATTCCTTGACCCGGGAATGCCGCATCTCCGTGAATCAAAACAGAGTAAGCAGCCTTCACATCTTGAGTAGGTATACCCGTTTTCGAAGTAACCTCTTGTGCAGCACGTGTTTGGCCGTTAACAATCGGGCTAACAACTTCTAGGTGGGAAGGGTTATACGCAAGCTTTATTTTAAGTCCTGATTTTGCTGTATGTGTTGCACCCATATGGTATTTCACATCACCAAACCAACCTTTGGTAATTTGTAATGAGCCATCCTTTGGTAAGAATGAATCATTAGGAACATGTGCGAAATCCGCAAACATCATGTCGTATGGCTTATTTATTACATGTGTCAAGACGTTTAAACGTCCGCGGTGAGCCATACCGATCGATATTTGTTTCGTATCATGTTTTTCAGATTGTTGGACCAATTCATCAAGCAAGACAACTAATGTATCCAAACCTTCGATTGAGAATCGTTTCGCCCCAACAAATGTACGGTGGATAAACTTTTCAAATCCTTCAATTTCGGATAATCGATTAAGTAAAGATTTACGTTCTTCTTTCGTCAACGAAACTCTCATTGACGCAGACTCTACTTTGGATTGAATCCACTGACGTTCTTCGGAATTAATCACATGTGAGAATTCGTACGCAATTTTATCAGTATAGAATGATTTCAAAAGCTCTATTGCTTGTAAGCCATTTTGAATATTGCTTGGTGCATTTTTCATTAATAATGAAGCCGGCATTTCTAGTAAATCCGCATCTGTTAATCCATATGACGAAGCATCCATTCTAGACGTATCTTTTGGACGATCATTCAAAGGATAAATATCCGCAGCTAAATGACCATGAGCTCGAATTGCATCTGCCAACTGTACAGCTGCTAAAACTTTCCCAAAGTTATTCGGATCAACTTGATTAGCTACAGAAAAATCGACTGCATTTTCCTCAATGGATGGTGCGCCGTACTTTTTAAATAATTCAGCAAGATCCGCATCTACGGAATCAGGCGACTGTGTGAATAATTCATACATTTCTAATACATAACCTAAGTTTGGACCAGAAAGTCTAGTCCATGGTGACCCATTCGGTGTCCCGCTTATCGACATTTAGAATACCCTCCAACTTATTGCCAAACGGCATTTCCTGTTTAGCTTTTATACATCCACACTATTTTATCACGTTACCTCTTGATATCAAAGGATTCTAACGCGATGCATAGGCAGAACATTTTTTCCATTTCAATCTTACTACTATCCTTAAAAAATACAATGCTTTTCGACAAATTAAGCAAACTTTTTCGTCAAGTCGAAATTAAACGTATTTTTAGACAAGTAATCTTCAATAATCGAGTGGTAATGTGATGGAAAAAATAGACCCGTTTCCTTCCCTACTTCTTACTTTAATTGAACCATTTGCATTTTCCACTAGCATCTTCACGATGCTCAAACCAAGTCCACTCCCTCCTAAATCTCGAGAACGGGCTGTGTCCACCCTGTAAAACCGATCGAATATCTTGGAAATATGTTGCTCGGAAATTCCGATGCCTTGGTCTTTAATATGGATGATTACATGACGGTCCATTTGTTCATAGGAAATAATGACATCTACTGTATCTTTACTGTATCGAATTGCATTCGTGACGATATTACGAATAATTTGTTGATACGCATTTGAAGATATCCTTACTTTTATTTCATCTAATACCGGAACTTGATGGACAATCCGTGCAAAAGGAAAAACATGGGCGAGTTCGTCAATTACTTTTTCTGTTTGGACAACAATGTTTGTAGGGGCTAGCTCTTTCATTTGCTCCCCACGTGCTAGCTCAAGCATTTCATCAATTAATGTTTTCATTTGATGCACTTCTTGCAAGGAGGTAGCTAATGACTCTTCCAAGATTAGCGGATCATTTTTCCCCCAACGATTTAATAAAGAGAGATGTCCTTCTACGACTTGAATGGGTGTACGTAGTTCATGCGAAGCATCTGCCATAAACTGCTGTTGCTGATCAAATGAAGACTTTAGTTTTTCCATCATACTTTCATATACCTGAATCAGTTCACCAATTTCATCCTTTGCATAATATGTAATTGACAGATCTTTATTGAAGCCATGAGCAGCAACATCATCCATTGTCATTTTCAAATCTTGTAGGGGTTTCAGCAAAAAGGTGGCAAGTAGATACCCAATCCATCCCGATAGTAGGAGCGAGCAAATACTAAGAAGTACCATTGCCGTTAACATATAGGTCATGATGGAGTGAAAAGCTTTCAAGGGATGTTCAAGCTGGATATACCCATGAAAATGACCAAGTTGAACATTCCCAATTGCCGATATGGTTGTTGAATCTTCAGTAAACAAGGAATTTCCCTCGACTGGTAATTCGATTTCATCAAAATCTGGGAAAGTAGATGTATGATTAATTTGTAGCAATTCAATGCCATCTACATTCATTAGTCGGACAGTTTGATCTTTATTGATAATCGACGTCATCAATCCTTTATTCGATTGAATGTCATTGACGGTCAGGAAAGGACCTTGTGATTCAAAGAAGCCCGTTAAGTCACTCATGGTCCGTTGTACTTCTTGCTTTTCTTGTTCATAAAGCCACCCCTTCAGGGCGACATATAAAATAATACTCATGACAGCAAAGCTCAGGAAAATCACAGCTGCGGAACTTATCGCCCATTTTTTCTTCAAAGACTGTGAAGATAACAATTGTTTCCACTTTATTATCCAGTTCATTCCCTCATCACGTAACCTACTCCCCTGACCGTTTCAATATGGATCGCCATTTCTTGAGGTAATTTGAATCGTAAATGGCGTATAAACACATCCACGACATTGGTTTCGATGTCAGCCATATAGCCCCATACATTTTCTAGAATTATATCCCTCGATACAACACGATTCTTTTGTTGTATCAAATAGACAAGTAAATCATATTCCGTTTTTGTTAAGTCGATATTCTCTTGATTCACTTCAACAGTGCGTGCAACTGTATCGACTGTTATATCTTTAAAAATAAGCTTTGTTGTTTCTTCATTTACTCTGTTCGTTCTTCTTAACACAGAACGTATTCGTGCCAAGAGTTCTTCAATTGCAAACGGTTTAACTATGTAATCATCGGCACCGGCATCCAGCCCAGCTACACGATCCATCACTGCATCTCGGGCAGTAATAAGAAGAATGGGAATCTGTGAAAATGTACGGATTCGACGACACACCTCAATTCCATTTAATTCCGGCAGCATGACATCCAGTAATATGACATCAAATTCCTGTTCTTTTGCCGCTTCCAAACCTGCTCTGCCTGAGATATGGTGAGTTACGGTGAAATTTTCGTGATGCAATTCAAGTTCGATAAAACGAGCAATGTTTTTTTCATCCTCAACCAGTAATATATTGTTGCCCATTGATTCATCATCCTCTCACCCGTCTTTTCTCAACCGGATATTCATTCTTCATTTTAAATTAAAAAAACCGCTCCATCTAGTGGAACGGTCTGAATACATTTTATAGAAATAGTACGCGTGAAAATACGCGTCAGATTGACCATCCGTCCTTGATTTTTTGCTGTGCTTCACGTTCCAATTCTTTATAATTTGTTATTTCACTATCATGAGTAACGGTGGTATGGATGTTAAACCCACCATCTTCAGTCAGTTCCATTGAATACGTTGCAAAAAATGTTGCATTGCCGATAAGAGCTAAATGCCATTCATTTTCGTTTTTTTCAATCGAACATTTTACAAAACCGCCCGGATTATAGACCATGACCTCACCGAAAGGTACCAAGCCAATTGTTGCAGACACTAGAGCCGATGCCGTCATTGCTGTACCACATGCATTTGTAAAACCTACACCTCGTTCAAATGTTCTTACAAAAATACTCTTGTCATCCACTGGGTGTACAAAGCTGACATTCACACCATCTGGGAAATACTCACTCTCCTTATTAAACGACGCTGAGAGTTGTTCTTGAAACTGTGAATTTTCAATATACTGAATAGGAACTATTCCAATCAAATGAGGATTTGGAACTGATACTGCACTGAAATGAATGTCTTCTGAGAACTCTGGTAATATTTTATTTACAATCTGTTGTTGGTGATGATAATTCATAGGTAGAGAAGAAAGTTCAAATGAGATAGGCGAGATTTCTACTGAATATGTATCTATTTCTTGAAAGATTGGACTCACTTGTCTTACTGACAACACCGCTTTCATTGTCTCAATTGTAGCCGTCATTTTACCTAACTTTGTCAGGACATATCGTGCGACGCATCTTAACCCGTTTCCGCACATAGAAGCTTCCGATCCATCCGCGTTATAAACACGCATTTGGGCATCGGCTTTATTGGATTCTGAAACAATCAGTAAACCATCCGCTCCATTTTCTTTCGAGGGGTTACACATGTTCTGTGCAAGTAATGGCCAATTGTACGATATGTTAGGCACTTCCTCGTGTAAATAAAAGGTGTTGCCCGATCCGTGTACTTTATGAAAAATAAGTGTCATCATTATCCCTCCAAAAACTCTATCTTTTCATGATAAATCTTATTGAAAAAGGTTACAACTATTCCATCAAATCTAGGCCAATAATTTGTAACAAAAAGAACACATTATTTACAAATTTTTCACTTTGCAATTGTAAAAAATTTGAGTATAGTATTAATGCAAACAACAATTTCATAAAGCGATTTATTCACCATAAATCGTGAGGGAAGGCAAATGGTGCGCCACCAGCATTGCGACTGGTTCTAGTGGGTTCGATTCCCACCCCGGAATTTTTTATG
>Ga0209013_10002774_pt1 | contig 15805 bp, 9 predicted proteins | sample Cruoilmetagenom2_FD_187291 | JGI IMG/M metagenome (GOLD analysis project Ga0209013, IMG submission 187291) | Oil polluted marine microbial communities from Coal Oil Point, Santa Barbara, California, USA - Sample 2 (SPAdes) (version 2) | ecosystem: Environmental > Aquatic > Marine > Oil seeps ... | reverse complement strand
CGAGCTCGGTGGCCCGCTTCAACGCTTCCACCCAAGCAGAGGTCGGATTCCCGATCTCCAGTTCTCCCGACTGCTGGTCAAGCTGCATTTGCAGCCGGCCCTTTTGGATCCAGGCACTCGCGTCCCTTGGGTCATGGATAGTAGCCTCAGTCAGTAGTGCCATAGCCACTGTCTCTTGCCCCTGAGCCTGGAGCGCAGCTGCCAGCGCCTGATACCCGGCCCTGCTGGGTTCCGCCGCATCCTGAGCTTGCAGGTAGACCAGATCGGCCTCCTCAACGCGCCCCATTAGACGTAGCTGGTTGGCATAACTGGTCAGCGCCGCCATCGACTCAGGGTCTTCTTCCACCGCAAGACGCAGTACCTCCAGAGCTTTGTCACTCTGCGCCATGGACTGGTAGAACTCGGCTAATGCCAGACGAATGCGCAGCTGCACCTGAGCGGAACCAGGAGCGCGAGAAGTACTTCCATCGCTGGTCACGTCCCTAAGGAGCATGTCCAGGGCCAGGAGCAGCGCCAGCTCTGCCTTGTCAGGCTGATTCTGCTCTCTATACAGGCCGGCCAGTTGGAGCAAGGGGGCAGCAGCCGTCCCGGTAGCTGTGCTGGCTTCATTCACCTCGACAGCCCTTTTGAGGCTGTCCTCAACCTGTTCGAATTCACCCAGGGCTCGCTGGACTCCAGCCAACCCGGTATAGGCCGCTGTCAGAGCCTGACCAGCGCCCGTAGAGCCCTGCCAGGACTCGCTCATCTGCACGGCTAGCCGGTAAACATCCAGGGCCTCGGCGTGACGGGCCCGGTGCGCCAGGAAAGCCCCCAACTGAAGATAGGTTTCCAGATGGGTGCGGTCAATCTCCAGGGCCTTATTGAGCAAGACTTCAGCTTCATCAGTGCGCGCCCGCAGAACGTAGAGGCTCGCCAGCCCCAGGTAGGCCTCAATGTCACCCGGCACCATGGCCATGGCCTGGCGGTAGCTCTGCTCGGCCATATCCCAGCGGTAGCGAGCTTGCCAGGCGCGGGCCAGGGCAAGGTTTGCGGGTGCGCTGCCCGGATGAGCCTGCGCAGCAGCCTGGTAGATAGCCAGTGCCTGCTCATTGTCCCCCTGCTCATCAAGAGCTCCAGCCAGCGACAACTGCACCTCAGCAGCTCCAGGGGCAATCTCAACAGCGCGCCGGAGCTCGGCCAGCGCCCTTCTCTGGTTCCCTTGTTCAGAGTAGCCTCGTGCCAGAGCCAGGCGCGCCCCTGACCACCAGCCATCCAGGTCCACAGCATGTGCAAAGGCCGCCAGGGCTTTCTCCGGCAAGAGCCCATCGAGGTAAGCGTCACCCAAACCCACGTAATACTGTGCCAGTAGGGAAGGAACCCATCTGTCCTGCTCCCCTTCCTGGATCCTCTCCTTGTAGAGCTGGATGGCCTCCTCGGGCTGGCCCAAGTCTTGATATAGCCGGGCCAGTGCCTGCACGCCAGCCGCGCTCTCTTCAGCCTCCAGCGCCTGGTGATAGGCTATCAGGGCTCTTTCAGTGACCGGGTTCGTTGAATCATCCTCCACGAGCAGGTCCTCGCCAGAACCAAATTCAGCTTCTGCCCGCGGCGACTGGCTGTAGTAGCTGCCCAAGGCCAGCCAGGCTCTGGATGTTTGAGCCAAATTGGTACCATCCTTCGTGATCTGGAGAGCCTGCTGGTACAGTTCTGAGGACCCAGAGGAATCTCCGCGGTCACTCATTAGACTCGCCAGTCGCAGATAGGCATCGACTTGCACCGGATCTTCCTGCATCGCTGTCCGGTATGCTTCCTCGGCCTCCGAAGCCCGGTTGCGCCGTCGCAGAGCGTCGCCCAGGGTCACCCAGGTCCAGGGCTGATCCGGTGCAGCCGTGACGGCGGCTTGATAGTAGTTCATGGCGGTATCTATCTGCCCCAGATCTTCATACAGCGCGGCCAGGCGTGAATAGGACAGTGAGCGTGTGCGCCCAGTTGGCTGTGGCCCGCTGAAGCTGCCTGGGGCGACAGCGGCGCTTCCCGAATCAAACCAGCCCAGGGCCTGCTGGTAGGTAGTGATGGCCATATCGACATCGCCCATGCGCCGGAACTGGTCCGCCAGAGAGATGGCCAAGATCACCTGCTCGGGGTTATACTCCACCGCCGATTGCATCAGGACCAGGGTCTCGCTGGGAGGAGCTGCCTGCTGCCTGTGCTGGTCGCTCAGTGAAGTATACGCCGCTGCCTCCGTGGGATCCACCCGCAAGGCGTACCGGTAGGCCTCCATGGCCAGCCGGGGCTCGTGCTGGGCGCGATAGAGATTCCCGAGCAGGACGTAGGCCGCGGCGCTATGGGGTTGCAGGCTTAGAACCTTCTCTATCTCATCGCGCGCCCTGTCAAAGCGACCTGCGCTGCTGTCCCGATCCTCTCCACCCGCATCCAGCAGGGTCTGAGCCAGGACCAACCGGGTAAAACGCGTATCCTGGGCCAGTTGCTCCTGTAGCCAGATGATGTATTGGAACAAGCCAACAGCCTCATTGGCTTTCCCCTCACCTGCCCGCAAACGGGCCAGGGCCGAGAGAATGCGCAGATGTGCGTCGGGCTTGACCGAGAGCGGGTACCTCTGGCGCAGCGCAACGAGCAGCTCCTCAGCTTGATCAAACTGCTCTACGTTCCGGTACATGTCTGCTAGTGCCAGTTGGGTTTCTTCGCCTGGGCTAACCGCTGCAGCTTGTTCATAGAGGGAAAGCGCCATGCCGTCGTTTGCCCGTTGCATCCAGATGCTGCCCAGCATCATGAGGCGCTGGGCTTCGCCGGCCAGTCCCAATGTGTCTACTGCGGCCCCGAACTGTTCTTGTGCGCAATCGTTTTGCCTGGCGCCCAGGCAGGCATCGCCCAGGGCCATGTGGTATGCAAACGAAGAGGGATCTCCTCGCTGAGCCAGGTCGAACTCCTTAATACTCCCTTCCACCTGCCCCACATCTGCGTAGACTTGGCCCATGCGGTAGTGCACTACAGGAGCCGCCCTACCGTCTGCCATAGAGTCAGTTTGCGCCTGGGCCAAGGCCTGCCGGAGGGTCAGGAGGGCCTGGTCGAATTGACCGTTTACACGGTAGATGTCGGCCAGCCCCAGCAGGGCCAGCATGCCGGACCCACCAGCACTGTGATCCTGATCGAGCGCGGCCTGGTAATGGGTTGACGCCGCTTCCCAGCGTCGATCGAGAAAGGCAGCGTTCCCCAGGATGCTCTCGGTAATAGGCGGAACCTGGCTCACAGCATACAGGATGTAGCCATCATCGGCCACCAACCAGTCAAACCACTGCGGCGAGAGTCGTAGTTGCGCCTCGAGGCTTGTGCCGCCAGGCACAACCACATAGCGGATTCCATACCGCTCCAGGATGTCGATGTGTACAGGCGTCAGTAGGGGCGTGTTCAGGAATTCATGTTGATCGATATGACGCTGCAGCGCCAAGTCCTGCTGGTCTGCTGGCAACATCTCGGCGGTACTAAAAATGCGATGGGCCACGATGTCCGCGTTGCCAGCGAAGGCGGGAATCGTCACACTGAGGTTGCCGTCGGCCAGGACCATGACCGGGCCATCCCAGGCAGTCTCTCTTCGCAGCCGAGCCAGGATCTTGTCGGGGGTAGCATAGACCAAAGGGGCTGCCCCTCGTGCGTGCATCTCTTCGACATTGGTCACAACATTCTGCCGCAACAGCAGTGCCGCCAGAACCCCAAAGCCCAGAGAGCCAACAGCCACCAACGCAACTCTGACCGGCTTGAGCTTGGGCCAGTGCGTCAGAGGCCAGACTAGGGCAGCTAACAACCGGTCGAGCACCAGGGCGATGATGAGCGCATAGGGCAGCAGCCAGATAAACCGCCAGAGGATCCAGGGCATGACCAGCGAGCCCAGGATGGGCGTCAAAATGGGGTTGAACAGGACGAATAGCACAGCCAGCGAGGCGCCCAAGCAGAACTGGGCGCCGGGGTTGGAACGTAGCCGCCACAAGAGGAATGGTAGAAGTAGCAGGGCAAGCAGATAGGGCGGTTCCAGGATCAGGGTCGGATTCGAAATATAGCGCTCCAGGTCGAACACGATGATGCGCTGGCGGCGCATGTTGAGTGCGAAACGCCAGATCAAGAAAGGATTTGTGGCAGTATTGACCTGTTCTGCGTCCAGGTACGCCAGAACGGGAAGGGGACCGTAAACGTCCAGCCCCCCTATCTGGTACGAAGGCAGGGTGGAGGGAAGGAGGGAAGATAATTCTGAAGGCAGAAGGGTAACCAGCCTCTCAGGGGAAAGGGCTGAGGGCAAAATGGGCATCAGCCTCTCTTCGATGGACCAACCCTCAAAGCTGGAGGGATACGTGGGTGCCATGGCCTCGCCGCTGCGCGCCTCAAAGAGCTGGATCAGCGGTATGATCATCACAATCACTGTCAGAAGAGCGAGCCCACCGACGCGCTTCCAGGCCTCGCGACGTCGTAGATTGACGAGGAGGTGCAGACCGCCAAAGGCGCCCAGGGCCAGGGCCAGCATGGCGGCGATAAGAGCGTGAATGCTGGACACTGCAAAACCGGCCAGGGCGGCCGCCAGCCACGTAGCGCGCGCGATCAACGTGTCGCGGCGCCCCGTGCTCACGTAGCGGATCGCCAGGGCAGCCACCACCGGCAGCATTGTAACTGTAACGGTGAACTTGTCGGCGTTTGTTCGCTCAAAGAAAAAGATGCCCACATGGTCCGCACGGACAAAGGGCGCGGCCAGATAGACGAGCATCTGGATGGAGGCCGTCAGAAACCCCACGCGGCGACTGCCGTGTCCGGCCGACTTGCCCAGCATGTAGGCCGCCAGAATAGCCCACAGTGCCAGCATTGACCGCGAGGCTGTCCCAAGCAACTCTATGTGGTCTGCTCGAGAGAAATAGGCCCACAAATGAAAGACAGGCAGCAGCTGGTTCATCCCCATGCGGATGCTGCCCATGCTCCTGCCAGTGCCCAGGATCGGTTCGGTGGCGTTCAAGGGGCGGCCTGTCAGCGCGTCGGCGGTAAAGCTGGCGACCGCATAAGCATCCCCATCCATCTTGTACAATGAGAGTGTGGGAAACACGTAGACAAAGGCAGCAACTAGCAGCAGGAGCATGGCAAAGTCGGACCAGCGCCATGGCGGGCAGATGGAACGCCGGGAATCTCTGCGCAGCAGCAGCCTATGGATGAGCCACAGCGCGATCAGGCAGCCTACAGTCAGCGTCCAGCCCACGGCCAGGTCTTCGAGCGTCAGATGTCCTAGCATCGCTACCAGGCCTGGTACAGCCATCACTGCCACGCCCAGCGGCATGGCCAGCGCCAGCCGCTCGAGTAGATCCAAGTCCAGACGCCAGGTGACAATATCACCCAGGAGATAGCCGGGGGCAATCACGACCGCGAGGAAGGTAAGCCAGCTCGCTGCCTGCAGGGGTAGACAGGCTGGCAGGCCAAGGCCCACAGCCAGAAAGGCTGCTATCAGACCGAGCACGACAGACAAACCTGCCAGGCTGGCGCCCCAGCCTGGCACAGCCGTACCCAGTTGTGCGTCCGTGGCGAGGCCAAGCACTCGCCGTTCCACGTTAGCCAACCTATCCCCCTGGGCTAGATCAGTGCGCCCTTCGATTTCTCACGCGGGTATGGCTTCAAGCAACCGACCCAGCGGTACGAAAGCAAATTCCTGAAACATCCGGTCCAGCTTTTTCATCAGGCCCCGCCGGCCGTAATAGTGGGTCACCCGTTCGCGCAGTGTGACTTTGCTGAAGCGCTGCCCAACGTCCAGCTCCCAGGGATGCATGTACATGATCGCTGGTTGACCCTGACGGTTGAGCTGGCGGATCCCCGCGCGGATGATAGCATACGGCAGGACTCGAACGTAAAAGCCTCCCCCAATCGGCCAGTTTATGCCCAGCCAGCGGGCGGTAGACACTGGAAATTCGACAAGGCGAGAGCCGCCAACGCTGTCCTGGGTAACTTGTGCTGCACCAACGGCTGCCAGCCTGCAGGGAAATCGGGGAGCCTCCGGATAACCATAGAGCATGTTGCGCGTGGGAAAAAAGCTGCTATCGTAGGCAAACCCCTTGTCCGACAGCACATCCAGCGCCCAGAGCGTATCCTTGTTGATGGAAAAGTAGGGTGCGCGGTGCCCCACAATCGGCTGGCTTACCAGCGGTTCCAGGGTCTCCATTGCCCTCTCCAGCTCCAACGAAAATCGCTCTGGTGTAAGGCGATGAACCATGTTGTGCCAGTAGCCGTGCACACCAATCTCGTGCCCCGCTGCGTCGATGCGGCGGATCAACTCTGGATACTGGTCTGCTACGTGGCCCAGGACAAAAAAAGTGGCCCTGACTCCATAGCGCTCCAGCAGGGCAAGCAAACGTTCCGTATTGCCCTCCAGACGCGCCTCGTACGCAGCCCACTTCTCTGGATGACGGTTCGTGCTGGTGAGACCCTGGAACCAGTCTTCCAAGTCGACAGTGAAGGCATTGAGCATCATCGCGTATAGCGACCTCTAGCCAACATAACCCAGGCCGCGAAGCCGGCTCGCAATGAGTTCCTTGTCCTCATCCGTCAGGTGCTCAACCTCGGCGGCGCCAAAGGCATCACCCACTGCGGCAGATGCTGGGGAGGTGGATCCGGTTTCTGGCAGCCCCCCAGTGGGCCATACGCCAGCGTACTCTGGGCTGAGGGCTTGTGTCAATACCTGGCCATCCATATCCTCAGGTACTGGTTCACCCATGATGCGCAGGATAGTGGGCGCCAGGTCGAGGATTTGGGCATCTCTTAGATGTACACCAGTGGAAGCCGCCGCACCCCATAGCATTACCACCCCGTTGAGCCGGTGAGTCCCCGAAATACCGCGTGTCACACTCTCAATGATCTCATGGGAACCGAACTCGTACTCGCCAAATCCAAAATACTCCAACCTCGTCGGAATAAAGACAATGTCAGCAGCCCCCTCGACCTTCTGACCCCAGTAAACCTCCTCACGTCGATAGACTACCTCCACTACTTGCTCGCCCGTCTCTGGATCCCGCAATTGGCGCAGACATTCGATGATCTCGTTGCGCATGGCCTCATACGGTTCCCCTGGCTCCACGCAGCCTTGCGGCTCCCGTCCCCGGACGTTGAGGTAGATCTGGCCGACATTCCCCAGCGAGTAGGCCGTTGTTCGCTGCCAGTCCACATCATCAAAGGAGAGAAATAGTTTTTTCAAAAGACCTTGTCCCTTGCCGCGGACCACCTCGCGCTTGAAGGCGCCCAGGCCCAAGCGCATTAGCAGATTATAAACCCCCATAGGCGTAAGACCCAGGCCAAACAGACCAGACTTGACGGAAGCCCACGGTGTGCTCTTGATCTGAAGCCAGCCCTGTTGGCGCAGCCAGTTGTTGAGGTGTATGAACTTGTGAAACGGTCCAAAGCCATGATCGGACATGATGACCAAAGTTGTGCTGTCATCCAGGCCGGTGACGATCCTGTCCAGAGCCTCATCCACATACTGAAAGTATCGCAGTATGGCATCACCATACTTCTCTCGCTTGCCCGGATGGTGCTGTGGATGATCGGCGCTCATGTATTTCCACATGGCGTGCTGGACTGTATCCGTGCCATTGAGAACCAGCATGCAGAAATCCCAGCCTTCCCCGGCACGCAGGTAGTCCAGAACGCGCAGGCGTGTCTCGGCGGTACGATACAAGTTGTCCAGGAAGGCGTCCACACCGCTATCCGAATAGGCTTGGCCGGGATCGGGATACAGTAGATACTCGCCAACTTTTTCCTCTATCTCTTCCAGGAGATCAGGAGGATACGTGATGGTCACCTGGGTGGAAGGAGCAGGCAGGCCAGAGATCATCGCCCCGTTCACACTCGTGGGAGGGAATGTCATGGGCACGTTGATGACACAGACCCGCCGGCCTGCGTTGCTCAGGAGAGACCAGAGAGTTGGCTCCTGGCAATGCGCAGCAGTCACCGGGGAAACACCATAGTTATCGCCGAGGCGATAGATCCAGTCGTAGAGGCCATGTTTCCCGGGATTCTTGCCGGTCATGAAGGATGTCCAGGCAGGGGCGGTCATAGGGGGAATAGTACTGTGCAGCGAACCATAGGCCCCCTCCGCCATAAGGCGCCGAAAGGTCGGCAGATGGCCCGCTTGCGCCCAAGGCTCGATCAGGTCAAAAGTGGCCCCGTCCAACCCGATGACCATGACCTTGCTACATGGCGGGCTCAAAGATATCCTCCTCCAGGTTCGGACCCGCTCCGCTGGCTGACTGCCGGTCCGGTACCGAGGCGGAGGCCGGAGTAGCCGGCTCCCCCGCAAGGGACGCCTCAAGCCGGCGAATTCGCCACTCCAGGAGCGCTACCTCTTGGTTCAGGCATTTGTTGTCATTCCACAGCGTGCTCAGGGCAAGGCTGTGCTCCAAAAGGAGAATGAGGGTAAAAAGAATGCCGGCCGCAAACAGCATCGATCCTGGAGACCGGACGCCCAAAAACTGCGTCAGGTACTCTACCAGGCCTGTCCACACGACCAGGACAAGCACGGCGAGGCCGGTAAACAACCACAGCAGAGAGTACCCAGTTCGCAGGCGCCGGCGACGAACCAATTCCATGATGAGAACCAGCGCCAGGACAATGGTGACAATGCCAATCACTTGCGTTCTAGGCGACATGGGGTTCCTCCTCCGGGATCTTTTCGGGCTCCATTGGCCTCCGTCCAGCCGCCGCCGGTTTGCCATTCGGCAAGCTCCTCACGGCAGCGATTGAAGCCGCCAGCATTACCCGGAAGACATAGTAGACCGCTTTCCAGGTACTGATGGAGCTCACGCCGCCGGTGCGAGGATAGATCGCAACCGGCAATTCCTTCAACCGAAAGCCTGCACGGTGCAAGACAACCATGGACTCAACCTCCGGGTAATCCTGGGGATGGTGCCGGGCAAGGTAACATATGGCCTGGCGATTGAAGCAGCGCAGGCCACAGGTTGGATCTGAAATGTGTTGGCCAATGAGGAGCGAGACCAATGAGGCAAAGACCTTGATACCCAGAGCCCGAATTGGTGTAGTCTGATATCGCAACCGCGGATTCCGTGCTGCCTGCCTCTCTCCAGAGCCGGCCTCCAGGAAGCGGGAGCCGATCAACACGTCGGCCTCACCCCGCCTGACGGCCTCCAGCAAGCGCAGGGCGTCCAGCGGATCATGCTGTCCATCCGCATCCAGTCGCAGGGCGTAAGAGTAGCCCATACCCTCAGCATACCGCAGTGCCACCTCCAACGCCGCGCCAACACCCAGGTTGCGTGGCAGTCGAAGCAGCTCAGCGTCAGATTCTCGAATCCGGCGGCTTGTGCCATCGGATGAGCCATCGTCCACCACGAGGACGTCCGCCGCGGGTATGTGGTGGTTTACGCCCTCCACAACTTTTCGAATCGACTCCTCTTCGTTGTAAGCGGGAATAACAACCAAGACCGAACCCATCCCCGGGTAACTACCCGTAACCCTTTGCCTCCCCCACATTGCCTTTTCCTCCCTGTACTATCTGCACCGAGTTGACAGTGAGCCAGCACATCTTCCGGCATCCACAGCTACAGTGCAGCTTTTCTTTGCGTCTTCATTATACCAGACATATGGCTAAAATGTCAAGCAATCTACTAGAATATGGTAGAAGTTGCTAGTGTTAGCGGAAACCCGAGTGATAAGCTATGCAAGCGTCCCGTCAGGCACCAGCCAGTCACACTCAATTTGGTGAGCGACGGGTCCTGTGGTATCATCGCTGTTCTGAGAAGTACTTGTACGACCTTCAGGATGGTGAGAATTTCAAAGGAGAGGGAGGGGCAAACGTGAGAAGCAAGCGAATCATCGACAAGACCGAGGTCGTGACCGGCGGTGGGATCGTAACGGCCATGCACCCGCTGGCCGCGGAGGCTGGCGCAGAGATCCTTCGCCACGGTGGCAATGCCGCCGACGCAGCTGTCGCGGCTGCGTTTGCCATCGGTGTCGTCGAACCTTTCATGAGCGGCCTGGGAAGCCTGGCCTACATCGTGGTCCACCATGCTGGCACCGGTCGGACGGCGGCATTCGACGGCAGCGCAGTACTCCCTCAGGCAGCCCGCGAGGATATGTTTGAGCTGGTGGAGCCGCCGGCAAGGGGCTCAGGCGTCTACGGCTGGCGGGCGACCAGGGATGAAGCCGCGGAGAGTGGCTACCGTTCGGCCGCAGTGCCTGGAGCCGTGGCCGCCTATGCCCAGTTGCTGGACGAATTTGGCACCATGTCCCTGAATGAGGTGATGGCCCCGGCCATCCGCTTGGCCTCCGAGGGGTTCCTGCTGGACTGGTACGTGTTTGCCAACTGCGCCTCTTCAATGGGCCGCCTGCAAAGATTCCCTGAAACCATGTCGGTCTTCTATCGCCCGGATGGCACACCTTTTCGCCCGGTGAATCACGACGACAACCGCCCCCCCGACCGGCTGCGCCAATCTGACCTGGCCAACACGCTGCGGTGCATCGCCGAGCAGGGCCCGGACGCCTTCTACCGGGGCGAGATCGCCAGGGCTATCGCCGGCCACATCCAGGCCCACGGCGGAATTCTCAGTGAGCAGGATCTGGCTGGCTATCGCCTTCATGTTGGAGATCCCTTGGAGGTAGACTATCGGGACAAACAGGTAGCCATGGTCCCCGAGAACACCGGAGGTCCCACCGTGGCCGAGGCTCTGAACATCCTGGAAGGTTTTGACCTGGCTTCGCTGGGACAGAACAGTGCAGCCTCTCTCCACCTGGTGGCAGAAGCCCTCCGCATGGCCTTCGCCGATCGTTTCAGCCACCTGGGCGACACAACAGCAGCAGCGGTCCCACTGGAAGGCTTGCAGTCAAAGGCCTACGCGGCCGCACGCCGCAGCCAGATCGAAATGGAGCGCGGACCGGTGCCCCAGCCTATCGGAGATCCTTGGGCCTACCAAGCAGGAGGGCGGCCCGCCGGCTCGGCGATCTCTGAGAATCGCCGGCCCCCAGATGGACACACAACCCACCTGTGCGTCATTGACCGCCATCGCAACATGGTCGCGCTAACGGCCACGTTGGGCCAGTTGTTCGGGTCGGGCGTGGTCGTACCCGGTACCGGCATCCTGCTCAACAATGGCATGATGTGGTTCGACCCTGAGCCGGGCAAGGTAAATTCCATCGGACCTGGCAAGCGCTCCATGAGCGCCGCTACGCCGGCGCTGGTCTTTGATGAACAAGGCCCGCTTCTGGCCCTGGGCTCGCCCGGCGGACGCAAGGTCATCAGCGCCGTACTGCAGATCATGCTGGACGTTCTCGACCATGGCCTGGGCATGCAGGCTGCCATCAGTGCGCCGCGCATCCACGTCGAAACAGGCCCACTCCACGCGGACGTACGTCTGCCTGCCGGTGTGATCCAGGCGCTGCGCCACATCGGGCACGAGGTAGTGCTCAGAGAAGAGACCTTTCTCAGCTCTTACTTTGCCCGTCCCAACGGGGTACTCGTCGATCGCGAGAATGGCACGTTGCGCAGCGGCGTTGAACCATACAAGATGAGTACCGCGGTAGGGATTTGAGCGACGGCCAGTCAGTCAACCGCCCGCCAACCGGTGCGCAAGTGATCTCAAGGGAGAGCAAAGATGGGATTTGGTCGCTACTATGAGGATTTTACCCCCGGAGAGACCATAAAACATTATCCTGGCCGTACCGTCACGCAGGCCGACGACATGCTATTCTGCATGCTGACCATGAACCACAACCCGCTTCATATCGACGCCAACTTTGCCGCTCATACCCAACACGGGCGTCCGCTGGTGGTGGGGACCCTGGTTTTCAGCCTGGCCGTCGGCATGAGCGTGCCCGATATCTCGGGGCACGCCATCGCCAACCTAGAGTACACCGACGTCAAGCACCACGCCCCCACGTACCATGGAGACACGGTCTACGCTCAGACGACGATCCTGAAGGTACGCGAGTCACGGAGCAAACCGGATCGCGGCATCGTCTGGGTCGAGACGGAAGCTCTTAACCAGCGGGAAGAGAGAATCCTGTCTTTCCAGCGCACGGTACTGGTACCCAAGCGTCAAGCTGGCCCCGCGGCTGCGGGTCCGTTTCTTCGCTCAGATGAGCCAGAGCCAGCAGGAGCCGCATCATGAGGGATCTCTTGAGCGGCTACCGCGTGCTGGCCGTGTCCCAGTTTGGGGCAGGACCCTTCGGTACCCTGCACCTCGCGGATCTGGGCGCGGAGGTGATAAAGATCGAGAACCCCAACGCTGGAGGCGATGTCGCCCGCACGGTCCCCCCCTACACCATCCCCGGCGACAGCCTCTATTTTCAGTCCCTGAATCGAAACAAACTCAGCATGACCCTGGACCTGAAGCATCCTGACGGTCAGCGGGTATTTCGCGACCTGGTGCAGGTATCGGACGCCGTTTTTTCGAACCTACGTGGCGACCAGCCGGAGGCGCTGGGTCTGACCTATGAGCAGCTCGAGGCTACAAATCCCCGGATCGTCTGCTGCTCATTGAGCGGCTTTGGGACCACCGGGCCCCGTCGCTCCGAGCCGGCCTACGATTATCTCATCCAGGGTCTGGCCGGGTGGATGAGTCTGACTGGAGACCCTGGCACGATGCCTGCCAAGAGCGGTCTTTCTATGGTCGATTTTTCCGCCGGAGTCGTCGCCATGGTTGGGCTGCTGGCGGGATTGCTCGACGCTCAGAGAACCGGGCGGGGCTGCGACGTCGACGTCAGCCTGCTGGACTCGGCCATCAGCATGCTGAACTATGTTGCCATCTGGACCCTCAACCGCGAATACCATCCCCTGAGGCTGGCGGACTCGGCCCATGCTTCCCTCGTTCCAGCCCAGGTATTCCAAACTCAGGACGGCTATCTGGTCGTCCTGTGCTTCAAAGAAAAGTTCTGGCAGGCGCTGATCACAGCCTTGGAGGCGCCCGACTTGGACGCCGACCCTCGTTTTGTCTCTTTTGCCAGCAGGTATGAGCACAGGGATGCACTGATCTCTGACTTGAAAGGGCGTTTCCGAAAGCGCACGACCCGAGAGTGGTTGGCGCGCATGAGTGGCCAGGTCCCCTGCGCGCCCGTGAACAGTGTAGAGGAAGCCTTGCGGGAGAGACAGATCCTGGAGCGTGACATGCTCGTCGAGGTGGACCATCCTGACTTTGGAACCCTCAGGCAGGTACGCACGGCCATCAAGGTTCCCGGAGCTGCCCAACATGAGCGCCCAGCACCTGCGCTAGGAGCCGATACAGCAGCCATCCTCAAGTCAGTCCTTCGCTATTCGGATGAACAGATCGCGCTGCTTCGTTCGAGCGGCGCTGTCTGACCGACAGACCTTCACCAACTACCCTTTTCACAGAAAACCTGGTATAATCCTGCCGCTGCCATGGCGGCTGCAACACAGGGTCAGAGGTGCCGGTTGGGCATCTAGACCCATGTACCGGAGGAAACGATTCATGGAAGACGTACAAGCGATCGCTCAAAAGATCGTCGACAATGTGGAACAAGTTATCATCGGCAAGCACGAGGCGGTACAGCTCACTGTCATTGCCTTGCTGTGCGAGGGGCACCTGCTCATTGAGGACGTCCCTGGTACAGGCAAGACAATGCTTGCCAAATCGGTCGCCCGATCGCTAGGATGCGAATTCCGGAGGATCCAGTTCACGCCCGACATGCTGCCCAGCGACGTGACCGGCGTCTCGGTGTTCAACCAGAAGACCCTGGAGTTCGAGTTTCGTCCAGGTCCGGTGATGGCCCAGATTGTGCTTACCGACGAGATCAACCGCGCCACTCCCAAGACTCAGTCGGCCCTTCTGGAGGCGATGGAAGAACGGCAGATCACCGTGGATGGCGTGACCTATCCCATGGACCAGCCTTTCCTGGTCCTGGCCACCCAGAATCCTATCGAGTACGAGGGCACATTCCCTTTGCCCGAGGCCCAACTCGACCGTTTCATGATGCGCATCGGTTTGGGCTATCCCAGCGCCAGCGATGAGATCACCGTGTTGGACCGCCAACAGCACTCCCACCCCGTCGATCAGATCGAGCAGGTAGTCTCGTCTGATGAATTGGTCACGGCCCAAAAGCGCATCAGGGAAGTGTATATCGATGGGCTGGTCAAGGAGTATATTGTTGGGCTGGTAAATGCCACGCGCAAACACCCCGACGTCTATCTGGGCGCCAGTCCGCGGGGCAGCCTGGCCCTGTACAAGACAGGCCAAGCGAGAGCCGCTGCATTGGGCCGCGACTATGTCATCCCAGATGACATCAAAGCCCTGGCCCTGGAGACTTTGGCTCACCGGCTCATTATCAGCCCCTCGGCCCGCATCAAGAATGTGGATCCCCGGGCCGTGATCCAGGAGATTTTGGACAGCATTCCCGTGCCAGGCGCGCGTGTGCAGGCGAGATAGCAGTCCGCAAATGTGCTGGCCTGCGAACCCACACGCGGAAGAATGGCAGGATACACTGACAGCAGGTCAAGAACCACAGATGACAAGATTGTACGTTGCGCATTGTAAAATGTGCAGTAAACTCTCTTCTTTGGAGAACAGTTGATGCCCCAAGCAGACTTGGTGTTGTTGCACGCTCCCAGCGTGTACGACTTTCGAAAAGAATCGATACTGTATGGACCGGTGAGTGACCTGGTGCCGAGCACGCCGGTCTTTGAGATGTACCCTATTGGATTTACGACCATCGCCGAGTACCTGGAACGTCATGGGATGCAGGTCCGTATCGTCAATCTAGCCGTCCGCATGCTGAATAGTGACCGGTTTGCTCCGGAAAAGTTTCTCGAGAAGCTGCGGCCAGCGGCCTTTGGCATCGACTTGCACTGGATGCCCCATGCCCACGGGGCGATCGAGGTGGCGCGACTATGCAAGAAGCTCCACCCAGACATCCCGGTCATCTTTGGCGGCTTTTCCTCAACCTACTTTCACGAGGAACTGATCCGCAGACCAGAGGTGGACTTTGTCGTGCGGGGCGACTCGACCGAGGAGCCCATGCTGCGACTAATGGAGCACCTGACCGGCCACCCCGACGCCCTCCCGTTGGCAGAGGTCCCCAACCTGACCTGGCGTCAGCCGGACGGTGCTAGCCACATCAATGACCTGTCCTACAGCCCAACTTCCCTGGACCACCTATTGATCGATTATAGCTACGTGGTCAAAGCCGTGGCGCGCTATCGCGATCTGGCGAGTTTCGTCCCCTTCAAGGGCTGGCGCCGGGAGCATCCCCTCGAGAAGCCCGCCTACCGCGCCTCCGACCTCAAGGACGGGTGACGAACAGCGAAGGATCCAAGACCTCGGCGAGCGCGTCGTACTTCTCGCGGACCCGGCTCTGCGCCTCGAAGTACTCCCGCACGGGCGCGCCCCACGCCTCGCGGCGCTCGCGCGCCCGCGGCACCGGGATCGTCAGCTCGCGCCAGCGCTCGCCCAGGTCCTCCCGGTTGGTCTGCATCAATACGAGGTGGCGAAACTGGTCGTGCACGACCTTCAGCGAGAGGAGGGCGAACGCGGCCGGGAAGCGGGGCCCCAGCTCGAACGCCGTTCCCTCCGCCACGCGGTACGTGAGTGCGGCGAGCAGCGTCTGCGCCGGCTCGGTCAGGTTCAGGTAGTACGTGGACGACGCCTCGAGCCGCACGGCGAGGGGCTCGAGGTCGACGAGCACCCGTCCGTTCCCGCGAGCGAGCGCGTAGCGCAGCAGCGGGGGCCCGCCCTTTCGGCGCACCGAGTCGAGGCGACGGCCCTCTTCCACCCGTACACCGTGTACGTCCACCTCGGGGGCGAACCCGAGCACGACCTCGCCCGTCTGCCGGACGGCC
>Ga0209013_10002773_pt1 | contig 15810 bp, 18 predicted proteins | sample Cruoilmetagenom2_FD_187291 | JGI IMG/M metagenome (GOLD analysis project Ga0209013, IMG submission 187291) | Oil polluted marine microbial communities from Coal Oil Point, Santa Barbara, California, USA - Sample 2 (SPAdes) (version 2) | ecosystem: Environmental > Aquatic > Marine > Oil seeps ... | reverse complement strand
ATAGGGAAGGTATGTCCAAAATTAAAGGCAATTTTCAACTTATTGATCTTACACATTATATATTTTTTACTTGACAGGAGAATATAGGATTGTCCCGGAACCCTGAGCAAGGGGTTGCAATGCTTTCTTCTGCATTGAAAAGTGACAGGGCTGTTGAAGTGAATATACAAATAATTCGTGTATTTGTGAAACTCAGGCAACTGGTTCTGGATAATGAAGATCTCATAAAAGAGTTCGAAGAGTTAAAACAAATCACCGATGAACGGTTTACCCAGTTAAATTGCTTGAGGTGCTTATGTATTATACGTATGTGTTACGAAGTAAAAAAGATGGTAAGTTTTATACGGGTTTTACCAGTGACCTCAAGCTAAGATTTGATAAGCATCAAAAGGGCCAAGTTGAGTCAACAAAGGAAAGGAGACCATTGGAATTAATTTATTTTGAAGCATGTATTGATCGGGATGATGCAACGCATAGAGAAAAATATTTAAAAACCTATCACGGAAGAATGTTTATAAAAAGGAGACTCAAATCTTATTTAACCAGGTGAAGATTGTTTTTGAAACGTTGGACCAATTAATAAATATTGAAAATACAGAAAAGAAAAAGATAGGTTTTACCGTAAAAGAAAAACAAAAAGCCTATGGCAAATCCATGCCGAAAGCTGCCCATGTTGAATTTTCATTAACACCTCAGGCGCAAGAAATCTGGAACGCCATACCCGGTGATTTTCAGATAAAAATACTGAACAACGTTTGGTGCAGAACCTGCTCAGACACAACGGGTATCGGAAGCGTCAGCGGAAAGGTTGAAAAAGGTATGCTGATTCTAAAGGGAATTTGTACACGTTGCGGAAACCCGGTAGCCCGTGTTATAGAAAATGAATAGAATCAGAAACTAAGGGTCAACCGTAGACTTGACCCCGTTTTTTTCCAGGGAGAGGTGTTTTTTCTCTTGACCCGCCCTTTAATGGGTGACCCCCTTTCGGTTGACGGTATCCAGCCCATGTATAATCTGGTTAAGCGCCAAGCGGAGGTGGAGAAATAAAAGTTGGGGCGTAAAAATATTGCATCCTTTGTCAAGAGTTGCTCCCAATTATGAATAAAGAAAATCAACAGTCTTTAGTTAATGTAAGGATTTTATAATGAATATTTTCCATTTACATCATCCTTTGATAAAAAATTAAGATTGTAAAATCGAGGTAACATAAACTATCAAATTTCCAGAATCACTGCAAGTATCTAAGTGTTTAAGTGCATCTACTGTTGAGTTGTCACCATTGATTTTAACGGACTTGCAGGCCTTTAAGAAATCTTGGGACTGTTGAGTAAAAAAATCTGACAATTGGTTTTTTGAAACCAATATTCCTGCTTTAAGAAAAGTTGGCCCAAGTTCTCGAATAACCAGGTTAAAAAGCTTTATAACAATGATACCGTTTTGACGTTTAACAGGCACTGTTCCTTCCTGGTGAGTAATTGTGCTCCGAAAAGATGCCAGATCGCCGCCTCTTCTGAAAGTTGCGCCTGCCAGCCCTGGCATGGCGGCAGCAAGTGCCAGGGTAGACCCATCGTCTATAATAGTTGAATCGACATCATCAACCGGATGGCTGTTTAAAAAAATGGTTTTAATGCGGTTGTCAATATAATCGGCATTTACGCCGAACTGGTCGCAGAGCATGGCCTTGATGCTGCAACCCACCTCAACTTTCATCCGTGCGCCCTTCTGAAGAAAGAAAAAAAATGCCGGTATCCGGTCATGGTCTATCGATATTGAGATGTTACCTGAAATTTGATTATTCATTTCAATATATTCCGTTTCTAAATTTATGGGTGGCGGAATAGATCCGTTCAACGCCCAGCTTGAGGGGCGCGTGTGGAGCGGCTGCGTAACACACGCCCTTCTCAAAACTGTTGTTCCGCAATCGTGCCAAAAACGTGTAAAGATGCAATGGATCAGCAAAGGCAATGGCTGGAGACGAAAGGTCGTAACACCTTTTTTCTATGCCGAACCTTCCACCTCAAAAGCACCCCTGGGTTTTCTACTTCTTTAACGCCGCTGCACCAGCCAAGGCAACCTCATGATCGTCTTCGACACTACTACCGCTGACACCAATAGCGCCAATAATATTTCCGTTCTTGTCTTTTAAAGGTAGCCCGCCAGGGAATGTGATTAGCCCACCATTTGAGAACTGGACACTATACAAAGGCTTACCAGGCTGTGAGAACTCACCCAATTTACCAGTGGGCATGTTGAAAAGCCGTGCGGTTCTCGCCTTATTTATTGAAATATCTATGCTGCCCAAAATGGCACCGTCCATGCGAACAAATGTCTTAAGGTTTGCCCCCGCATCAACGACGGCAATGTTCATTAACGTTCCTTGCTTTTCAGCTTTTGCGCGAGCAGCTGAAACAATGGCTGAAGCCTGTTCTAACGTGATGTCAGCACTTCCTCCTGCTATCGCTGAGCCTGTGAACCCAAAAACTCCCAGAAGGAACAACATGGACAAAATAAACACTGTTTTCATTCGACATGTACTGTTTTTAATTGGCATCTGATTTTCTCCCTTATTTTTGTTATAGGTTTATCGATGTCTCGCTTGTTATCCACCTCCGACAGGTGGTAAAACAGCGACACGCTCTCCGCCTTTCAAGCATGATGTCAGAGCAGCTCTTTTATTATTGATAAAAATAATTAATTTTTGATTTGTTGAAATCTGCAGTATGTCAAGCAGGCATTCGACCGTGATTCCAGATTCAATCGGATAATGATCTGATGACGGCGGTGTTTGATCGTTCAGGCCTACAAAAAACTTTATTTGAATATGAGTCTGCATACTTTAAAATATAAGCTAATGATTTCCAATTAAAGGGAAGCCCATTAAAGGCCTCCCCTCTATCTGTCTATGATAATGGTCCTGTTTAAAAATTAAAAACTGAATCCAGCTCTTCATCACTGACCTGAAATGTGATGTTATGTGGTGCCAGTGGTTCAGTAGTAAAAAATTCCGGCAGCCGGTCGTGTTTTGATGAAAAACCCGCCTGTTCATTGAAAAGCCGTTCATTTTTAAGGACAGATTTTCCATGATTGGCAAAATCGTCAGCCGTCCAGTCGAAACCATAGCAACCATTCACCAAATCAATTAGCGCCTGGGAAGAATCCTCCTGATCCAGAAGGGCAAAGGCGGTAAAGAGGCACATTCCTAACGCATCAATGGTTGCCGTTGCAATTTGCAGATTCCTGGAAAGAGCTGCCTGGCCTTCAGGTTTCAAGGCATCAACTTTTCCGCCAATGCCAAAAAGATTGGAAGCCACGGCATAACCGGCCGTATGATCTGCGCCCTGGGTGCTGGTTGCAAAAGTCACACCCATCCCCATGATTGCCCTTGGATCGTAGGCAGGCATGGTCTGCCCTTTAACCGCGGGGATACGTTCCACTGAAAATACTTTGCCAGTTACCGTGGCACCGCTTCCAAGGATACATCCCAGATGTGAACCCTTGCCGACTTCCTTGACCATGTCGACAGCGGCCTTGGCATCGCCAAATTCAGCCAGACCCCCTTCCATGGCCACGGCAATGGTGTTGCCCATCTCGATGGTATCAATACCGTAATCATCATCCAGGCGATCCATCAGGGCGATGGCGTCCATATCATCGATACCGCAGTTTCCGCCATGGGCCCAAACTGTTTCATACTCGGGCTGTTTGGTCAGAAAATTACCATCTTTGTCATTATAAGTACCGGAGCATTTAATAATACAGCCTTTGTGGCAGGCATGGGTAGTAAGGGCACCGCGGGCTTTTTCTATTTCAACCAGGGTCTCGCCGCTGATTTTTGCCACGCCCTCAAACTGACCGGAACTGAAATTACGGGTTGGATAGGCTCCTGCCTCATTGATGGCGTTGGTCATCATATTGGTTCCAAAGGCAGGCAGACCCTGCCCACTGACATCATGTCTCTTAAGTCCCTCAGCAAACACTTTACCGGCTTTTTTAAACTTTTCAGGATCTTTGGGTACTCGCATGGAGCATCCGTCATCATCTAGTACAATGGCTTTTATGCCCTTTGCGCCCATAACAGCTCCGACACCACCACGGCCGGCATGGCGGGTGGGCCTTTGTTCCATATCTGTAAAGGCAATAGTAGCAATGCCCATTTTTCTTTCACCCGCAGGCCCAATGGAGAGACAGGTGATGTTGTCTCCATGGGCTTGCTTGAGTTTTTCCACTAGGTCATAGTTCCCTAAAAGCTTTAAACTGTTGTCTGCAATGACCTGAACACCGTCTTTGTTAATAATGATTTTATACAGGGTATCATCCGCAGGTTTTCCTTCAAGAACGATGGCCGCGTATCCAAGCCTGGCGAGCACCTGAGAGCCTTGTCCGCCTGAATTGGACTCCTTGATTCCCCCGGTCAGCGGGCTTTTGCATCCCACTGACATTCTCCCGGAACAAACTGCAGACGTTCCGCTGAGCAGACCCGGAGCAATCACCAGTTTATTGTTCGCTCCCAGCGGATGGCAAAGCGGCGGCACCTCTTTGGCAATAATTGCTGATGTCAGTGCGCGGCCGCCTAGATGACGATAGCCATTTAACGGTTCAGTTTTTATTTCCGGACGATCTGTAGCTCCCACGTTGACCCTTAAAATTTTGTCCATTTTTGTACCCTCCTAATTTATACCATTTGTCATAATTATGTTCCGAAATATAAATGGTCGGTATAAGTGGTTGTAATAAAAAAAGTCCGAACACCGGAACGTTTTTTTGACAACCGTTATAATTTACAGGCAAACACTTATTCTACCTGGACAGTACCATCCTTTATCGAAACTTCCTGTCCCTGTTTGATCATTTTCAACCGGCTTTTCTCTAAACCCTCTATCAGAGGGATATCAATCAGAATTGCACTTTCCGAAAGCATTTCGCCAGCAGTTTCACAAATGATTGCTGCCGGTGCCGTACGGGCTTGTTTCGCTTGGTAAGCAATAAATGGTGCAACCGTCCCCCCTTTGCCAGTGGTGCAAACCAGAATTTTATCTGCAATACTTTTTCCATACAACCCATTATCTTCAATCAGCAAAGCCCCGGTCTCAGGATCAAAATCCCCGACAAATGAGAACGGAACGCCAAGGACAACGGCTTCTCCCTGCACAGTTCCGCCATTGATGACATTTCCTGTCATTTTCATTGGACTTTTCCTTTCCGTTGGTGGCCGGTAATGGCCTCAATGCAGGTTTTCATGCTTTGGATCTGCACATCGACTTTTCCTGCGGTTAATTTGGAGATGTAATGAGCGGCCTTAAACGAACTGGTGGCCAGGTGCCGAACCCCTTCAGGGATCGGCATGGCCGGAACCATGGCCATGCAGGCGTTGGAAATGACAGCCCCTGCCTTTTCAAGGCATTGCGTATAACCCATTTTTTTTGCAAGTACGTATTGCTGGTGGGGCATCCCGATCCAAAGCCGCTTTTGATCGTCGATTTTTTTATCCATCAGTTCAACAGCCAGGCGTTTAATGTCTGAAACGGTGCAGTGCGGACATCCAAAAAGCACCATATCAACACTGTCACTGGTTCCGGCATACTGGGCCAGGCAGTCTTCAATCTCTTTTTTCCCGACCGAGATCTCATCCTCCGGTTTCCTGTATCCCAGTGCAGCATCCAAAGTCGGGGCCTCGGGGGATAATCCCACCATATGACAGATACCTACGGCCCCGGTTACCGCCAGCGGAGCAATTAGCGTTTTGAGCTGCTCTATTGGTGTGTTTTCCGGCATACCTTCAATGACAACATTTCGATTTCCGACCTTTTCCCCCAGAAAATAGCCCACTGCGCTCAATTGAGTTGCCGACAGACGAGCCGGGTCGACATCGCTGAATCTCACCAACACATTTGCATAGCGATTCTCATCCAGCAGCAATCCTCTATAGGGGGTCCTACCGGTGATGGCTGATGCCAGGGCCACCACAGCATCTCTATTGCACCGGGCACCGATCAGGGAGTTGACGATCAACTGGGCACTCGAGCCGACCCATGAGACAAATTGTCCCTTGCGCGGCAGATTTCCCACCAGCATTGGCAGGCAGGTATAGGTCTGATAAAAACCGAGATGGCGATACACTTCCATTCTCTGTCGGCACTCGGACAACTCTTGATCTGCAAATGCCTCCGGAATTCCCATCTCTTTGTGGCAAAAGGGATCAAAGGCTGACATATACGGATGTATGGTCGTAAGGACGGCGGGCTCTTTCACGCCTTGAGTCATCTCCTCCAAAAGCTGTGGCGGCCCCAGGGGCATGATGTGGGCGCTGGCAATTTTGACCATCTTTTCGGCCTCAAACGCCTCTCCGAACTTGACAAGAATTTCCATGCATCTAGCAACGCCAGTTCCGTAACCGCCCGCTGCCATCTTTTTTTCCGTATCGGTCAGGTGCATGTTTTTACCTTTTGGTGTGAGCTATTAATCATCAGGCCTCCTGACCCGGAAGCGGATTTCCCTGTTTGTCCAGACACAGGTAATCATCTTTTACATTGTGTGTGTGCACCCACTCTCCTTTTTTAATGTCCACCCTGGCACTGCCGATCTCTTTACCATATTTAATGATTTTATTTTCCTTCAATATATCGGTTATTGCGATTTTGTGTCCAAAGGGCACATCCTGACTGCACAGATAGCTTTCTTCCTGTTCATTGAACTTTACAACGATTTGATCACCGGCATCGCACTTCGTTAAAACGGTGGCAACATTATCGGCTGCGGCGATCTTTTTTCCCAATTTACCCATATCAACCCCCATTTATTTACATGACCGGTCCTTTAATCAGGATTTCCATGCCTTCATGATTGAGAATTTCACATTTAGTCATTTTCCCATTCGCCACGTCCACTGCAAACCGGTATAATCTCTCACCCGCTGCTTCCACGCTCTCTGTTCCCTCAATGACAGAGGCCACATCCACGTCGATATGTTCCGACATGGTTTTATTGGTGTTGGCATTCCCGCAGATCTTAATGGTGGGCATGATTGGATGACCATTGGGTGCGCCTCTGCCCGTGGTAAAAAGATGGATGACAGCTCCACCCGCCGCCGACCCGGTCAGGTTCTCGAACCCATGCCCGGGAAAATTCATGATATACCTGCCGGGATCATCCGGCGGCAGATCAGCATAATCAAGGGTTCCCTGTATGGGAACGGTTCCGCCTTTGGCATTGGCGCCCAGCGCTTTTTCGACCAATGTGGTCAACCCTCCGGCCATATTGCCGGCTGTCATCTGGCTTCCTCTTACATCAGCCCCAACGGCGTACCCCCGCAGATAGAGATCACGGACATAGTCGATAATTTTTTCGCCTTCTTCAGGATTGTGACACAATTTCTTCAACTCATATTCACCACCCATGATGTCGCAGATTTCACCCTGTATAAACCGGCCACCCTTTTCTGTCATGCGCCGGCACACATCACCCACTACCAAGTTGGAAGACAGCCCGGAGGTAGTATCCGACGAACCGCACTTGGTTCCAAAGATAAGCTTATCCAGGCCAAACTCCTCGCGTCTGACGGCGCTGGTATCAGCAACCATGTCCACAGCAATTCTGGCGCCTTTTGCAAGGGTGTCAATCATACCGCCTATCTCATGCGTCACCACCATATCGACGGGCTTACCTGTCTCCTTTATTCCTTCGTATACTTTTTCTGCATCAACCATTTCGCACCCGAGGCTCACGAGCAAGGCAGCGCCCACATTCGGATTTTTCCCCATGTTGATGAGTGTCCGGGTTACCTGATCGGTATCCTGGGCTGGGTGCAGGCAGCCCTGATCATGTTTTAGAGCCTTTGTACCGCGAATCAGTTTTTCCAGATGAGCACATATATTATTCACACACCCCACTACAGGAATCAGGGCCACATAATTTCTTGAGCCCACAGAGCCATCCGGCCGAGGATAACCATAAAATTTCATTAGACCTCCTTCTTGCCTTACATTTCATATCCGTTCTTGCTTTTCATTCTCCTAATCAGCACATTGGCATTTCTTTCGATATGCGTTTTCAAATGCTGTTTTGCTTTTTCAAAATTTCCCAAAGAAATCTGGTTTAATATAATCGTGTGATCACTGATGGAAAACTGGTGAGCGCCGGAAAGATTGAGATACATCAGTTGATATCTGGACAGCGTTGAATTAATGCTGGTGTAAAAATGTATCAACCAGTTATTTTTAGTGGCTTCCACAAGCTGTTTATGAAAATCTGACATTACATCCAGATAGGCAAGCATCTCCTTGGCAGATGGAGATGAGAGGAGCTGATATTTTTCTGCTGCAATCAGTGCACTCTTCACTGCCGGTAGCTCGGTAATCTGCAGTTGCTTTAGAACATCAACAGCACTGCACTCAATCATTATCCTGGCATAATAGACCTGCTGACAATCTTCCACAGACAGTTTCGTTATATATGTGCCTTTTCGAGGGATACTGACCAACAGGTTTTCATTTTCAAGCTTTCTAAAGGATTCCCGAATGGGCGGTCGGCTGACACCGATCTGGCGGGACAGCTCGTTCTCATTTAGCTTTGCTCCCTCCGACAATTGGGCAGTGATAATTTCTTCTCTCAGGTGACTAACGACACTCCCTGTAACCCCCTGAATTTCTATTGTTTTCATAATTTTTACCTATTTTAAATTGTTTACGGATTATCACGGTTGTCAAGAAAACGTTCCGGTGTTCGGACGTTTTTTTATTACAACCACTTATACCGACCATTTATATTTCGGAACATATTTGTGGCAAACGGTATAATTTAATTGATGTATCTTGGTAGACTGTAGACACTAGACAATCATACTGTTAGCAGCATGTCAAGGTTTTTTTTAAAAAAACTATATAAAAATTATTTTATTTGCTATTCAATGATTTTAGGATTGATAAAATGATAGAAAATCGATTTATAGGTCATGATAAAGAAAAGAATTATAGTCTAATTTACTAAGGTGTCTCACCTTCATTGTCACAGAGGACATGTTCCGAGTAGGGTGCCATTGCGATATCATCAGGTGAACGAATTGAGATGGGGGACGAAATGGGGGACATTCTATAATCCTTATGTCAAGAGAATTTTATTAGATAAATTAAGTCGATAAATCAATAAGTTATGGCATCCATTGATTTATGGAAACACTCCTCCTGTAGCATTTTAATTTGGTTTTCGGCGAATCTCTCATATCGGCGAACCACGCATCTAATCGTTACGTCTATCCGGTATGCCCCGTTTAGACGGAGCTGCCAATCATTCCTTATCCAGATTGCAGAGTTCCAGAGAGAGGCCCATGATTGTCCCTCCCGAGATCGTATGTCTCTACGTCCGTGCTCGGGCTCTCTCGCCGAAAATTTAAATTCTCATTTACTCATATTTTAAACAGTCCGGATTAAATGGAAGCACGGGGGTCGGGCCACAGTAACCTATTGTAAAATCGATAAAAGATACCTAAACATACCATCATTTTGGTCTTAATCGGACAGTTCCCCCCCTAAAACTGGCCGATTAAGGATGGTGGTGGTTGATCCCACAAAAATGTGTTTCCGGAATCCAGTCTATTAGCATCCCCATATGACGTCTGCCCTTCCCGAAGTTCAAAGGTATCGTCAGTGCTTATTATCTTTCTACCTTTGGCTCTAAACCGAAGGGCTTCTTTTATTTTCTCAATAAACGTTTTACTCCCGACAGCAATACTCCGTGTCCATCTGTTTTCTTTATCACAATTATCTGTCTGTGTGGCGCTGTCCACCCATTTGTAATGAGCAGCTTTTAGATCATCATAGTTTTCAAAGTTCAGTAACTCCATCAGCCGATCAAAATCAATAATGCCTTTCCTTTTTCTGGGATTCTGGATTTCATTATATCCGCAAAACTTCCATTGTTTGGGATTTTCCACCACACCGGCACGAACCATATTCAAGTCGATATAGGTGATACATTGCCTTAAATAGCGGTTACTTTCCACTGCCGTAGCATGATAACGATCCTCCCAAAATGCACCCTTCCTGTTTTTACGGACATTGTATTCCTGGCCGGTTCTACCGGCTACCAGCTTTATTGAATCCGGGATGACATTCCGGCCTCCATTATCAAATACAAGCAGGTGGATATGGTTTGATGTGACCATATAATCTAATACACTCAAACCGCTGTATTTTTTCTTTGCCTGGTATAGCCACTCAATCCATCTCCGCCGGTCTCGTGGAAATTTTAAAAGATATTCTCTCTTATGACAGCGATGGGTTATATGCCAGACATGGCCAGGTATATAATGTCGTTTTGCGCGAGCCATTTTTTGATCAGTTCTCTTAATAGGGCAGTTTTAGGGGATAAACCGGCTGATTAAGGTCGTTTTAGAGACGTTTTTACACTATTTTTTAGGTAATGTCAATTACTTAGCGTGGCCCGACCCTCGGTCCCTCGGTCCTATAAACGTACCTTCATCAAGCTCTTTGAAAGCAATATTAAGTTCTTCCTGTGTATTCATAACGATTGGGCCGCCCCACGCTATCGGTTCGTTGAGTTGTTTGCCGGTAACAAATATGTATTGTATATCTTCAATCGCCTTCACAGCAATATTTCCTGCTTCGGTGAACAACATCAAGTGCGCTTTTTCCAGCTTCGCTATATCAAACTCTCCCGTTCCTTCTATAAGATAACAAAAGCTGGTGTATCCTTTTTTAGCTTCGTGGGTCATGGCATTTCCCTTCTTTAATCTTATATCCAGATACTCAACATCTACTACAAGTTCCCGTACTGGCCCATTTTCATTTTTATAGACGCCGGCAATGACTCGCACTTCTCCGCCCGGTATCTTTACGACAGGCACCTCACTATCGAGTATTCCCCTGTAGCGCGGCCACATCATTTTATTTTTCGTAGGCAAATTTACCCACAATTGCAAACCATGCATCATTTCTTCTGAAGCTTTCGGCATCTCCTGATGGATCACACCGCTGCCCGCAGTCATCCATTGAATATCCCCCGGTCCAATCATACCCGCGTTCCCGATTTTGTCGCCATGCTCAACTATTCCACCGAGCATATAGGTTACAGTTTCAATACCGCGATGAGGATGCCAGGGGAAACCTTTTACATAATCGTCGGGATTGTCTGAACCGAAATGATCAAGAAGAAGGAATGGATCAGTAAACTTTGTGTGATCATGCGCGAAAATACGCTTCAATTTAACTCCGGCTCCGTCGTAAGTTGAATGCCCTTGCAAAATTATTTTTTTCATACAATCCTCTTATTTAACTTCAAATTTTTTCATAGTCAAGATGCACCGCTAATACTTTTCATGAGCATCAGACCACCACCCTCGCCTAAATCGACACAGATTTTTCCGTCTGCTCAATAAATTTTTTATCCTGAGCTATATTTTGACCATAATGTTTTATTGCCATTTTTATTGTATTTAGTGCCTGAACATAATTTCTCGCAATTTAAGGGCTTTTACACTTTACGTTCAGGCATTATTTCTCTTGTTTTTCCATGGGAGTTCTCCAGGAGATGCATTATTCCATTCTTCAATTATTCTTTGTGCTTCCGGAAATTCTGTCTCTAAAACCCGAATTAAGCCACAACCATATTGAGATTCGAAAAGACCATCATATGCAGTATCATGAAATGATTTTATTTCTGCATATATTCCATGTTCCTCTAAAACCGATTTGATTACATTTGCTTCTGCTTCATTCTCAGGTTTCATTAAATTTTTCATGGTTTGATTTTCCATGCCTTCTAAAGGTAACGTTCTACTCATCTTTGTTGATTAATAAGGCAATATTCTAAAGCATGAGAAAAGCGCCTCGATATTTAGCCGTTACAGCGCAGCAGATGATTTAAGTAACTAATTTATTTAATATTAATAGGAAGAAAACTCGGATGGTATGCCAAGTTGATCCAACCATTTTTTTATTTCATGTACTGAAGAAAATCGTTCTTTTATTAAGTTGAGCATAATTGTTTCTTTGAACTTTTACGGTATTGTCAGCCAATATTCATAATCCCAATCACCAAACATCTCTTCGACTAATTCTCCCGCATCGCATCCATCGATAACAAGATCACCTTTTTCAGAAATTTCTGCAAACAGATCAGAATAACCATCTTCATATTTTTCATCTTTTATAATTACTTTTTTAATTGGTTTCATTTATTCTACACAACGTTTAAATAAGTGATTTCCGAGAAGCCCCAAATATTATAACATTCGTTGCTAATATGATAGGAAACTAATATTTTTAGGAGCGTCCCGCAACCAGGTGTCAACAGATTTAGGACAATTCAGAGTGATTAAATTCCTTACCAGCCGTTAGCAATTTTTTTCACAGTTGGGCTAAGTTTACCAATTAACCAGTCAGGATCATAATCTGGCAATCGATTGCCGGTGAGACTCAAAAGTTCGCCCAAAAAAATTGTTGAGAAAGAAGCTACGAGTCGCAAGCCATCCTTTTCAGCTGAGTCCACATGGGTAATGAATTTTTCCCAATTAGATTCATCGTCGAGATGTGTTGCAGAAAATACTGCTGCTGGACTGCTGTGTACAAAATCAGAACCTTTAGCGTAAAGAATACGGTATTGATGCATTCTCATTGGATTCTGGCTAAGATTACATAGATCTGCAACTTTCTTTTTGCACCAATTTTCTCGCCACTTTTTGCGCTTTTTTTTGTTAGTATATGAAAAAGGTGCAAATAACTTTCTTGCCGTATTGTCTATCTTATCAAGCTTCTTCGCATATTCTTGAGAATTTCGCGCGCTTGCCACTTTATATCGTTCCAAGGCAGCCCATTCCCGGTAATCTTGTAATTGAGAAAAGAGTAAAAAATGTTGAGCAGCAAGTTCTTGGTCTTTTGAACGATGAATAAGTTCTTCAGCATGAAGTAGCAGTTCGAATAGTGAACGGGTAAGTATTAGGGCATCTTCCCAATGATTAGTTTTCAGCAGGTTTAGAATCGAGCGATACTGATTAAAAGATCTAAAAATGAAGGCCAATGATACGGTACCTAAAGCAGTGCCATCATCAGGAATATTAGCTAAGTCTATCCATTGATGAAGTTTCTCAACAATGCTATCTAAATCTGAGAAAATGGCCTGATGAGAATTTTTAGCAGTTGGCCGGTTATCTACCATGATTTTATCTTTATTGTTTCTGTTTATATACTGTCTATCCGCTTCGTCCAGTATAAGGCGCGGCGGTTTTTTGCCGTCGCCCTTGGAGCTCATTGTTAGCCACTTTTTGGTACTTCACAAGGAATAACTGACTCATGTAACCAGCTACGAAACCATTTTTCATATTCAATGTCCGCTGATTCAAGAATAGCAGCAATTATTTGATCAATAGTATTTTTGATTTCGGAAACAACTTTCTCGTTAATTTGCGCCATTGTTGTCGGATAATCTTGTCTGGATTTACTTTCTAGTTTATGTCCACGAAAGTCATTAATTCCACTGTAGAAAAATAGGTTTATATCTTCTTTCAATGCAAACACATGGTGATCATTTGTAACATTTCCATGTACAATATCGTTTCTAAATTTCCTTAGTTTTATAAGCTTTACCCACAAATCTGTTTTTGGGGTAATAATCTGTTTTTTAAATCCATGGCAAAATAAATGTGCTGATATTAATCTCAAATCTAGATCACCTCTTACAGTAATTCGTTCATACTGATTAGCCTGAAACTCTGATTTTAAAAGAAGGTAATAGATTGTATTTAGAAGCGACTCTAGAGAAATCACAAACAAGATAGCAGATGACATATAAATAGATCCACCTGTATTTACTATTACTGACTCCTTGAACTCTAAATCTTTCCTTTCTGGAAGATTATCGGTCTGATTCGCAAGGATCATCATTTCTACTGCACTTTTATATTTTTCAGAAAATATATTGGATATCGAGGATAATTTTTTATTGCTCTTATCTATGTCTTGGTCTTCATTGAACAAGTGTGCATTCTTTTCGATGCTTTCAATAAAGCTTTTTAAAAAGCCCGCCATATGAGAACCAATTTTCTTTCTCTTTTCTATATTTTCAGGAATATCAGATAACCAATAGCGAATTTTAAATCTAACATTCATATGAATGCTTCTAATTTCAGCAAATACACCATCAGACACCTTTAGTGTGTACCCCCAATGCCACCACCGCCATACAATATAGGTTTATCAGAATTGAAACCAACAAGTGCTCCTAATATATCTGGATCGCCAAATTGTAACTTTAATATTCGATACAGCAATATGCTGTTAAATATAGGCAGCGTGTCTTGAAGGTCAATTTCATGAGCTAGTTCAACGTTCTTGAATGGTTCGTTTTTAGTAATTGCGTAAACCATATCTCCTTGTTTTGGAATAGTAAAAGGAGATACCTCGTCAGTGATATTGTCAGGGCTTAATCTATAATTCTCTCTATCAACTCTACAATAAGACTTACTAAATTGCTTTGAATGCAGTTTTTGTCTTATTTTTGTTACTTTTTTCATACTATCCTCGTTTATTGGTAGCTATCGCAAAAGTCAGCAGCAAATGGGGGCTGGCGCGAAGCGAAAGCCCCCATTTGTCCGCTGGACTGACAGGTTCTGTTCCTAATTTGTTATTTGATATTTACCTCTTCTTTGAGAAAACTTGATGATTAGTTTCCTTCAAAAAAGTCTTCATCTACTTCTTTTACTTCGTAAACATTACGAACTTGAACTCCAACGCCATATTGATGCATAAGGTCAACGAGTTTATTCCCATCTATAAGAATTATTGAATGATGTGCATCGTGGGCTTTTTTAACTGCTGAATCATCAAAAGCTGATGTTGTTACAAAAACTCCTTTGTTAGTATCTCCACTCATTGCCCCTATGAAATTGCGGATATCTTTTTCTCGAACTTTGTTTTCATTGTAACGTTTTGCTTGTATGTATATTTTCTCAAGTCCCAATTTATCCTCATTAATAACTCCGTCTATGCCTCCGTCTTTTGATTTTGACGTTTCAATAAAATCTCCATAACCCATCTTTTTAAGCAAGATCAAAATGACTTTTTCAAAGTAATATGGATCAATGTCTTTCAACCTTTCTAACAAATCACTCTTAATTTGTAATTCAATAGCTGAAAACCCCGAGTCAATTAAATCTTGAGGAGAAGAACCCTTGATCTCATTGTTATCGGTACTTTTGGTTTTCTCATCAGCGAAGAAACTTAAGAAATCTGATTCTACATCTTTCAACTTTAGCTTCTTGTTGCTAGCTTCTTTTCCTTTTTTGGTGATTTGAACCATTCCACGTTCCGGGTAATGGACAAAACCCCCTTTCTTTAAATAAGATTTACCCCATGCTATACGATTCCGAATCAAGGGATCGCCACTTTTTGTTTTCTTTTCTAGTAGCTCTTTTGGAAAATCGGAATAATATTTATCTTCAACTCGTTTGAGTAATTCCCTATGACGAATAATCTTTTCATCGCTTAATATTTCAAGAATTGGGATGAAGGTTTCATTAAATTTTGGTAAATCCATAATTCATCCTACCTTTATTATAATCATATGCATCTTTAAAAACAGAACGTTGCTGTTGAGGTGGGGCGAATTAAAACCTACCAGCGTAGGCTACAAGATAGAAGTTATGAAGAAAGGAGAAATTCGCCAACCGCCTTTTGGAAGCCCTCTGCTCAAACAGCCTGGTTATGTGCCGGGCAAGGCACGTGTTCTTAAGGGTGCGCTAAGTGTACCATATGAAAGGTAAATTTAGCAAGTCCCAGACCCAGCCAGGTAGTGGCGAAGGGT
>Ga0209013_10002772_pt1 | contig 15810 bp, 11 predicted proteins | sample Cruoilmetagenom2_FD_187291 | JGI IMG/M metagenome (GOLD analysis project Ga0209013, IMG submission 187291) | Oil polluted marine microbial communities from Coal Oil Point, Santa Barbara, California, USA - Sample 2 (SPAdes) (version 2) | ecosystem: Environmental > Aquatic > Marine > Oil seeps ... | reverse complement strand
TCTACTGTATTAGAACTAATATTTAATTTTTCGCCTATAGTTTTACTAGAATAATTTAAAACCAATAGTCTTACAATATCACGTTCTCTATTTGTTATACCATCAGTCAATAATTTTTGCGAAAAATTATTAAAATATTTAGTTTCATATTCATTCTTTTCATTTAGCATTTTAGCAGAAGCACATACTTGCAGTTTAATTTTTGGGTCAAGTACTGTGTAGTGTGCAAGTCCTACTATAGGTTTATTTTCGCTATCAAACTCTAAAGGAGAGGTGTTTTGGATAATATTTACATATTCGTCTTTGGAATTTTTAATCCTATAATTCCAAGTATAATTCATTCGACTTCTATCTTCAACTGTAATTTCATTTAGTGTAAATTTCATTAGTTCAGCTAAAGCAATTAACCATTGTTCTAAATCGTCGGGATGTACTCTACTCCAAAAATAACGCATCCCTTTTTCTTTCATAACGCTATTTTTTATACCTAAGCATGACGTCATATTTTTACTAATATATTCGAAAGAAAGATTTTGTGTATTAGTAATACAAAAAAATGTTGAACTGTAAGGTAGAAATTTATCTAACTCAATAATCTTGTGTATATGCTCTACTATAGATGGATCCCCATAAGATTTAAATATCTCAGAGTACGCTTTTTGAATGCTTTTATAATTCATAAATTCTTGTATATAAATTAAACGTTTTAGGGAGAACTAAACATTATGCTATTATATACTAGTTGAATACCAAGTTAGTGTTATTTAATAAATAATAGAGTAATAAAATCATTTTTTAATTTATTATAATAAAAAAAGCCAAACTTTAATTAAAATTTGGCCTTCATTGTTAAATGTTTTTATCTAATATAATCTATAATTATACTTTTTTTACGCGAACAGCATTCATACCTTTCATACCACGTTCAAGCTCAAAAGCAACAATATCATTTTCAGCAATTTCATCGATTAAACCACTTACATGGCAAAAATATTTTTCTTGAGTTTGGCTATCTATTATAAAACCGAATCCTTTGGAAGTATCAAAAAATGAAACTTTACCTTGTCTGTCAGTATTTTTATCTTCCTCTTCGCCTTCAACTTTTTTAGGAATACCTATTTCTATACTTTCCGCTTCAACTTTTATTTTTTGGCTAGGATCTGGAGGTGTATCAGTTAAATTTCCATGATGATCTACATAAGCAAATTGAATACCTTGAGGATTTTCTTTTGCTTCTGCTCTTCGAGCCTCTTTTTTCTTTAATTTATCCTCACGTTTTTTTAAACGTTTTTTTTCTTTTTCAATTTTGTTAAAAGTCTGTTGCGATTTAGCCATTCTTTATTTTAATATTTTTTAGATTTAGTGCAAATATAAACTTTTTTTAAAGAATTAATAAACACTAGCTTTTATCTAGAATTAATCTATACTAAATCACTTTTAAAACTAGTTTTCCCATTTTGTCACCTGTAAATAAACGTTGAAATGTATCGTAGAAATTTTCTATATCTTCATAAATATCTTCTTTACTTTTTAATTTACCTTGCATCATCCACATACCCATATCTTGTGCAGCTTTCCCATAATCTTTAGCATAATCCATAACAACCATACCTTGCATAGTTGCTCTATTAACTAGTAATGACATATAGTTACTAGGACCTTTAATTGCTGTTTTATTATTGTATTGAGAAATGGCTCCGCAAATAACAATTCTTGCTCGCTTTCGTAATTTGGTAAGTGCTGCATTTAAAATATCTCCACCAACATTATCAAAATATACATCAATACCTTTAGGGCATTTTTCTTTTAAAGCCTGATAGATATTTTCAGATTTATAATCGATGGCTGCATCAAAGCCTAATTCATTTACTAAATAATCGCATTTATTTTTTCCTCCAGCAATTCCAATTACTGTGCAACCTTTTATTTTAGCAATTTGCCCAACAATACTACCAACTGCACCAGCAGCTCCTGAGACCAAAACAATATCGCCTTCTTTTATTTTTCCAACTTCTAAAATTCCGAAATAAGCTGTCATTCCAGGCATACCTAATGCACCAATATACTTTGGCATTGGTGCCAACGTATCATCTACTTTATACCAATTATCGCCATTAGTGGCAACATATTGCTGTACGCCTCCCCAACCTGTTACACAATCTCCAACTTTAAATGTTTTATGATTGTTTGCCTTAACCACTTTGCCAATAGAACCTGCTCTCATAACATCTCCAATACCAATTGGTTCTATATATGATTTAGCATCGTTCATCCAACCTCGCATAGCTGGATCTAGAGAAATGTAATGCTGTTGTATTAGAACCTCACCATCCGTTACTTCTGGAATAGGATTATTATCTAATCTCCAAGTATCAGCTTCGGGTATTCCTGTAGGTCGTTTTAGAAATATAATTTGTTTGTTCATAGTGTTTTATATATATAATTATTCTTTTTTTTATAATGAAATTGTAAACTTTAATTCTCTCGGAAAATAGCATTTAAAATTATCACACGTTTGATAGAATAATTTTCCTTTTAGCATTTGCTTTTTTTTATTAGGTGATAGCTTTAGCTTAACACTTACCATAAAAGTATTATCAAGAACCTTAACTTCTTTCTTGTCTAAAACAACAGACTTATATTGCAATGAAATGAATTCTTTATGTTTAACTTCAATACCTGTTTGATTTTCAAAATCTATTTTAGTTGCTAGTAAATTGTCATCTTCAACTTTTTCTAATTGAATATGATATCCTTCAAGAATTTCAAAAGGGATTATTACTGTTGTAAAAGTTTCTTTATGAATAATTTGAACTTCATCTGAAATAAACGTTACGAAATGCTTCTCTTGTACATTAATAAACGAAACAATCAATAATATAAAAACATTAAAGTAACTCATCAAGCTTCTTTTTTAGTGCTATTAGTTTAGCATCAAAATTTTTAGAATCTAACAAGGACATGAATTGTATTTTACCATTTTTATCAATTAAAATATTAGAAGCTAGCATTACTTCATCCCTTGCCAAATCTGGTAATACATCTTCAGGAGCAAAACTAGCTGCAACTTTACCATTTATATCTAATAACACTGGAAACGTAAAATTAAATTTATCTTGTAATTTTTCTTTGACTAATTCTTTAGATTCCTTAACATCAATTAAAAGAACTGCAACATTCTTATCCTTGTAATTGTTATATAACTCTTCTAAATAAGGAGCTTCAGCATTACAGAAAGGACACCAGGTTGTAGCAATATGTATTACAATATTCTTTCCTTTTATATCTTTAAGATTAATAATATTACCATCTATAGATTCAAGACTAAAATCGGGTGCAGTTAGTAATTCTTCATTGTCTTCTGTTGTCTGCACAACCGCATCAGTTTTATTTTCGTTAGATTGACGACAACTCGTAAAACAAATCATTAGAAATAAAATTAGAATTTTTGAGAAATGATTTTTCATAAACTTAAGTTTAGTTAAACATTAATTAATCTTATTGATTTGGCTTTTGTTATTTTATCAAAAATAGTGATTTCATAAATATAGCGTTATTTTGTTATCTTTGATACTATCCTAAAAAACAAATCAATTCATGCGCCTTTTCAAAAAAATATTAAAGATCATTGCTGTTTTATTAATTCTCATTTTTATAAGTGGTTGGATGTATTACAGCCATTTAAAACCTAGTTATTCTGGAAACTTAGAATTATCGAATATAGAAAAAGAAACGTCTGTGTATTTTGATGATTATGGCATTCCTCATATTTATGCCGAAAATGAATTTGATGCAATAACAACTTTAGGCTATGTGCATGCACAAGACAGACTTTGGCAAATGGAACTATTGCGACGGATTGCGCCAGGTAGGTTGTCGGAAATATTTGGAGAAGACATGCTAATGAATGATAAATTTTTTGTGAGTTTAGGCATTGAAGAAGCTTCGGAAAAATCGATTGAACAATTAGATAAAAATGATGACATTTATAAATTGGCTATAGCTTATTTAGATGGTATAAACCAGTTTATAGAAAACGGCCCTACTCCTATCGAGTTTACTTTAATTGGTGTCGAAAAAGAGCAATATCAATTGGTAGATATTTATAATATTTTGGGATATATGTCTTTTAGTTTTGCTATGGCTCATAAAACAGACCCATTATTAAGCGCAATTCAAGAAAAGTTAGGTAATGATTACTTAAAAGAGTTGAACATTAATATAAACTCTAATACTACACTTATAAAAAATTCAAAATCTGAGGTCGAGAATTTTGAACATATGGTTTCGAGTGTTAACGAAATTATGAGTAACTCACCAATACCTCCTTTTGTTGGAAGTAATAGTTGGGTTGTTTCTGCTAACAAAACAACAACAGGAAATGTATTGTTTGCTAACGATCCACATATTGGGTTTGCTCAACCAGCTGTATGGTACGAAGCACATATTTCTACTCCAGATTACGAAATGTATGGTTATCATGTTGCTGGATTTCCTTTTCCAGCTTTAGGTCATAATAGAGACTATGCTTATGGATTAACCATGTTTGAAAATGATGATCTTGATTTTTATAAGGAAGAAAATCACCCAACAGATGAAAACAAATACAAAACACCAACGGGCTATAGAGAATATAAAACGGTAACAAAAACAATAAAAGTAAAAGATGCTGAAGATGTTTTAGTTACAGTTAGAAGTACAAATCATGGCCCAATTATGAACGATGTAATTGATGGTATTTCACAATCTAATCCAATTGCAATGTCTTGGATTTATACACAGCATGAAGGTAAAACTTTAGATGCACTCTATACCATTTCAAGAGCAACTGAAATGAGCGATGTTAAAAATGGGGCTTCTATGATTCATGCCGCTGGATTTAATGTAATGTATGGTGATGCTAAAGGTAATATAGCATGGTGGGCAGCTGGAAAATTATATAAACATAAACCACATGTAAATACAAAATTTATTTTAGATGGTGCTTCTGGTGAAGATGACCCTATAGAATATTTAGATTTTAGTAATAATCCAATGGCAGAAAATCCACCTTGGAATTACGTGTATTCTGCTAACAACCAACCTGATAGTATTGCAAATATGTTATATCCTGGTTATTATATTGCTGAAGATAGAGCCAAACGAATTGTACAATTATTAGAACCAAAAAATAATTGGAATAAAGAAACAATGGCTACCATGATTAATGATGTGACTTCTGCTGTTTCTCCAAGCGTTATAAAAGAATTTACTTCCAACATGGATTTTAATTCTTTCTCTAAAAACGAGCAAAGAGCTATAGATATACTTCAACTTTGGGATGGCTCCAATACTGTAGAGAGTATTGCTCCAACAATATATAATAAATGGGTTTATCTCTATTTAAAAAATACGTTTAAAGATGAATTGGGTGAAGAATTATTCAGTCAAATTTTAACTACGCATTTAATGTCTCGTGTTATAGCAGATCATATTAAAAAGGATAACTCTATTTGGTGGGACAACATAAATACCACAAATAAAGTTGAAACTAAAAAGGACATTTTATCACAATCATTAGTTGATGCTGTTGCATCATTAGAAAACCAATTAGGAAAAGATATTAAAGGTTGGAATTGGGGAAAAGTTCATACTGTAGAACATAAGCATCCTCTTGGGTCTGTAGCAGCTCTAAAAAGTATTTTTAATGTTGGACCATTTCCAATGAAAGGAGCAAAAGAAGTCATAGACAATAGAGGTTACGATTTTAATGATGAAGGGTTATATGAAATTTGGGGAGGTCCATCTACTAGAAGAATCATAGATTTTTCAGATGTTGAGAATAGCATTAGCATTTTACCTACAGGACAATCTGGAAATCCTTTCAGCAAATATTATAAAGATCAAGCTGAAATGTATAATAAAGGTGAATTTAGAAAAATGAAAATGAATAAAGATGAAATAATTGAGGTTTCAACTCAACTCATTTTCACTCCTAAAACAGATTAGAAAGATTATTGCATTTTTCCTTGAATTTGAATTGTTTGTCTTCATTGCTTTATGATTTTTCAATTAATTAAATGTTTTCAACTCATTAGTTATTAATCTTTCAACATTCAATGCATTTGTTAGTGTCAATTGGGAATGATTTAGTAGCTGTACTTTTAGTCCAATAGCTCTTTTAATCTGAAAACTTAAATTTTTATCGGATAAAATCTTATTATACAAAACCTTACTCATAGTTAATCCAGTAGAATCATATTCTAAGTAATTAACAAGTTCTTTATTCATCATTCTATAAATATTAAACTGTTCCGATTCATTTTCTGCAATTTCATAAAATGCATAGTCATACTCGTATAAGCGGCTAATACTTCCCCTTAATTTTTGATTTGATATAATAGCTAAACCTCTTTTTTGTGCTTCTTTAAAATGAGTTCTATTATATAAAAAATGACTATCAGTACCTATTGCAGCTTTTAATAAATAAACAAATGATGAGTCAATTTCTTTTTGGTAAATTATATGATTATGTAATACTGTGTTTTGCTGAATTTCTTGCTGATACCCTCTTATAATTTCATTAAAATCTAATGTGTCTACTAAAATATCATTACGGATACCTGTTAAAAGTTGAATCTCTTTTACCTTATCTTTTCGATATAAATTCCAGTTATTAATTTGCAATGCAATTAATATTCCAATTACTATTAATATAATTTCACCAATAGCATATTTTAAATATTTACCTCTTATATCTTTTTTAAATAGTTGCTGTCGTTTTTTATTAAATATCTTGAACATGACTTTATAAAGTTGAAATATCTATTTTAATGACATATCTACTGCTACTGGATTAATTACAGCATTATATATAGGAGATCTTTTAGCTAGATTGAGAAGTTCTTGCCTTTCTAATTCAGTCAAATTACCTTCTACGTCTATTTTAACTTTTATACCTTGATATTCTTTTAAGGTATTAGTGTTTAATCCTAAAAAGCCATTAAAATTGATATCACCTTCAACAGATATTGTAACACCGTCAACTTCAATACCTTTTGATGATGCTAGTAACATCATTGATGTGGTCAAACAACTTGCTAAACTATGTAGATAATATTCTGGTGGACTTGGAGCAGTATTATTTCCATTTAATACTTGAGGCATATCTGTTTCATATTCAAAAGGAGTTTTTCTAGTTGAATCTTCCTCAAGTGCGCCATAAAACCCTTGGATATAACTCTTATTTCTTAACCCAGAGACCCATTTGTTCTTTGCTCTAAATTTAAATTCTGCAATTTTCGGGTTATCTTTTAATGCTGAAATCGTGTTGTCTATGGTTTCTAAATCGAAGCCATTTAATTGTTTGTTTGCTGTTTTCATTATAGTATATATTTATACCACAAAATTAAAAAGCTAGATTTAGTTGTTATGGAATAAAAAGGTCTATAAATGGTATAATTGGTTCATTAAAACATAAACTATGAAACAAACCTATTTCTAAAGGTTAAAGGTGTCAGGCTTTGGTGTTTTTTAAAAACCTTAATAAAATGTGAAGGATCTTCAAAACCGCAATCATAAGCAATCTCGTTTACAGGCTTATCTGAATTTTTAAGATATTGTGTAGCTAAAGCAACTCTTTGTTGTGATAACCAACGACCAGGTGTTTCTCCAAAAACACTTTTAAAGTTCCTTTTAAAAGTACTCAAACTCATATTAGATAAAGCCGCATAGTCATTAAGTTTAAGATTATATGGAAAATTTTCTGTCATAACCTGTTTTAACTGTTGGCTATTAGAGTCATGTAAACTACGCAGATAGTTCGCAATATTAGAATGCCTCTTTGAAGTAAAAATATTGAGTAACAATTCTTCAAATTTTAATTTGATAATATTGGTGTTTGGATGTTCTTGCATCGAAAAATAAACCTCTAAAGACTTTACATATGATAATAAAAAATCATCCATTTCAATTCTAATAACACCATCTGAATCAAGATTACCTGCTATCTTTTTAGAAGTAATAGAATCACTAAAATTTAGCATAAACTTTTTAATGAATTCATCTGGCATAAATATCATTAAGGCACAATAATCTTCACTATGAAATTGGTGTGCTAAATTGGCTCCTTTTTTTACAAATAAGGCATCTCCAGCAGTTACAATATAGTCGTTTCTATGTGTTTGCCACATTTTCTTTCCGTTGGTAACAAAAACAAAGTAATTGGCATCAGACCACATACCATAACGAATCTCCTCAATCATACACTTAAATTCAACGAAAAGGAGCTCGTCAATTTCTAGTTTTTTAAAAAGATTACAATCTCTTATATATGAAAAAACATTTGTCATTTATTTATTACCCTCTTTCTTATTTTGATTCATTACCTAAATCTGAATATTAAATTAGTAATAAAAAAGAGTTACAAGCTCTTAATATCCTGTAACTCCCTTTAAAACTATGTTTTAATTTTTGATTAATCCTTGACCTTCAATCCAAGGTGCTCCAGCTTTCTTTAAATCTTGTTCTATTACAGGTAATAGATTTTTAACAACTGCATTTAGTTTCGCTTTAATTTCAAAGAGTTGGTTTTTGGCGCGATTCACAGCCGCTCTATGAGTAGCAGTTGGTCCGTATGTTGTTTGTGATGCTGCTACACCTATAAAGTCCCCATCAAAAGGCGTAGGATTAGATCTCTCTCCTATTTCACCTCTAGTTTTGTCACCTGTTAATTCCTTATCGATGTCTAGTAATTGTTTCCGTGCATTATGAATTTTTTCTATAAGTTCATTTGTTGGATTAATAGATTTGTCAGCAGCACGTTTCATAGCATCAATTAATAATAATTGTTTCGATAAGGTCATTGATGTTGCTGTTAAGTCTTCTTGAAACAATTGATGTTCTTCAATAAAAACTTTTATTTCATCATGTGAAGCACCTTTTAGAGCTCCTTGACCTAATGGAATTACTTTAAACTTTTGCGCTTCAGCTAATTCTATTATTTTTCCATCGATTCTTTTAGATAAAGTTACTGTATAGTTTCCTGGTGTTGCTCTCACAGTATTATTGGACCATGGGTCAATTATTTTTTTTGGTTTCAATTTCACACCACTTCTGTCAGGATAGCTTAAATCCCAATTCACACGATTAAATCCTTTTTTATTTGTTCCATTAAAACTATTAATAACCTTTCCATTGCTATCTTTTATAGTTAAAATTAACATTGGCTCTTCTTGTTGTTTTTCATTTTCAATAGCATCCCATCCTGGAAATTTAATTTCAGCATTTTGTTTACTTTTTTCTTTTTCAAATTCTTGTCGTTGTGATTTAAGCGATTTAAAATTTTCAGCTAAATAATAAGTAAAGACTGCTCCAAAAGGTGGGTTCATTGCTGCGTATTCAGCATTACCTTGTCCATAAATTGCTTCTTTTTGAACATACCAATATGCAGGCTTAACTTTAAACAACGTTGCTTCAGCATTTGCTATGGATTGATTAAATTCTCGTAACGGGCTTATATCATCTAACACATAAAATCCACGACCAAAAGATGCCGCTACTAAATCGTTTTCTCTACGTTGAATAGTAATATCTCTAAAAGAAATAGTTGGCATACCTCCTTTAAGTTTTATCCAATTAGTGCCTCCATTAGAAGTAAAATAAATACCATACTCGGTTGCAGCAAAAAGTAGGTTTCTTTTTTCATGATCTTGAACCAAACGCCAAGTAATCAAATTTTTTGGCAAATCTCCATTTATAGAAGTCCAAGTTTTTCCTTTATCTAAACTCTTTATAATATATGGTTTATAATCGCCATACTTATGATTATCCAATACTGCGTAAACTGTTGAAGCATCATATAGATCAGCTCGAATATCATTTACAAATGCTGTGGCTGGAATTCCTTTTATAGAACCTACTTCAATTTTTGTCCAAGATACTCCACCATTTTCTGTAACTTGAATAATACCATCATCTGTACCAGCATATAATAAGTCTTCTTGTATAGGTGATTCAGCCAAAGATGTTATAGAATTATAATTTGACATAGCTCCTATATCCCAAGCATTATCCCAACTTTGTTGTTTGCCCATAATTGGTAGAGTAATCCTATCTTGATTTCGACTTAAATCATTAGATATAGGTTTCCACTCATCACCTCTGTTTTCAGATTTCCAAACACGTTGTGACGCAAAATATAATCGTGTTGGATTATGAGGGCTTACTAAAATTGGAGCATCCCAATTAAAGCGCTCGTAAGGATCTCCTTCACTTGGTTGTGGTTGTATAAAAACAGCTTCTCCAGTAGTTTGGTCTATTCTAAATAACCAACCTTGTTGAAATTCACCATAAGTAATATTAGGGTTTCCAGGTTCGATTGCTGATTGGTGACCATCGGCTCCTAATGTAATCCACCAGTCTGCATTAGTTATTCCAGCAGAACTTAACGTTCGAGATGGACCACCATGTGACCCATTATCTTGAGTTCCTCCATAAATATTATAGAATGGAGCAGTATCATCTACAGCTACTTTATAATATTGGGTTATAGGTAAATTACTTTTAAAATTCCAAGTTTTAGTTAAATCAAAACTTTCATATAAACCTCCATCTGTTCCAAATAAAACATAATTTGGGTCAGATGCCTTAAAAGCCATAGCATGACTATCAACATGCTTTTTATCTTCGTTCATGAATTTGAAAGTCTTTCCGTGGTCATTAGAAATCTGTACAGTATTACTCATCAAAAATAGTTTTCCTTCATGATGAGGAGAAGCATATAGCTCTTGATAATAATGAGGTCCAGTTCCACCAGAAACAGCATTAGATTGCTTTTTCCAAGAAGTTCCTCTATTGGTGGACATAAATACACCACCTTTTTTTCTGTCTAATTCTATGGCTGCATAAATTACATCTGGATTAAATGGATCTATAGCTAACCCTATCTTTCCTAGATTTGATTCTGGGATTCCTTTGGTCAATTTAGTCCAAGACTCTCCACCATCTGTAGTTTTATGAATCCCTGAGCCTGGTCCTCCTCCTAGATATGCTGCAACAGTTCTTTGCCTTTGCCATGTTGCTGCATACAAAATATCTGGATTGGTATTATCCATAACAATATCTGTTACTCCAACCCATTTGTTATCTCCTAATGTCTTATTCCAAGTTTTTCCTCCATCAATAGATTTATATAATCCTCTCTCATCACCTTTACTCCAAAGTGGACCTTGCGCAGCAACCCAAATAATATTAGGATTTTCGGGATGTATAATGATTTTTGAAAGATGTTCAGATTTTTTTAATCCCATATTCATCCATGTTTCTCCATCATCATGACTTACATAAATACCATCCCCAAATCCAACATGTCGTCCTCCAACATTTTCCCCAGTACCAACCCAAATAGTATGTGAATTATTTGGATCTATTGTAATACAACCAATAGAATAGCTTGTTTGTTTATCAAATATTGGTTTCCAAGTTGTTCCAGAATTTACAGTTTTCCACACTCCACCTGAACCAACAGCTACATACCAGATATTTTCATTATCAGGATGAATAGCTATATCTGCAATTCTTCCAGAAGTTAATGCAGGACCAATACTCCTAAATTCTAGTCCTTTAAATGTGTCTTCATTAATTTTTTGAGCTTGTGATGTCATTAACATTCCTAAAAAGCAAATGCATAGAAATGAGGTTTTTAAAATTTTATTCATAATGATAAATATATTTTGTTCTTTTAAGTTTAAGAACATTTAATTTTATTGTTTATTTAATAATCTACCTGGAGTATAAGGTGCTCCTACTTTTTTCAAAAGCTGTTCTAATTCTTTAATATCATTTTCATATAGCGCATCAACTTTTTGTTGAATAGGAGAAAACTCTTTTTTAGCAATAGCTAAACTATTTACATGTGTAATAGTTGGTGTAGCTGTTGAGTATTTCTGTTCATATAAAATGCTACCTACTCTATCTGCTGGACTTCGTAATTGACCTATGTCTAATCTATTTTTAACAGGATCTCCATTTAGTAAAACTTTAATTTCTTTTAATTTAGATTCTATGTTTAGTACTGCACTATTTAACTTCTCGATTGGTTGCTCAGATAATTTAATAGCTTCTTTTATGTGCTTAATCTTATTAGTCATTTCATTAACTTTATTTTGACTTATACGAATATCAGCATCTAAAGTATTTACCTCTCTTTGAAAGGCAACTTTAGCAACTTTATCTTCTGCTGGCATTATTGTATTGTTTAATGCTTTGACACTAAAAGTTACCGGTTTTACTAATAATTTCATCTCTGTATCTAAAAGATGAAGTTCAATAGTATAAACCCCAGGACTTACAAGTGTACTTTCTCTTTTATCGGAAAAAGGATTGTAAAAAGATGATTTATTTAAATTTATAGGAATTTGTTGTTCGTATCTTAAGTCCCATTTAAAACGCTGTAAACCAGCTTCAGGTTTTTTAATCACTTTCTTTACTACTTTTCCTGTAGCATTTTTGATTGTAAATACTAATCTTGGTGCAATTTCATCTCCTTCAGCCTTTAATGCATTATAATCTGGATATACAGCATCTTTAGCATTTTCTATTAATTTCTTTTCTTTCTCTTGTCGCTTCTCTTTTAAAGATTTATAATCGTCATTATAGAAATAAGTAATCAAAGCTTCAGGCCCTAAATTTTCAGCAGTGAAAAAGTTGTCACCTTGAAATGCTTTACCAGGTAAGCCAAGTGGCAAACTCTTTTCCCACATTAACGCTTCTCGAATTGGATAAATGGTTGCAGTTTGTGTCAGCTTATTATTTTCAATTGTTCTTAATGATGAATAGTCATCAAGTATATAAAAACCTCTGCCAAAAGTTCCTAAAACCAAATCGTTTTCTCTTTGCTGAATTGCTATATCTCTAATAGCAACTGTAGGAAGTCCTTTCTTTATTTTTTTCCATCTATCACCTCCATTTGGTGAGAAATATACTCCAAACTCTGTTCCACAAAAAATTAAATTATTGTCAAGATGATCTTCTTCAATTGAATATACACTTCCTCTTTTATCAAGATTATTACTTATGTTTTTCCAAGTTTTTCCCTTATCGCTAGACTTAAATAAATAAGGTTTAAAATCGCCATACTTATGATGATTAAAAGCTGCATAAATAACATTTACATCATGCTGAGATAAATACACATTATTTACATAAGATTGCTTTGGAGCGTCAGGAATATTATCTATTTTTCTCCACGTATCTCCTCCATTTTCAGTAATTTGTATTAATCCATCATCGGTACCAATTGCAATAAAGTTTTTATCTATTGGAGATTCTGATAGTGCTACAATAGTTCCATAAGGAGAAGTCGATCCATTTTTAGCTACTGCATCAATACTAACAATACGATCGTAAACTTTAAGAGTATTTCTATCAATCTGTCTTGTTAAATCTTCACTTATTACATCCCAACTGTTACCATAATCATCGGAGCGAAATAGTTTATTTGCGGCAAAATATAATCTCCCTTTTTCATGCTTACTTACTGCTAGAGGTGAATCCCAATTCCAGCGATAAGCATTTTCATTGGCTCTCTCATTTGGTTTTATTCCTACTTCTTCTCCACTCTTTTTGTCATATCTGGCTAACCAACCATATTGTGATTGCGCATAAATAATATCAGGATTATAAGGATCAACTTGAGACTCGAAACCATCTCCACCATGTGTTATTATCCAATCATAATTTGTAATACCATGATCTGTAATTACTCGTGAAGGTCCTCCTAAACTAAAATTGTCTTGAGTTCCACCATAAACATTATAAAAGGGCTTGTCATTATCGACAGCTACTTTATAAAATTGAGTTACAGGAAGGTTTTGTTTGAAATCCCAATGCTTAGCAGCATCAAAAGTTTCATAAACTCCTCCATCGCTTCCAACAAGCCAATGTTGATTATTATTAGGATCTATCCACATGCAATGATTATCAATATGCTTATAATCTTCGCCAACATTTTTAAACGTTTTCCCACCATTATTACTAACTTTCATCCAATTATTCATGGAGTAAACAGTTTGTGGGTCAATAGGATCGGCAAAAATCTCTTGATAATAATTTCCACTAGTTACATGCTTACTTCTCTTTTCCCAGCTTGCACCACGATTTGTTGAGCGATAAAACCCACCTTTACTATTTGCAGCTTCTACAATAGCATATAATACTTCTGGATTTGCAGGAGAAATTGCTAATCCTATTCTGCCTATTTCAGTTTTAGGTAGTCCACTATTAATTTTCTCCCAAGTTTCTCCACCATCTGTACTTTTATGAATTCCAGAACCTGGACCACCACCAACATAAGTAAATACATGCCTTCTTCGCTGGTGTGTTGAAGCATAAAGTACATTTGAGTCTCTTGTATCAATAATTACATCATTAACTCCAGTATGTTCATCTATAGTTAAAACGGCTTTCCAATTTTTTCCGCCATCTATAGTTTTATATAAACCACGATCGCCACCTTTATTCCATAAAGGTCCAATGGCTGCGACATACACTATATCTGAATTTTCGGGACTTACAATTATTTTTCCAATATGCTCAGAATTTTTTAAACCCATATTTTTCCAACTCTTTCCTCCATCGATAGACTTATAAACACCATCTCCATAACCTACAACACGTTGATTATTATTTTCACCACTACCAACCCAAACTATATTGGTATTATTTGAATCGATAGTTACACAACCAATAGAGTAAGAACCTTCTTTATCGAAAACTGGTGTATATTCATTTCCAGCGTTAATTGTTTTCCAAACACCACCTGATGCAGATGCTACATAATATTCATAAGGATTATTTGGATTTACAGCTATATCTGAAATTCTTCCAGATGTAAGAGCAGGCCCAATATTTCTCCACTTAAGACCTTCTATGTTGATATCGTCTAGTGGCTGATTTTCTTGTTTTTTATTTTTTTGAGCTTGAGGTACTTGTAATGCAAAAAGAAATGCTAATAGCATTAATATAAATGATTTTTTCATGTGAAGATTTGTTTAATTTTTTCTATTTCAAATTTATGGATTATTGGTCAATAATTATGCTTCTTTTGTTTTTTAACATCTTTATAATTAACTTGCTGAAAACAAACAGATTAATTGTTAATCTAACTAACTAAAAAACAAAATCATGACAAACACAAACAAACCAAACATAGCATTTTGGATTATTGGAGTTATCACTCTAATTTGGAATGGACTTGGAATTGCTAACTATTTACAACAAGCTTATAAACCTGCATCTTTTCTAGAAAAATTTAGTGGCGATCAAATAGCTCTTTTAGATGGTTTACCAGTTTGGATGACAGCTTTATTTGCAATTGCAGTTTTTGCAGGAACTTTAGGCTGTGTAGCTTTATTATTACGAAAAAAAATAGCAGTAGTCCTGTTTTTAATGTCTTTTTTGGCAGCAACTGTGCAGCAATTATATTGGATTTTTGGGACAAATGCCACCGAAGTCTTTAGTGAGTCTCTACCATATACAATGCCAATATTAGTTATTGTTGTTGCAGCATTTTTAGTATGGTATTCTAAAGATCAAAAAAGAAAAGGCATACTAGCATAATTTTCTTTTTTAAAAATATCTAAGCCTAAACTTTTAAGTTTAGGCTTTTTTATGGTATTGTTTTTGTTACTCAAAATAATATTATAAAACCACAATTATGAGAGCAGCACCACAATTAAATGCAGGTTCTATGGCAGACATTGCCTTTTTATTACTTATTTTCTTTCTAGTAACAACAACTATGGCTACAGATGAGGGTATTAATAGAAAGCT
>Ga0209013_10002770_pt1 | contig 15815 bp, 12 predicted proteins | sample Cruoilmetagenom2_FD_187291 | JGI IMG/M metagenome (GOLD analysis project Ga0209013, IMG submission 187291) | Oil polluted marine microbial communities from Coal Oil Point, Santa Barbara, California, USA - Sample 2 (SPAdes) (version 2) | ecosystem: Environmental > Aquatic > Marine > Oil seeps ... | reverse complement strand
TGCACCACAAGGGGAGGATATTGTGGTGCGGCCTGCCTGTCCCGGCGTAGCCGCAGGCGAAGCCGGATCTCGGCCGCACGAATTGGATGTCATATTGTGTTCTGTCGGCCTGACTTGTCACGGCGAAGCTGAAGGCGAAGCCGGAAGGGCCCTGGAAGGCTCAGGACTGCTTCGCCACGAAGATCGTGTGCTTCGGTCCTTTGGCGACGCCGCGGGCGGAGACTTTTTCCGTCTTCACCCGGAAACCGGCCCTGCCGAGCTCGCGGGCGAAGGCGGGATCGGGGTCGGCGGACCACACTCCGAGAACCCCTCCGGGGCGAAGGGAACGCCGGACGGAGGCGATGCCGTGCGGTCCGTACAGCCGCTCGTTCCGCGCCAGGGTGAAGGCGGCCGGTCCGTTGTCGACGTCGAGGAGCACGGCGTCGAAGGAGTGCGGGCTGTTGGCGAGGAGGTCTGAGACGTCGTCTTCGACGAGCGTCACCCGCGGGTCGTCGAGGGGCGCGCCTGCGAGGTGGGCGAGCTCGTCGCGGTTCCAGCTCACGACCGAGGGGAAGAGCTCGGCGACCGTCACCGTAGAGACCGGCGGTCTGAAGTTCAGCACCGCGCGCAGGGTGTAACCCATGCCCAGGCCGCCGACCAGCACCTTCGGACGCCGATGGCCGATCTCGGAGAGGACCAGGCGGGCGAGCGCCTCCTCTGACCCGTGCGCCCTGCTCGACATGAGCTCGAGGCCGTCGACGCGGATGCTGAAAACCCCGTCGCGCTCGTAGAGCACGAGCTCCTTGCCGTCCGGTGTGGCCATACGGCTGAGGGTCTTCTGTGGCTTCATCTCGCCCGATCGACCGGGCGGCTGCGTTCAGGCAGCCGCGATGATCTGCCGGCTAAAACAACGGCACCGGCAGGATGAACGACCTCGCGATGAATGCCGCCATCTGCTGGCGGTTGGTTTGGTCGAACGGGCAATAGAGCAACGGGTCGGTCGAACACCCTGTGGTGATTCCGCGGGCGTAGATGTCCTCGATGTAGTTCGCGGCCCAGAAACCGGGGCAGGCCACGTCGGGGAACACGCCGGTGCAGGCTGGAGGCGTGTAGCCCGGTCCCTCGATCGAACGAATGAGGAAGGCGGCCATCTGCGCGCGGTTGACGACGTTAAGCGGGCAATAGAGCGTCGGGTCATCGGGAGTACACCCGGTAGTGATGCCTCGGGCGAAGAGATCTTCGATAAAATCCGCCGCCCAAAAACCGGGGCAGCTGACATCGGAGAAAACTCCCGTGCAGGGCGGCGGGACGTACTCAGGCCCCTCGATGGCCCGGATCAGGAATGCCGCCATCTGGGCGCGATTCACCGGGTTTGTGGGGCAGTAGAGCGTCGGGTCGCTGGGGGAGCACCCGGTGGTAATGCCGGCGTTGTAGATGGAGAGAATCCACGGCTGCGCCCAACCGCCCTCCGGCACATCAGAAAAGACTGGGTCGAGGCCGATGTAGCCCGCCCGGCGCGACTCGAAGGCGTCCAGGTAGGTGCTGCCGGCGGTTCCGGCGTCGAGGCCGTCGACCGCGCCCCAGCGCACGTGGTCGACGCTCAAGGTGTCGTTGTCGAGGGTGGCAAGACCCGTCTGGGGGTGGCCGTCGACCCACAATTCGAGAAAACCGTCATCGGCGCCGGGGGCCGTCGAGGCCTGCCAGTCGATCTCGATAGCACGCCAGCCGTTGGCCAGCACGATTCCGGCGCCGGGTGTGGTGTCGCCTCCGCCGTCCTCACGGGCGACGAAACGAAGCAGGTGATCGGTCCCGTCATTGTAGACCGTGAGACGCAGCACCGGCGTGCTGTCGCCGGCAAACGCGGTGAAGAGCTCGTACTCGTCGACCGCCGCCATCGCCAGCAGGTCAGACCGGACGTAGAACCTGACCCGGTAACGCGCATCGTCGGCCGGCGTGTTGTCCTGGACATAGGTGGGATTCATGTCATCCACGACGATCTCGAGCCCGTAGTCGCCCACGTACTTGGCGCCGTTTGTGACGTTCAGCGTTCCGGCAATGGCCGGCGTGGCGCAAAGGAGTGCCACGGCTGCGAAAGTCCCCACCCGGGCGAGCTGCCTGAAAACCTTTTCAATCATCTCGAATCTCCCCATTGTCCGGTGTCAACAGCGGATCAGACAGTGACATTCCGAAACCTCCGCCAAAAGCAGCCCTCTAAACAGATTACCACCGAGGAGCGGTGCCCATAGCCTACTCGACACCTGCTCAATAGTTCAATCCACCTCCAGTTTAGGACATCTTGCCGGCTGCCGGGGGTGATTGGAGTCACAGGCGCCGGCGCGCGCCGGGGGTCACGGTTGGCTCGCCGACCATTCATAAGTGTCTCCGTCCTCGAACCCGTTGGCGAAGAGGACCCCCGATTCGAAGGCGCCCAGGTCGCGGGCGCCGATGCCCGGACGTACGCTCGAGCGCTGATGACGAACGTACTGCCGCACCGGCTCGTGGTCGGGCAGCACGTTGGGGTTCAGGGGCCCGCCGGCGTCCTCACAGGCGCTTCCGGGCACTGGTGAGAAGTCCTGGCTCGCGAAGTCGTAGAAGCCGGGGTCGGTTCCGGTGATGTTGGTGCCGTGGTCGTTGAGGGTGCCGTCGAAGGTCGAGTGACTGACGACCCAGCCGGATCGCAGCCAGTTGGTCCGAAGGTCCATGACGCCGGAGCTGGCGAGCATCGCAAGGTAGGATCCAGAGGCGGTTGTGTACACCACGTTGTTGCGGACGTCGGCGTGCTCGTCGTTGGTGGAGAGCCGCATCAGGGTGGTGTTGCCCAGGCGGGTCGAAATGACCGTGTTGTGGAAGAAGTGCAGGGTACCCTTGCGATAATCCTCGATGGTGCCGCTGTCCCCCCCGTAGTGCACGATCTGGCTGTTTCCTTCGTCGTCGGGCTCGATCAGCACGTTGCCGTAGACGTGCGTGGTCCGGTAGTCGGGGTGGTCGACGAGCACCGCGCTGTCCTCGGCGTCGACCAGGTCGAGCTGGCGGTTGCCGCCCTCGATCCAGTTATAGCGGACCACGAGGCCGGCGGAGCGATCCTTGAGGTTGTTGCCTCCGCAGTTCTCGCGTAGCCTGCCGAACCGGTTGTACTGGTAGGTGATGTGGATGGCGGCGGTGTAGGTGTTGTGCTCGTAATACCTGCCCTCGATTCCGTTGTCGTAGATCCGGTTACCGTCGATGAGGATGTCCTGGGTAGCGCCGTCGTAGGCGCCGATGAACAGGCCGTTTCCGGAATCGTGCAGCACGCAGTTGCGGATGACGAGGTGCTCCGCCTTCTCCACGTAGATGGCGGCGGCGTTGTTGACGTAGGGCTCGGTGTCGTCGTCGGAGTTGGTGAAGGAGTAGGGGGGCCGTCCCGAGCGGATCTCGAGGTTCTCGATCACGATGTGGCCGGGCAGAGTGTCGGGAGGAGTGTTCGCGCCGCCGATCTTGAGCACTCCCCGCGACTGGTTCCAGTAGTCGAGCTGGGTTCGGGTGACAGCGTCGCGGCCGTCGATGACCGGGAGCTGCCCGGCCGGCCCGGGCACGCCCGAGATCACGATCGGCGCCGCGGCGGTACCACGGCGGCACAATACCCACTTCTCGGCGTAGGGGGTGGCACGCCAGTGAATCAGCACGCGGTCGCCGGTGCCGAGGCTCTCCCACGGCACCTCGCCGATGCTCGACAGCATCCCTCCACCCGGTCCGACCTCGTAGTCGGTGGCATGGGCCGGCGGCGACAGCAGAGCGATCAGCCCTGAGGAGACAATCGCGAGCGCGAAGTTTTTTCGATGATTCATGACGAGAAGACCCAGCTTCCACAGTAACTCGTGGCGGGGGAGGGGAGGGTGATTCGGGTCACCCGGTGGTCAGGGGCGCGAACGCAGCGCCGATGCGGCTGGCTGGACGCCCGCCGTAGCGCTCCAGCTCGTGGTGTCGCCTGACTCGAAACCGTCGGCGAACAGGGGACCCTCGCGGGGGCCGTACTCAGGCAGCGGCTGACCGAGCTCGAAGGCGCCAATGTCCGGTGGGCCGACCAGGGTGAAGGCGTCGTTGAGGTTGGGAAGAACCTGCCCGGCGTCGATCTCGGGAGCGCCGGCCTCCAGCCGAAGATCGCGACTGCCGGGCACCGCCTCCTGGTCCCACCACGGCGGCAGAACGGCGTCTACCAGGTCGCTGAAGCCGGCCTCCACGCCATGGACCTCCACGCCCGCCGCCTGCAGATCCGGCAGCCGGTGGTAGCGGACGTTGTCCCACTTGAAGTAGGGGTCGGTCGGTTCGCCGATGTCCCGGGTGGTGCCCCAGGCGTCGTAGTCGAGGTCGCGGAAACCCTCGTCGGCGACGGTGGTGAACTCGAAGGCATAGCTCGTGCCCAGAAACAGGTTGTTGCGGAAGATCGCGTTGCGCCACATGGCGCCGTTGTCGCCGTGCCCGTTGCCGTGCTTCGCTCCCGTGTTGTGGACAACCATGAAGCCGGTGGTCTCGTTGTGCATCTTGATGGGCACGCTCTCGAGGTTGAAGAGCTCGTTGCGGAAGATGTAGGCCGGACCACCGCGGATCGGTTGGACGCTGACGCCCATGCGGGCGTTCATCACCCGGTTGCGCCACACCCGCACGTTGGCCTGGTTGTAGTCGATCTCGATGCCGTCGTCCACGCAGTGGGAGGCGTCGTTGCCGTAGACGTCGTTGCCGTACGACGGCCCGGTCATCGGCTGCAGCGACACGCAGTCGCCGAAGTGGCGGACCCGGTTGTGGCAGATGACGTTGCCGTGGCCGCGCAGGTCGATCCCCCGCTCCGAGGGGATTCCGCTGCCGGGCCACGCCACTCGCCCCTCGATGACGTTGTCGCACACCGTCTGCCTGCCCTCCAGGCCGTCGCCCCGTCGGTTCAACACCCCGTAGTCGACGTCGCGAATCAGGTTGTGGCGGATGACGATGTCGTGGCTGTGCTGGGCATCGACGCCCCAGTGCCCGTTATTGAGTGTCAGACCCTCGATGACGACGTGGGCGATGGTCTGGTTCCACTCGCCGAGGGTGATGATGCCGCGATCCGTACCGGCGCCGTCGATGATTGCCGTGTCGTTGGCGGGGCCGGTGAAGACGATCCATTCGGTCGGCGTGCCGCTCGGAAGTAACTGGAACGGCGCGTAGGTCCCGGCCGCAACGTGGAAGATGTTCCCCGGATGGGCGTCATCGGCCGCCGCCTGGAGCCCGCGAAAGGGGTTGCCCGGGGTCCCGTCTCCGCCGCCGCTGCCCGGAATCACGTAGCGGTGGAGACCAGCGAAGCTCGTCGGCGGAGGGATGCGGGTGCCCGCGACCACGGTGCGCACCTCTCCGCCGCCGTCCGGATCGCCCAGGGTCAAGCGCAGCTCGTAGGTCTGTCCGGGGTCGAGGAAGAGCGCGCTCGCCGCCCAGAAGTTCAGGCCCAGCGGCGAGCCGTTGACCATGAGAGTCGGGTAGGCGCGCATCGTCGGAGCGCCCGCCTGCCAGGTTGTATCGCCTTGGGGCCGGAACTCGAGGACCATCGAGCTGTCGAGGTCATCGTCGCCGTCGATTGACCACAGCACGCCGAGGTGCTCAAAGGTGGCATCGGCACGCACGGTGCCGGGGACGACTCCATCTCCGGCGAGCGCGCTGCGGCCAGGCAAGCCCAACAGCACCAGAAGACACAGCAGCCATGATACCGGGGCGGCGTTAACCCGCATCCATCGAGTATGACATGCGGCATCGTACGGTCGCCGGCGGCGACTGGGGATCGGCGCCGGGCAGGGGACCGCGATGCGTGAGCCTCTTGCAAGAACCCGATTATCAACGGATTCGCGAGGGGGCAGCGCCAAAAGGGAGGGATAGCTGAAGGACCCGCCTACACGAGGCCCCCGTAACCGTAGGCGGGTCGTTTACGGCCCGCCACCTGACTGGTTGGGCTTGGTGCCGCGACGATTGATGATGGCGCCTGAAGGACCCGCCTACACGCGGAGTTCGAATCCTGGGGGCGGGTTTATCCCCGCCCGTGTTCGTCGGAGATTGGCAGGAGGCTCGCGTGAGGTGGTGGTCAGCGGAGGTCCTGAAATTGAGACAATGTATCTCTAGAACGGATGTTATCATCGACCGGGTCGCGTCCGGCACCGACACTTTCCGGGAAGTCAAGGAGAAAAGATGTCACGAACAGCTGAGATGAGTCTCGGAGCCCCGTCCTGCTCACGTCTTTCACCGCGCCGACTCGCGAGGTGGCTGAGTGCGCGGCATTTGATTTCCTGGGTATCCGCTTCATTCAGGTTGGCCGACCGGCCGGGAGGATCTGATACCGGAGGGTGGCGGGCCCTGAAGGACCCGCCTACGGTTGCAGGGTTTCTCCGTGTAGGCGGGTCCTTCAGGGCCCGCCACCACGACGATTCGAAATCAAGAAAGGCGCAATCTGAGCGAACCGGATACGCATGTTTGGTTTTTTTGGTCGCCGTCATCCTGATCGCCTCCGCAGGGCCCGCCGCGGCCGGCGGGGGAGGCCTCACTTTCGAACAGCTGGCGGCGTTGCGAACCGTCGGCACGGTGCAGCTTTCCCCGGACGGCGCGTTCGCGGCCTACACCCTTTCCGTGCCGAGGCGGCCGGGCACGGACGAGGACGGGAAGGCATGGCAAGAGCTGCACATCGTGTCGATGGCCGACGGATCCGACCGCTCATTCGTCAGTGGTGAGATCAATGTCTCGGGGATCCGTTTCACGCCCGATGGAAAGCTGATCACCTATCTCGCCAAGCGCGGTGACGACGAGCACGCCGCGCTGTGGGCGATCCCGCTTGCGGGAGGAGAGTCACGGCAGCTTCTGAGCTTCGAGACCGCGATCACCGACTATCGCGTTTCGCCCGACGGCAAGCGCGTGGCCTTCATCGCCCTCGAGCCCGAGAGCGAGGCCCGGGAGAAGGCTGAGGAAGAGGGCTACAAACAGGAGATCTTCGAGGAGGATTGGCTGCCGCGGAAGGTGTGGCTCGCCAAGCTGCCGCCATATGAGCAGGCCGTGACCGACCCTGCCGCCGGGGAGAAGGAAGACGAGGAGCCGAAGGCCCTGGACCTCGAGGGCTCAGTCTTCCACGTGCGGTGGAACCCGGACGGGGAGTGGTTGGCGGTCGATCTGGCGCCCAGCCCCCTGATCGATGACCGCTACATGAAGCGCCGGGTTCACATCGTCAACGCCGTCAGCGGGACGGTACGGACGGTGATTGCCAACCCCGGCAAGCTGGGAGACTTCGATTTCAGCCCCGACGGCGGGACCATCGCCATGATCTCGGCGGCCGATCCGAACGACCCCGCGCCGGGGCGCCTGATGGTGGCCCCCGTCAACGGCGGAGAGCTGAGGGACGTGCTCCCCGGCCTCGAGGGACACGTGAGCTTTTTCGCTTGGCGTGATGCGGGGACGCTTGTGTTCGTGGCCGACGAAGGCGTTGAGACCCGGCTCGGGAAGGTCGATCTCGCCGGCGGCCGGCAGGGGACGCTTATGGTATCGGGTACCGAGATCGGTGGTTCGAGGGTGCCGGTCATGCGCGGCATGAGCCTCTCCGCCGACGGTGCGCACACCGCTATTGTGGGAGATACGCCCCGGCATCCTCGCGAGGTCTTCGCCGTGGATCTTGGAGGGTCGGCGCCCAGACGTCTGACCGACAGCAATCCCTGGCTCAGCGAGGTTGATCTGGCCCCGCAAGAGATTATTCGCTGGAAGGCCCGGGACGGTCTCGAGCTCGAGGGAATCCTCGTGCGACCGGCCACTCACGGCGAGGCTGCTCCTCTGCCGTTGATCATGCTGGTCCACGGCGGACCGGAAGGCCACCGGCGGAACGGCTGGCTAACCAGGTACTCGTCTCCGGCCCAGGTGGCGGCGAGCACGGGCTATGCCGCGTTCTTTCCCAACTATCGGGGCGGCACCGGCAGGGGCGTGGCCTTCTCCAAGCTCGGCCAGGCCGACGCCGCCGGCGGGGAGTTCGACGATCTGGTGGACGCGGTGGATGCCCTGGTAGCTGAAGGCATCGTGGACAAGGATCGGGTGGGGATCACCGGCGGCTCCTATGGGGGCTACGCGACCGCCTGGTGCGCAACGCGCTACAGCGAGCACTTCAGGGCCGGCGTGATGTTCGTCGGCATCAGCAACGAGATCAGCAAGGGGCTGACCACCGAGATCCCCGTCGAGGACAAAATGGTCCACACCCTGGCCGAGCCCCACACCAAGCTGGAGTTCAAGCTGAAGCGCAGCCCGATCTACTACGCGGAGAACAACCGCACCGCCCTGTTGATCGCCGGCGGCACGGCCGACAGTCGGGTTCACCCGTCGCAGAGCCTGCAGCTCTACCGTGCGTTGAAGGCGGTCGGGAAGACGCCAGTGCGCTACGTCCGCTACCCGGATGAGGGCCACGGCAATCGCAAAGCCGCCGCCCGGGACGACTACGCGCGGCGGCTCATGCGCTGGATGGACCACTTCGTGATGGAGAAGAAAGGGGATCTTCCTCCGTGGGAGCTTGATCGCGGCGAGGCAGGCGCCGAGGGCGAATTCGCGGGTGAGGAAGAAGAGACACCGTGGGGGGGATCATGAGCGACGTCTACCGGCGCCTGGCAAAGAGGCTGGACGGCCTCCCCCAGGGATTTCCGGCCACCACCAGCGGGGTCGAGATCAAAATTTTGAAGAAGATCTTCGCGCCGGATGATGCGGAGATGGCCCTCAAGCTCAAGCCGATCCCGGAAACGGCGGCCCGGATCGCACGCCGGCTGAAGAAGCCGGAAGACGACCTTCGCACCGAGCTCGACGGCATGGCGAGCCGTGGTCAGATCGGTTCGTTCAAGGTGAAGGGGCAGCGGAAGTACGCGCTGATGCCATTCGTTGTCGGCCTTTTTGAATTCCAGCTGGGCAAGATGGACCGGGAGCTGGCGGATCTCTGCGAGGAGTATGCGCCGCACCTGGCGATGACCCTCGGAGGCAGCAAGCCCGCCCTCGCACGGGTGGTTCCGGTCCACCAACCCATCGACCCCAGGACCACGGTGCTCGCGTTCGAAGACACGAAGACGATGATCGAGGGCGCCCGCTCCTTCCGGGTGATGGACTGCATCTGCCGTACCGAGAAGGCCCTCCAGGGGAAGCCGTGCAGCCACACCCTGGAGACCTGCCTGGCCTTTTCCAGGGAGGAGGAGGCATACGATCAGTTCCCCCTCCCGGGTCGCTCCATCTCCAAGGACGAGGCGCTGGCGGTCCTCGCCGCGGCTGAGGAGGAGGGGCTGGTTCACTGCACCTACAACTTCCAGCGGGACCAGATGTTCGTGTGCAACTGCTGTGATTGCTGCTGCGGCTTTCTGCGCCTGCTCACCGAGTACCACGCACCCTACGGTCTTGTGCGCAGCAACTGGGTGGCGGTCATCGACGAGGAGGCCTGCGCCGCGTGCGGAGTGTGCGCGGACGAGCGCTGCCCGGTCGACGCCATCGAGGAGACCGACGATGACTGGTACCGGGTAGTTGATGAACGCTGCATCGGCTGCGGCGTGTGCGTCGTCACCTGCTCCACCGAGGCCATGCACCTCGAGCCCCGACCGGAGGCCGAGCGAACCACTCCACCCAGGACCATTGTTGACTGGAGCGTGCGGCGTGCGGCCAGCCGATCCGGTCCGCTCAAGGGGCTGGCCCTCAGAGGCTGGCTCGCCTGGAACGCGATGCGATCGACCACCCCGCCGGTCGAATGAGTGGACGGCAAACCGACGCGTCGTGCTGAGCGGGAGTGGAGGCCCCTTGCCTGATTCCTGTATTCAGGTTAGGGTATCCGCCATGAAAATTTTGATGCTCTCTGTTGTTTTCGCCCTTTTCGGTATTGTCACGACTGGCGCCCAGGAACCCGCCACCCCCGCGGACGTGGCCGCGCCGCCCGAGGACGCAACCTGCACCGACAGCGGCCTGTGCTCCAAGGTACTCACCGCGGGTACCGGAGAAGAGCACCCCGACGCCTGGGACAAGGTCACCGTCCACTACTCGGGCTGGACCACCGACGGGAAGCTCTTCGACTCGTCGGTTAAGCGCGGTCAAACCGCGACCTTTCCGCTCAATCGGGTCATCCCCGGCTGGACCGAGGGACTCCAGTTAATGGTGGTGGGCGAGAAACGCCGCCTCTGGATCCCGGTGGACCTGGCCTACAACAACATGCCGGGGAAGCCGGCCGGGATGCTGGTCTTCGATGTGGAGCTGCTGGGGATCGAGGACATGCCGAAACCCGCCGAGCCGCCGCAGGCTCCAGCGGACGTCGCGGCTCCGCCGAAAGATGCCGAGACGACCAAGAGCGGACTTGCCTCCAAGGTCCTGAGGCCGGGCGTCGGTGACGAACACCCGACGAAGAAATCGCAGGTCACCGTCCACTACTCGGGCTGGACCACCGATGGAAAGCTCTTCGACTCGTCGGTGGTGCGTGGCGAGCCCGTCACCTTTCCCCTCGATCGGGTGATCCCCGGCTGGACCGAAGGCGTGCAGCTGATGGTGGCGGGCGAGAAGCGCCGTCTGTGGATTCCCGAGAATCTCGCCTACAGCGGCGCCCAGGGCGCCCCGCAGGGCATGCTGGTATTCGACGTGGAGCTGATCTCATTCGAGTAGCAGAAGGCTGACGCGCCCTGCCGCCACTTGGGTCCCCTCCGGTTTTTTCGAGCGGGAAGGGCATCTATTAGGTCACGGTGGCGGGCCCTGAAGGACCCGCCTACCAAGGGTCCAGGGAATTCTGTAGGCGGGTCGTTTACGGCCCGCCACCGAGCTTTCGGCTGTCGGCTAGTCTTCGTAGACAGTAACCCGGTTGCGGCCCCCGCTTTTCGACGCGTACAGGGCCTTGTCCGCCGCGGCGTAGAAGATCTCGGCCGTCTCCATCTCGGAGGTCAGCTGGGCGACCCCGAAGGAGCAGGTGACCCTCAGATGCGTCTCGATGATCTCGGCGGTCCCCATCTCCGGGGGCAGCTGGGCGACCCCGGGGGAGCTGGGGACCTTCAGAGGCGTCTTGATGATCTCGGCGGCGATCGGGCTTTCGGCGATTGCCGCGCGCAGGCGCTCGGCGAGCACCATGGCCCCGCCGGCCTCCACCTCGGGGCTGAGGATGCCGAACTCATCGCCACCGAGGCGGCCGAGTAGCTCCTCGAGACGCATCTCCCGCCGGCCGATCTTGGCAATCTGCTGCAGCACGAAGTCGCCGCACAGGTGGCCGTGCTGATCGTTGATCTGCTTGAAATCGTCGATGTCGAAGAGGATCAGCGACAGCCGGCGGTCATGGCGGCGGGCGCGCGAGAACTCGCGGTCGAGCTCCTCGTCGAAGAGACGCTTGTTGGCGATCTCGGTGAGAGCGTCCTGCAGCGCGAGCTGGTGCAGAGTTTCATAATAAGCGGCCTCGACGTCGAGCTCGCGGAGGAACTTGAAGTGGACTCCACCGCACTGGACGCGGTCGCCGCTGTTCAGGGCGCAGCGACCCTCGATCCGCACCTGATTGACAAAGGTGCCGTTGGTGCTCTTCAGGTCCTCCACCCAGGGCCCGTCGTCATCCCAGCCGATCCGGGCGTGAACCCTGGAGAGGAGCGGAACGTCGGGGAAGTCGATCTCGCAATCCGGGGAGCGACCTACCTCGATGCTGGATCCCTGCTTCAGGTGGTGTCTCCGGCCGAGGGACCGCTGCTCGGGGTGGGCGATGAGGACCAGAACCAGCGCTTCCTCCGCCGACCGAATCTGCTCGGTCTCCGCGCTCTCCTCGAGATCGACCGTCTTTGCGAAGGGTTCCTCTGTTCCGTTCTCTTCGGTGTCCATTTCCGATCCCGTCATATCTCCCAGGCGTCTCGTCCTGGTTCGTTAAATATCGCGCGCCGGAATCTCCTTGAGATAAATGTACCACGTCACCCGGTCAGTCAACCGGGCATCCGGTGGTTAATCGAATAAGAACTTCCGCTGCATTTCTGAGCGCCTTTCGGAGTTTGACGATTCCGAGAGTGGGGTCGAGCCCGTGCCCGATCGAGTCGGCGAGATGGAATCATTTGAGAGTGGTCGGGCGAAGAGTAAGCCACGGAAACGCCCAATCGTAGTCATCGAAGGAACCTACAGGGTTCAGCATTTCGGGCTCGGGCACGGGCTCGGGCACGATGTCCTCCGCCTCCTTCAGGGCGCGCGGGATCGCTCAGGGCGCCCAGTGCAGCCCGAGCGCCCGCGCCAGGAAGGTCGCCATTTGGGCGCGGGTGACCGGCTCGAGCGGGCGGAAGGTGCCGTCCGGGAACCCGGTGGTGATCTCGGAGGCGGCCAGGGCCTCGATGTACTGAAACGCCCAGAAGCCTGGAGCGACGTCCGGGAATGTCGGGTCGACCGGGGCGGGACTGATCTGGCGCTTCCATTTAACGATCACGCCCCGGAATCTCACATCCTCGGTGTTCGGCAGGGCGACCACGAACGCATAGGACTGGGTTGTGAGGACGCCGACGTTGAAGTAGGAGATGGTGAGGTCGGGAACCAGGTCCACCCAGGTGCTGGTTATTCCCGGTGCGCCGGTGCTCGTGAAGCTGGGCCCGATAAAGGCTGTCCCGGCCGTCCCGAGCACGGAGGAAACCCAATAGCGTCCCAGGCCCAAGGCAAGGGCGAACACCGCATCTGAATCGTCGTAGACGACCGTGTACCCATCGACGAGAGCGCCGCTGGGCAGACGCAAGGACGCCATTGCCACGCAGCCGGGGGCACCACTGGCGCTACTCCAGAAACCGTCCCCTGAGTAATAACAGTTTTTGTCAAACTGGGACTGGAACTCCTCGGCGGAGATGTAGTGGTAGTTGGTGTCGGTGGTGCCGTAGAAATCCGGAGTCGGATCCTGCGCTGCCGTCTCGGGAACGACGGCCGGAGCCACCAGAACCACAGCCACTGCAATGCCCAGTGAAAGGGCCTTTCTCATCAGATTTACCGTCCTTCCCGTGTTCGGCGGGCCGGCTCGAAAAAACGAGATTCACCGGTCCTCATTCTCCCTGTGAGTGGTGTCGTCCACCACGGATACGTCTGGGGCCTCGTCGTTGGCCACTCATCAGGGCGACCAGTGCAGTCCGAGGGCTCGCGCAAGGAAGGTCGCCATCTGGGCGCGGGTGACCGGCGCGGTTGGGCGGAAGGTGCCGTCCGGGAATCCGGTGGTGATCTCTGAGGCGGCCAGGGCCTCGATGGACTGGAACGCCCAGTAGCCTGGAGCGACGTCGGGGAAGGACTGAACGGCCGGCGCAGGGCTGATCTGGCGCTTCCAGTGGACGATGACGCCCCGGAATCGCACGTCCACGGTGTCCGGCAGGCTGACCGTAAACGCGTACGACTGGGTCGAGAGGGTGGCGGAGATGTAGTAGCGAATCGTGACGTCCGGGTCCAGATTCACCCAGGTGCTCCTCACTCCGGGTGCGCCGGTGCTCGAGAAGACGAGACCAATCTGCGCTGTTCCGGTCGCGCCGAACGCGCCCACCCAGTAGCGGCTCAACACCAATTCGAGGTCCTCCACCGCGTGGGAGTCGTCATAGATGACCGTGTACCCGTCCACGAGAGCCCCGCTCGGCAGATGCAGCGGCGCTATGTTCCAGAACAGTGACCAGGAAGGGTCGGCGGGCTGGAGTCCACTGGCAGCCGCCCAGAATCCGTCACCGGCCCAATAGTAGAAGTCGCCCGCCGAGAGCCGGAACTCCTCGCCGGAGATGTAGAGGTAGTTGGTGTCGGCGGTGCCGTAGTAGTCCGGCGCCAGACCCTGCGCCGCCGCTTCAGGCGCGACAGCCGTAGCCACCAGGACGACGGCAAAGGTGATCCACAGAGCAACGGTCTTTTTCATCGGGCTCACCATCCTTTCCTGTTTCCGGTGCTCGGCAGAGCGGTTCCCGGGTATTCACCGCGGATCTCACCGGCTCTCATTCTTGCCCGTCGGGCAGTCTCCTCGACCACGCATGCGCAGGGGTTCTCCACCATCGGGTTCCCATCAGGGCGTCCAGTGCAGCCCGAGCGCTCGCGCAAGGAAGGTCGCCATCTGGGCGCGTGTGACCGGCTCGAGCGGGCGGAAGGTGCCGTCCGGGAAACCGGTGGTGATCTCGGAGGCGGCCAGGGCCTCGATGGACTGGAACGCCCAGAAGCCCGGCGCGACGTCGGGGAAGGTTGGGCTCATCGGGGCTGGGCTGATCTGGCGCTTCCAGTGGACGATGACCCCGCGGAAGCTCACTTCCGGTGTCCCTGGCAAAGCGACCGTGAACGCATAGGACTGGGTGGAGAGGGTTCCGGTGTTGAAGTAGGAGATGGTGAAATCCGTCAGATCGACCCAGGTGGAGGTGATCCCGGGATCGCCGGAGCTCGTGAAAGTGGGCCCGATCTGGGTTGTCCCCGCCGTCCCGAGAGCGGAGACCCAGTAGCGGTTCAACTCTAAGGAGAGATTGGCCGCCGCGAGCAAGTCCTTATAGACGACCGTGTACCCGTCGACGAGCGCGCCGCTTGGCAGACGCAACGGCGCCATGTTCTGGATGAACATCGAGAGGGCTCCGGATGTCCAGAATCCGTCGATCGTGTGGCTGTAATTGGAGTCGGCGGTTGTCTGGAACTCCTCGCCGGAGATGTAGTGGTAGTTGGTCGAGGCGATGCCGTAGTAGTCCGGCGGGGGGTCCTGGGCTGCCGCTTTGGGAACGACGGCCGGAGCCACCAGGATCACAGCCAAGGCGACACAGAGTGAAGAGGCCTTTTTCATCGGGTTCACCGTCCTTTCCGTGTTCGGCAGGTTGTGGAGGTGCTTTCTCCGACCCTCAATTGCCCTTGTTTCGTGGTTCCGTCAAGCACAGATCCGCCCAGGATCATCATCGTCTGGCCCTCCTCAGGGCGACCAGTGCAGCCCGAGGGCCCGCGCCAGGAAGGTCGCCATCTGGGCGCGGGTGACCGGGTCGGTGGGGCGGAAGGTGCCGTCCGGGAAGCCGGTGGTGATCTCGGAGGCGGCCAGCGCCTCGATCTCCTGGAACGCCCAGAAGCCCGGAGCGACATCGGGAAAGGTCGGAGAGACCGGGGCAGGGCTGATCTGCCGATACCAGTGGACAAGTCCGCCGCGCAGCCGGACCCCCGAGTTCGCCGGCATCACCGCGCGCAGTGAGTAGGACCGGGTGGACAGGGTGCCCACGGTGAAGTAGGCGATGGTGTAGTCGGGATCCACGTCGGCAACGACCGTGGTGACGCCCGGCTCACCGGTTGGGAACGCGTGTGTGATCGACGTGCCGCCTTCGCCCATGGGATACACCCAATACTGGTCGAGGTAAAACATTGGGTCAATTCCGACCGCCGTGTCCTGGTAGATGAACGTCACCTGCGTGACCAGGGCGCCGGTCGGCAACCGGACCGTGGCCACCACGCTCATGTCGGAGGCGCCGTCGTTGAACCAGAAATTGTTGGAACCCCGCGTCCACAAGCAGACCTGGGGATCGGCAGACACGAACTCCTCGGCCGATACGTAGTGATAGTTGATGTCCCCAACTCCGTAGTATGCGGGGGATCCTTCCTGGGCCACAGCCGCACCGCCTACGGCCAGCACGAGAACAAAAACAAAAACCCAACCCTTAGCATCCATTACGACCTCCTATTCGAACTCGTTCGGTCCAAAAAAAAAGATCTTGTCACTCTGTCCGTACCTCACGGCGACCAGTGCAGCCCGAGCGCTCGCGCCAGGAAGGTCGCCATCTGGGCTCGGGTGACCGGGTCGGTGGGGCGGAAGGTGCCGTCCGGGAAGCCGGTGGTGATCTCGGAGGCGGCCAGCGCCTCGATGTGCTGGAAGGCCCAGAAGCCCGGAGAGACATCGGGGAAGG
>Ga0209013_10002769_pt1 | contig 15815 bp, 18 predicted proteins | sample Cruoilmetagenom2_FD_187291 | JGI IMG/M metagenome (GOLD analysis project Ga0209013, IMG submission 187291) | Oil polluted marine microbial communities from Coal Oil Point, Santa Barbara, California, USA - Sample 2 (SPAdes) (version 2) | ecosystem: Environmental > Aquatic > Marine > Oil seeps ... | reverse complement strand
TTACCTGGCCATTGTCACCCTGGGTTTTGGTGAAATTATTCGTCTGATTCTTGAAAACTGGAACAATTTTTCACACGGGCCAAGCGGCATATCCAACATTCCCCGGCCCGGTCTTTTCGGTATAGATATGACCCTGAATCAGTCTATATCCTATCTCTACTACCTGATGATCGGCATGGTCATCTTTACCATTTTCGTTGTCAACCGGCTGCAGAACTCACGTATCGGCCGGGCCTGGTTTGCCCTGCGCGAAGATGAGATTGCCTGCCAGGCCATGGGTATCGACAAGACCAGGACCAAGCTGACGGCCTTTGCCCTCGGAGCCTTCTGGGCAGGTATGGTCGGGGTCATTTTTGCAGCCAAAACCACCTTTGTCAACCCGGCCTCTTTTACCTTCCTGGAATCGGCCATTATCCTCTGCATCGTCGTGCTGGGCGGCATGGGATCCATCATCGGCGTTATCATCGCGGCCCTGATCCTCATGCTGCTGCCCGAATACCTGCGGGCCTTTTCCGATTACCGGATGCTGGTCTTCGGGGCCACCCTGGTCATCATGATGGTCTTCCGGCCCCAGGGCATCATATCCACTGTTCGACGCACCTATACCCTAGAGAAAAAACCAGAAAACGTCCAATGACAGAGCAGACAACATCCAACACGCCCATCCTGGAGATCAAAGGGCTGACCATGGACTTTGGAGGAATCCGGGCCCTTGACAACCTGGACCTGCGCATCAGGCAGGATGAGATCGCTGCCCTTATCGGCCCCAACGGCGCAGGCAAGACAACCTTTTTCAACTGTCTTACCGGTATATATAAACCGAGCGGCGGCGACCTGCTGCTCACTCCGCCCGGTCTTGCCACCAGACGACTGAACGGGTTAAAGCCCAACAAGGTTACCCAACAGGGGCTTGCCAGAACCTTTCAGAACATCCGGCTCTTTCCCAACATGACCGTGTTGGAAAACGTGATGATCGGTCGTCACTGCCGAACCAGGGCCAAGGTACTCGGAGCTATTTTCCGAAACAGAAATACCGTGCGGGAAGAAAAAGAGATTGTTGCCCTGGCCTACTCCATCCTGGAAAAAATCGGCCTGGCCGACATGGTCAACGATTTTGCCAAAAACCTGCCGTACGGTGCCCAGCGCAGGCTGGAAATTGCACGCGCCCTGGCAACCGAGCCGACTATTCTGCTACTCGATGAACCAGCTGCAGGTATGAACCCGCAGGAGACAGCCGAGCTTGATGAACTGATTACCGAAATCCGTGATGATGGACTATCCATCCTGCTCATAGAGCATGATATGAAACTGGTCATGAGCCTGTCCGATTACATCTTCGTCGTCGATTACGGCAAAAAGATTGCCGAGGGCTCCCCGGATGATGTCCGTAACAATCCGGCAGTCATCAAGGCCTACCTGGGGGAGGATGTAGAAGATGCTTGAGCTGCACAGCATAAACTCATATTACGGTAATATCCAGGCACTGCACGATATCAGCCTGAAAGTAGAGGAGGGCGAGATCATCACCCTGATCGGTGCCAACGGTGCCGGCAAGTCAACTGCCCTGATGTCCATTTCCGGTATTGTACCGCCCCGGACCGGGAAAATTCTGTTCAAAGGCAAGCCCATCCACCAGTTGTCTCCAGATAAAATTGTCGCACTCGGCATCTGCCAGGTGCCTGAAGGTCGACATATTTTTCCAGAGCTGACCGTGGCGGAAAACCTGGACATGGGCGCCTTTCTCCGTCGTGACGGTCGACAGATCAAGCAGGACCTGGCATATATTTACGATCTGTTCCCCATCCTGGCTGAGCGCCGTAACCAGCCCGGCGGCAACCTGTCCGGCGGTGAACAACAGATGCTTGCCATTTCCCGGGCCCTGATGGCCAAGCCGCAACTACTGCTGCTTGATGAACCATCCATGGGACTTGCACCGCTGGTGACAAAACAGATTTTTGGTATTATCAAAAAAATCAACAAAGAACAAAACACCACGATCTTCCTGGTAGAACAGAATGCCAACCTGGCGTTAAAGACAGCAGACCGTGGCTATGTGCTGGAAACAGGACGAATTACCATGCATGGCAAAGCTGAGGACATGCTTAGCAACGAAGATATTCAGAAGGCGTATTTAGGTATTTAATTGTAAAGGAATGAAGGAGCTAAGGCACTGAGGGGAAAAAACTTCTCTATGTCTGACTGTCTGAACGCCTTATTTTTAAAAAAATGGAACCTGTGAAAAAAATAAAAGTCGGAGTTATCGGGGTCGGCTATCTGGGCCGTTTCCATGCCCAGAAATATGCGGCCATGGACGATGTTGAACTGGTCGGTGTTGCAGATATGGACCTGGAACGGGCTGAAACAGTTGCCGGAGAATGTGGCACAGCACCGTTTACCGATTACCGGGCGCTTCTTGATGTGACAGATGCGGTATCCATTGTTGTGCCCACTATCTATCACCACGAAGTTGCCGCCTCCTGCCTGGAGCGGGGTATTGACATCCTGCTTGAAAAACCAATGACCACCACCCTGGAAGAAGCTGATGATCTCATTGGCTGGGCAGAGGAAAAAAATCTGATCCTGCAGGTTGGGCACCTGGAACGTTTCAATCCGGCAGTACTGGCCATGCAACCGCTGCTCAACAATCCGCTCTTTATCGAGGCCCACCGGTTATCGGTCTTTAAAAACCGGGGTACGGATGTGGACGTTATTCTGGACCTGATGATCCACGACATCGACATCATTCTTTCCATTATTCATTCGCCGATTAAAGATATTCACACGGTGGGGGCGCCGGTTATTACACAGCTCACTGATATCGCCAATGCCCGCATTGTTTTTGAAAACGGCTGCACCGCAAATGTCACGGTCAGCAGGATCTCCATGGACAACATGCGCCGCATGCGTATCTTCCAGCCCGGCAAGTACCTGTCTGTCGATTTCAGTAAAAAAGAGGTCATGGCCATCAAGCTCAAACAGGGCGGCGCCAACGACCTGCCCCTGCCAGATATATCCAAGCATGGCTTTACAGAGCAGGATGTGCTGGAACTTGAACTCAAGGAATTTATCAGCAATGTCCGTAATCGGACCAGACCGACGGTATCTGGAAAAGAAGGCCGACGGGCTCTTGATGTTGCCCTGCGCGTGATCAATCAGATCAAGGAGAACCAGGATAAGGTTGCACACCTGCTCGGCCAGGGCGAAACCTTTGGCTTTATAAACGGAGAATAACCGTGACCCGTCCCGGAGCCCAGGTCATGATCGTTGCCGGCGAGGCCTCCGGCGACATGCATGGGGCCATGCTGGTTACGGCCATGCAGAAACTGCGGCCCGATCTTATATTTTCCGGCATTGGCGGCAAAGAGCTCACCGCTGCCGGTGTTCACATGCTCTACGATGCCTCAAAGCTTGCCGTAGTGGGTGTTACAGAGGTGATCAGCCATTTGGCTGATATCCTGGCCGCCCGCAAAGCACTGATTAAACAGATGCACGAGGTCAAGCCATCACTGCTTATCCTCATTGATTATCCGGATTTCAACCTCCTGCTGGCTGCCAAGGCAAAAAAACTCGGCATCCCGGTATTCTACTACATCAGCCCCCAGGTCTGGGCCTGGCGCAGCGGGCGGGTGAAAAAAATCGGCCGGTTAACCAAACGGGTGGGGGTTATCCTGCCCTTTGAAAAAGAATTTTACGCGGCCCGTGGGGTCGAGGTGGACTTTGTCGGTCATCCGCTGGTGGATACGGTCAAGACCAGCCAGAGCAGGAAAAAATTTCTTCTCTCCCACGATATCCAGCTAACAGCTGACACCAGGATTATCGGCATCCTACCCGGCAGCCGTTCCAAGGAGATCCGCTCCCTGTTGCCCGATTTCCTGGCCGCAGCTCACCTGCTGGCAGCTGAAACACCGGATAAATTTGTTTTTCTGTTGCCTCGGGCCTCCACCATTTCAAAAGAGCTGCTGGTTGAAAACGGCCTTGCCGACTATCAGGACAGGCTCAACATCCACACCTTCAGCGATAACCGCTACGACCTGATGGCCGCCTGCGACGCCGTAGTCACTGCCTCCGGCACTGTAACCCTTGAGCTGGCCATACTCGGGGTTCCTGCCGTCACTACCTACCGGGTATCCCCTCGAACCTACCGACTGGGCAGGATCCTTATCCGGCATATCAAATACTTTTCCCTGGTCAACCTGATTGCAGGCCGGCAGATCATCCCGGAACTGCTCCAGGACGAGGTAACCCCGAAAAACATTGCCGAACACCTGCAGACTATACTCAATGACTCCAACTGCCGAAAGGATATCCGGCAGGGCCTTGCCGAAGTCACTGAAAAACTTGGTGCTCCCGGGTGTTCAAAGCGGGCAGCAGGAATTGCCCTTGAGTGCATGAACGGCCAGCTACATGGATAAGGCCGCAAGGCCCTGCAAACGAGAAACTGTAAACATGTTAAACTTAATTGCTTGCAATTATATTGCAGCCGAAGAATAATAAACAGACAGGGTAGTTAGCCCGTAAGGAGAACGGAACAGCATAGGGAGGGTTGTTGATGAAAGGCGCGGAATACATGACCAGGAGGGCCGAGTATAGAAAAAGCAAGGAAATGGCCCTATTCAAAAAAGTCATTGAGTGGGCCGGGGAAGACAATGAACCAATCATTGTCGAAATAGTGGAACGGGCCTTGGCCGATGACGATGCCGAGCACTGGCTTACCCTCCATCCGACCAGTTCCTTCACCGGCCTGACAACGTACTACTTCCAGAAAATCACCGAGGAAAAAGAAATGCTTGGCAGCCAAACACGGCTGCTGAAAAAACAATTTGATGCATATTGCAAAAGACTGCTTTCGTAATCATCAGCTCAGCCCGTACTCTCACCTGACACCTCAACTACATCCTGCAACAACTCTCTTTAAGGCGTTTTTTTTGCATCAAAATTTATCTACTGCCTGTTGTGGCAATAGTAACGCCGGCCGTAACCCACCCGTCGAATTTTTCGTGATCAAAGCAAACAAAAAAGGTGTCCGTGTTTACGGCATTATCAGCGGATTCACCTGCAACCGGCAGAACAGCTCTTTTCGGAACACGATGCAGGAATGCAGCCGCTAGAACAACCATATGAACCGCAGGAATTCGTCCATGTCGAACCATCAGATTTTTTTTTGAAACAGGAAACAGTACAGTCAATGCCTTTTGTATTGCTTGATATCAAGTCAGCAAGCAAGAGATCCACACTTTGCTTCAGCTTAATTACAGCATCAATAGTTTCCTGATCACTCAGCTCGTTCGATTTCTCAATTCCTCTGGTTACACATTTCCCCACGCTGTCGCAATTACCGTTATTGGATGATGATGGACATTCACAAACCCGATTAGATCGGCATTGGGAATCATTCCAACAACCGGCCCAGGCAGTATTTAAACAAAAATAGCCTATTCCGAGTAACAAAATAACGTATCTCATGATTTTCTCCTTTATATCTTACTCGGACGTACTTATCTACACACCTCACGCCCTGGCAGCTGTTTCTTTGCTACGTCTGGACTCTCTTGGGCACGAGATACCAGAGGACAAATGCCTCCGGAAATAAGGCTGGAATATCGCCCAGCAGGTTAGTCTGCACATTTCACAGGAAATCTGCTGCAACCAAGAATATTCCCAGTGTAACTTCAACTACCTGAGTTTTTCTTCCTGTTCCAGGATCTTGCTTTTTTCCAAATCTACTGCCTACCCTTTCACCTGATGGGTTCCAACCATCGGTAACTCCGTCCAACTGGTAGTATAAGCCGGTGACTTCCAGACCTGCTTCATACTCCATTCCCTGGCCAACCCCGAAGAACCATAGCGCAGGGTGTCCCTGCCCCAATAATCGTTGATCCGGTCCAGTGCCTCCATCAGCGGTTTATTCCGTATATCCCCTGCCGAAATAAAAAGATTCTGTTGCTGCATAGTCGCATGACTGAGCCCGGTGAACATGATTCCGGCCTTGTTATATGGATAGCCCGGTTTGTACAACGCGGTCAACTCCCGCAACCCGGCTTTGATCAGGGTCGGTGTGCAGGAAGTCGCCTGGGGCAATGTAATCATCCGGCTGCCGGAAAACTGCGGGATATCCGTGCGGAACCGGCTGGTGGAGAGAAATACATGCAGGTTGGCAGCTGCAAGCCCCTGGTCACGCAGTTTACTGGCTGCAATGGAGATGTAGCTGGAAACAGCCTCCTTCAAATCCTGCAGCGAAGTGATCGGTTTTCGAAATGACCTGGAACTGACTATGGATTTCCTGGCCGACGGGCACTGTTCGAGATGGATACAGGATTCGCCACGCAGTTCCATGACCGCACGCAGGCCGGGCAAACCGAGGACCGTTCTGATCCGTCGCCCGTCACTGTTCTTCAGATCAAGAGCGGTGAACACACCCTGTCGATTGAGTTTTTTTGTAGATCGGCCACCGATCCCCCAGACCTTGTTCACCTTGACAGTGGCCAGCACTGCCTCCTGATCCGGGCAGCGTTCCAGGTCAAACACCCCCTGGTAGCCCGGATATTCCTTGGCAACCGAGGTAGCAATCTTGGCCAGGGTCTTGGTCCGGCCCATCCCCACCGATACCGGGATCCCCACGCAGCGGCCTACCCTCTCCTTCAGATTCAGAGCACACTCGGTCATGGTTCTGTCGTGCTGAACCGGCAACCGGATAAAGGCCTCGTCAATGGAGTATATCTCCACTTCCGGCTCCAGCTGCTGGAGAATGGACATCACCCGATGGGAGAGGTCCCCATACAGGGCGTAGTTGGAGGAAAAAACCTGCACTCCCTGCTGCTGAAGAAAGGCTTTTTTCTTGAAAAAGGGCTCGCCCATGCCGATTCCGAGCTTTTTCGCCTCATTGGAACGAGCTATGATACAGCCATCATTGTTGGACAGGACCACCACCGGACGGCCACGCAGATCAGGCTTAAACAGCCGTTCGCAGGACACATAGAAGTTGTTGCAGTCGACAAGGGCAAAGACAACGCTCATATTAACCCCATATTATCAGCTAAAACTGATGCACCACGGAGGTAACAACCCCCCATATTTCACAGCCGTTTTCTTTGCTTATCTCAATGGAGGGATAATCCGGATTTTCCGCAACAAGACGGCCGCAATGGGCATCCCGGACCAGACGCTTGACCGTCAGTTCCCCATCCAGAACAGCAATGACGATATCGCTGCTTACGGCCTGCCTGGAGCGATCCACCACCAGGATATCATCATGATGGATACCGGCATTGATCATGGAGTCACCGTCCACCCGGACAAAAAAGGTTGCCGCCTGGTTCTTGATCAGCAACTCGTTCAGGTCCAGCTTCTGGTCTGTATAGTCCTCTGCCGGCGAGGGAAAGCCTGCTGACACGCCACCGACAAAAATGGGCAGAGAGATCCAGGTCTTCCGATCGACCCCATAAACCCCGCTGATCGTTGCGTCGGTCCTCAATCTCTTGTCATCCAGCATAATTCAAATTCCTGACCAAATATTACAGGGCTATATTGAAAAACATGTTATTATATCTTATTTTCTTCAACCTTGAACCCTGAACCTTAAACCTTGAACCTTGAACCTCCTCCACCATGCCTGTCCATATCCCCATCAACGGCATCCTTGACCTGCATGCCTTCCACCCCTCGGACATCAAATACCTGATCCCGGACTATCTGGAAGAGTGCAGGCACAAAAACATCCTGCAGGTGCGGATTATTCACGGCAAAGGCACGGGTGCCCTGCGGCGCTCCGTGCATGCCATCCTGGAGCGGATTGACTATGTAACTACATTCAGGATCGCCGGACTAGACAGCGGGTCGTGGGGTGCTACGCTGGTGGATCTTCGAGCGGCGGAGTAGCCTTCATGGCTTCTACCAACCCGTATTCAGCACCGATTTTGCGCACCGCAATCATAAACGTCGACGGCATTGGCAGAACCCGTTCCTCGTCCAGCAGCCCCAGTTCTTTGGCCATGAGCAGACAGGGGATGGAATGGATGCCCTCGTGATTGTCGCAGATGGTCTGCATACGCATGGCATCGGTAAGATGGGGTACCAGGTCGCTGACGCGGGTTTTTAATTCCCGGAGCTCCTGTTCAATAAGCTCCCGGTGCTTACGGGCAAAACCATTGACTTCCGGGTCAGCGGCCTCGGTGCCGAACAGGTTGTTGACCACTGCTCCTGCCAGCCATATTTTTTTCTGTTCCGCCCAGTCCTGGTAACGGCTCTGCACATCCTTTTTCAGGCGCTGGTACAGAATCATCTGCACCATGACAATGGCCTCACGCATGACCGGAACAACCTTGGCGTCAAATTCAGGGGCAGCCTCTTTGACTGCGTTGTTCATCTCTTCGCTCACAACACCACCTTTACATCGGGATGATCGCCAAGAACCTGGTAGAGACGCAACCGGTGATAATCACTGTACACGGTCAACTCCAGGCTCATACTGATATATTTTCCGCCGCTGGACACACGGGAATCCGCCAGGGAGAACGGGGCATCGCCCAGGTGTTCGGATATCGCGGCAAGAACTGCCTCCCGCTCCATACCGATCACCTTGTACTGCCAGACGCAGGGATAATCAATTTTCGCTTTGCAGCTGCCGGACGGCTGCTCTGGTATTTTTTCCATAACCGGCCTTATAGCGCAGCTCAGGCAACATGACAACCTGAAAAGTCAACTGAGAATTCTCAAAAGAGTTTAACCGTACCCCGTCTTTGCCGTCACTGGTACAACTTCAGCCGGTATGCAGTTACTTTCCGGGAAACAGCCTGTTACTTACCAGGGTGAGAATGATGGCAAACGAGATAGCGGCTACTCCCATGAGAACATTGTAATAGGCAGGGGCTACCAGGGCCAGACGGATAAACATTGTTGACAGGGCATAGCCCGAGTTACGGAAGACAGAAAAAAACGAGGGCAGAAAACATTGAGAAATAAGTACGATCAGGATATCGCTTATAATGAGCAGAGTGTAAAAGTTGTGAAAAAAATCAGTATGGCCATGACCGATCACAGACTGATAAAGACTTTGGATTCCCATGGCAGCAAAGCACCCCAGCAGGAGCAGGGAAATACTTTTTTTGGCAGACACAAAACGGTACAGATCCTCGGCATGCTCTCCTGTTTCCTCGGCACGTTTCTGCACCAGGTAATAGACACCGAGCAGGCCAAAGACAATCAACGCCCCGAAACCATCGGATAAAATTTTCAGGACAGCCTCTTCATTTCCCAAAAAGCTGAGCGGTTCCGGAAAGTGGGAAAGCTCTTTAAATGCATCACGCAGCAGGATAAGAGAAAGTAGCTCAAACTGCTTGCCCATGGACCTGGAAAAAGAACAGGGCAGGACAAAAATCAGGCTCAGGACCTCAAGAATCAGGATGACCGTAAAGGCTGTACCGATGGCATAGAAATGATTACTCGGAATAACGGTTGCAAGCGACAGCGGCAGCATCTGCTGCCGGTTCAGCTCAATCAGGACCAGATTGCCGACAAACAGACAGACCAGCATGACGGAAAGCTTGCTGTGCACATGCTCATGCTCCCAGAACCTGTGCAGTGTATCGAAGACGTAGGTAACTTTTTCGTAGAAAAAATCCATTTCGTTTTTCCTGTAAAGGATCAGGCTTGGCGGGTCAGCAGATCCTCGGCAGGGGCTCTCCACTGAGGGGTTCCACCAGACGTTCTCCGCCAATTGCAGTTTTCAGCACCACTCTGCCCGGATACTCCGCTGTTACCTGACCGATAATTGCGGCTTCACTGCCCTCCCGGGTTGACCGCATCAGGGCCAATACCTCATCCGCCCTCTCTGCCGCAACCAGGGCAACACATTTACCCTCATTGGCAAGATAGAGCGGGTCTAGCCCCATCAGTTCACAGGCGGCTGCAACCGTGGGCCGGACCGGGATAGCCGGTTCTGCAAGGACCATGCACAGGTTGGCGGCAGCGGCAATCTCGCTGAGACTGGGGGCAAGCCCGCCCCTGGTCGGGTCACGCAGGGTATGCACAGCACCGGGAAGCTCCCGGGTCAACTGTCCAACCAGGGTGTGCAGGGCCATGGTATCGCTCTTGAGTTCACCCGTAACTTCAAGGCCGGCCCTGCGGGTAAGGATCGTGATGCCGTGATCTGCCAGGCTGCCGGACAAGATGATCCTGTCCCCTTCTCTGGCCCGATCGGCGGTGATTTCACAATCCGGTTCCACTACCCCTATCCCTGAAGTGTTGATAAAGATTTTATCCGCCTTGCCCCGGGGCACGACCTTGGTATCACCGGTAACAACCGGCACCCCTGCGGCCTTGGTAGCTTCAGCTATAGATGCAATTATTTTCTCCAGGTCCGCCACAGGTAAGCCCTCTTCCAGAATCAACCCCAGGCTCAGGCAAAGGGGATTGGCACCCCGCATGGCAAGATCGTTAATAGTACCGTTGACGGCAAGCTCACCTATGTTGCCGCCGGGAAAAAAAATGGGATCCACCACATAAGAGTCCGTGCTGAAGGCCAGCCGACCGGTCTGCGACTCCAGCACCGCGCTGTCTTCCAGCCTGTGCAGGATGGGATTATCCAGATAGCGGAGGAACAGTTCACCAATGAGCTCCTGGCTGGCCCTGCCCCCACTGCCGTGATCAAGAAGTATGGTTTTCATATCTTTACACCGTCTTTTCGCGACGAGGCGCCGCTCCTACCTGTTAAGATTACATGACATCCGTTTATAATCCGATGAGATTACATCGTATACTTATAATATGCCGCGCAGGTGCCTTCGCTGGAAACCATGCAGGGGCCGATGGGATTTAAGGGAGTACATCGTTTACCGTACACCGGGCAATCCGGGGGCAGACACAACCCTTTCAGGATATCACCGCAGCGGCATCCTTTTGGTTCCGGGACATCCTGCACAATGATATCCAGTTTTTTAACCGCATCCCAGGGGGCAAATTCCTCCCTGATGCCAAAACCGCTCCTGGCAATCACGCCAAGGCCGCGCCAGGGAGTATCCTCCAGTTCAAAAACCGTATCAAGGATAGCACGGGCCTGTTTATTTCCTTCTTCCGTAACCACCCGGGAGTAGGCGTTTTCCACGTCCGCCCTGCCCTCATTGATTTGCCGGACCAGCATGATCAATGCCCGCAGCACATCAGTGGGTTCAAAACCGGACACCACGCAGGAGATGCCGAATTCATCCGCTAAAAACCGGTAGGCACCGGTACCTGTTATGATGGAGACATGTCCGGGACAGAGTAGACCGTCAATGGAAAGCTCAGGGTCCTGCATCAGGGCCCGCAGGGGCGGAGGCATAATTTTGCCTGCGGAAAACACACAAAAATTATCCAGCCTTCGACGGGATGCCTCCAGGATTGTGGCGGCAATTCCGGGACAGGTGGTCTCAAAGCCGACACCTAAAAAAACCACGGTCTTGTCCGGATTGGACCCTGCCAGGGTCAGTCCATCCATGGGGGAATAGACCACCTCAACCCGCGCTCCGTCCGCCCGCACCCGGTCAAGGGAGGAATGGGTGCCGGGCACACGGATCAGGTCGCCAAAGGTGGCAATAATAACATTATCAAGCTGGGCCATACTGATAAAGGCATCAACATGTCCGGCCGAGGTGACACAGACCGGACAGCCAGGGCCGGAGATCAGTTGCAGCTCTTCGGGCAGCAGGGAACGCAGACCATGCCGGAAAATCGACATGGTATGGGTGCCGCAGACCTCCATCACCCTGACAGGCCGACTGACAACGGCGTCAAGTTCTGCTGCCAGCGATCCGACCAGTTCCGGGTCGCGGAATTCATCCACGTATTTCATGCGCCCGGGCCTCCGCCTCCATCGAGGCCCTCAGCCATCTCCCGCATAAGCTGCAGATTTCTGAGTGCTTCATGCTCACTTAAGGTGTTGACCGCAAAACCGGCATGGACGATCAGGTAATCACCTGGTTCCGGGGGGTGGTCAACCAGATCAAGCCGTACCTCCTTGCTGATGCCGTCCGCATCAACGATTGCCGAGTGGGCTCCAAACAGCCCGGTGGGATCCTCTATAATCTCAAGCACCCGCATGGGAATTGCCAGACACATATTGTCCTCCTATGTAAGCCTGCCCCAAGGCGATACCGCCATCGTTGACAGGAACTTTTTCTCCAGTATAGACCTCAAAACCATCTCGTTCCAGCAGATTAACAAGAATCGTCAAAAGCAGTCTGTTCTGCATACAGCCGCCGGATAGGACAATTTTGCGGGTCCCTGTCTGCGCTGCACATTTCTTCACCAGAGCAGAGGTGGAATTGGCCAGCCAGGCGTGAAAAGCACAGGCTATTGTCCCCGTCGCAAGCCCGTCCATGACATCCTGAACCAACTGCCTGATCATGGGACGAAACTCCACCGTCCACACCCCCTGGTCCTCGACAAAACCCATTTCATATCGCGACCTGATCACATCGGCCGGCTCTGCCGGATTCTCGCAGGCATGCCAGGCAAGCCCTTCTAGTTCCATGGCAGCCTGACCTTCATATTGGACGTGGGTGCGACCGCCGACCAGAGCGGCAACTCCGTCAAAAAGACGGCCGCAACTTGAAGTAAGGGGTGTATTAATTCCCTTATCCAGCATCTGCAGCAACATTGACCGGCTACCAGCAGGAAAGGCTTCACATGCCTGCGGCAGCCTGGACGGCAGTTTGCCGTCATGGGAACAGGTGAGCAGGGAAACAGCCACCCGCCACGGCTCGCGGGCCGCTGCATCGCCTCCGGGTAACGGAAAACAGCCGAGATGACCGACACGCTGATACCCGTCATTATCCACCCGGAGAAACTCACCTCCCCAGACCGTTCCGTCCGGACCAAACCCCGCGCCGTCAAAAACCACTGCCAGAACCTCATCCAATCCGCGCTCAGCCATGACAGCTGCGGCATGGGCATGGTGATGCTGTACCTTCACCAACGGCAGCGAATGGTTATCGGCATAATTGCGGGCAAAGGTGGTGGACAGGTAATCCGGATGAAGGTCACAGACCACGACGGTAGGCCTGATCTCACAAACGTCCTGAAAATGGCTAATTGATTCCTCAAAAAAGGCCAGATTTTTCGGGCCGGTCAGATCGCCGATATGCTGGCCCATAAACCCCTTGTTGTCTCTGGCCAGGCAAAAGGTATTTTTCAGCTCCGCACCGCAGGCAAGCAGTTCCGGCAGCTGTTTATGCAGGATGATCGGCATCGGCGCATAGCCGCGGGAGCGCCTGATCATCTGTATCCGCCCATCCACTATCCGGATCACGGAATCGTCCACCCGGGTGACGATGTCGCGGTTATGGAGCAGAAAAAGATCAACAATATCACTCAAACGGGCAAGGGCATCTTCATTGCCGGTACAGATAGGCTCTTCGCTTAAGTTGCCACTGGTCATAATCAGAACGTCCGGCACCTCGGGATGGGCCAGCAGCAGATAATGTAGCGGGGTATAGGGCAACATGATGCCAAGCTCATTAATCCCCGGTGCAATGTCGTCGGCAAGGGCAGACGGCTCCCGTTTGCCGGCAAGGACTATGGGCCGCTGCATGCTGGTCAACAGCTCCACTTCCCGATCAGTGAGTCGACAAATTTTTCGCGCTGTTGCAACATCGCGTACCATGACGGCCAGGGGTTTTGCATAGCGATGTTTGCGCGCACGCAGCCTCTTGACAGCGGCTTCACTGCAGCCGTCCACACAGAGGTGAAAGCCGCCAAGACCTTTTAAGGCTATAATCCTGCCATCCTGCAGGGCTCGGGCGACATCACCGATACAGTCATCAGAGGGAAGGAGAAGACCATCTGCGCCATGCAGTGACAGGGAAGGCCCACAGACAGGACAGGCATTGGGCTGGGCATGGAACCTGCGATCTGCCGGATCTTCATACTCCCGGCAGCAATCCCTGCACATGGGAAAAAGCGCCATAGAGGTCTGGGGACGGTCATAGGGAAGACCGGAGATAATGGTAAACCTGGGCCCGCAGTTGGTACAGTTGACAAAGGGATAGCCATAACGGCGGTCGGCAGGATCCGTGATCTCTGCCAGACAGTCGTCACAGACAGTAATATCGGGAGAGATGAGCGTGGTCGGACGCTGCTGTGCTTCACTCTTCAGGATCACAAAACCGTCTTCCGCAACCGGTTCTGCAAGCGGCGTCCAGGTAAAAGAAGTAATAACTGCAAGAGGAGGTGCTTCGTGCTCAAGGGCATGAACAAAGGCGTCAAGATATTGCCCGTCGCCAGCTGCCCGAATCACCACCCCTGTACTGGTATTACTGATGGAACCACAGAGGGTGAACCTGGAGGCAAGGCGGTAGACAAAAGGCCGAAAGCCAACCCCCTGAACAATACCGTGAACACGAACCTCAATGGCCGGCTGTTCCATACTATCCTGAAAAATACAGACAGGGTGCAGTCAACGTAGACAATCTCGTTGTGCATATTATGCATTCAGACACTATCGATACCATCTTATTGTTTTTTTGCTTGTTTTTTTGCTTTCTTTACGTTTATTCTATACCTGTTTGCACAATACGTCTAATTTAAAAAGAGGTCAACATGCCTTTTTCCAGCTGCACGGTTATTTTTGGCTGCGGCAACATCCTCCTTGGAGATGACGGCTACGGCCCTGCTGTGATTGAGCAACTTGAGAGCGACCAGTTGCTTCCCCGGGAAGTAACCGCAGTGGATGCGGGAACAGGGATCCGTGAATACCTCTTTGACTATCTACTTGCCCCGGAGCTACGCCCGGAAACAATAATTATCCTGGATGCCGTTGATTTCCCCGGCCGAAAACCGGGCGAAGTCTTTACAATTGACCCATCAGAAGTACCGGCCGGAAAAATACACGACTTTTCCCTGCACCAGTTCCCGACAGTCAACCTCCTGCACGAGTTAAAGGAAGAAACCGGTATGGCGATCTCTATAATTGCGGCCCAGATCAAATCCATCCCCAACCAGGTTGCCCCCGGACTCTCAGCCCCAATGATAAAAGCCGTAGCAGCTACATGTAAAAGAATCACGGAGCTCACATCCTGCAGCGAAACGCTTAAGACACCATGATCAGGCAATACCCCTTATATCCTGCTTGCCAACCTTAAACCCCGAACCCTGAACCGGCTTTCATCATGACACATGAAATCAAAGTAAGTGAACTTGCTGAAGAATTCGGGGTTCACCGCAATACAATCAGGAACTGGATACAGTCGGGCACCCTGCCTGCCCAAAAAAGTCCCGGCAGGCGCTATGTTGTCAAGTGGGAAGATTACAAGAAACTCTGCGACAAGTTTGGAAAAACTCCCCGAACACCTCACGATACGGCCGACCTGCCGGAGCCTGTCGTAAACAAACACCCCCAACCGGGCCAGCCGGCCCTGCGGCTTCGCAAAAAAGAAAATACACTTTATACGGACCCGGTCTGGGCCGATGCCTGCATGGGCTGCGGCAGCTGTGCCAACGCCTGTCCACTTTCCGGTGTTGACGGGCTTGACCCTCGCAAAATAATCCGCATGGCCGCCCTCGGCATGGAAGATAAACTTATTGCATCAAACTGGCCCTGGAAATGCACAATGTGCGGCAAGTGCGAGCAGGCCTGCCCGATGAATATCGAAATAGTTGCCCTTATGCGCAGGATACGCAGCAGACGCGAGCGAAACAACGTGCCGGGACCAATCCATAAGGGGGTTGTTTCCTGCCTGAAAAAGGGCAACAATTTAGGTATCCCCAGGGATGATTTCCTGGTTATCCTCAATGAAATCGGCGATGAACTGGCAGGCGAGTGCTGCCCAGGGTTCACAACACCG
>Ga0209013_10002768_pt1 | contig 15817 bp, 13 predicted proteins | sample Cruoilmetagenom2_FD_187291 | JGI IMG/M metagenome (GOLD analysis project Ga0209013, IMG submission 187291) | Oil polluted marine microbial communities from Coal Oil Point, Santa Barbara, California, USA - Sample 2 (SPAdes) (version 2) | ecosystem: Environmental > Aquatic > Marine > Oil seeps ... | reverse complement strand
CCTTGGACGAAATAACGCCGTGGCATACGCTTTGAGCACGTTGAGTGGGGATTCTGTCACCCTCCTCTTTGGATTTGGTTTGGGCGCCCGGAGCTCTAGCGAAACGTTGGGGGTAACTGGCGTAGCGCTCGAGCAAGACGTGTTTCGTCAGGGCAGCCAGCTAGTAGTGATTTTGCAGGAAATGGGTTTATTCGGCCTGCTAATGGTCGCCGGGGTCACTATCTGGGTTTCGGTCAAGCTCTGGCGGGACACAAGGCGTTATCCACAGTCGCAGGTACAAGGGCTTCGATATGGGCTGCTCTTCTTCTCATTGCTCTGGCCTGTGTGGTTGTGGTACAAAAATCCACTGGGTGCTGATATTGCGATGATGATCTACTGGATCTCATTGGGCTATGTACTGAGTGAGCCTCACTTGGAGTACCTGAGTGATCGACTGTAGATGGTTCTGGCCGGCCGGAGGGGTAGGATGAGCGGCGATGCGAGGAATACAGAGCTGCCACCTGTCGTGTGGGTATCGGCAAGGCCCATCGCCTCTGCCCTGGATTCGGCAACCTGGCTGGAGACGACCCGCGAGCTGCGTGAGCGGGGCTGGCCCATCACCCTGGTCGGTGAAGGCCCTGCTGGAGAGCACTGTATTCAGGGTGTGACAGTGTATTGCCTGCCAAAGCCCCGGGTGTATGGCTTGGGTTACTGCCTCTTTCACTTGAGGCTATGGCGATTCCTGTTCCAGCAGAGAGCCAAGTACGCCACTATTCTCTTTCATCAAAAGTCTGCGCCATGGGTTCTGCCGCTTCGGTTCGTCCGGAGCGTTGGGGACCGGGATCAACCCTTGTTGACGATGGATACACGGGATGTTGTGGCGGTAGGCACCGGCCTGCGAAATTGGCTTCGCCGGTTCTACTTCCGGTGCGCGCACTGGCTTGCCAATCATTGGGCGGATGGCCAGACCGCGATCACTCCCCGCATGGCCCAATTGGTTGGTATACCTTCCGCCCAACTATGGGGCACCTGGCCATCAGGTGTCGACCTGGAGCGATTTCAACCTGCTCAGGCGGGAAGGAAGTGGCCAGGCCCTGGAGATCCGATCCACCTGATGTACATTGGCACGTTCGTGCGTGATCGCAACCTCACGCTCCTGTGCCGGGCGGTCGATCGTGCAAACGTGGATGGTCTGGCCTTTGCCCTGTCCCTGGTCGGTGACGGCCCTGAGCGGCCAGCCCTGGAAGAGGCTGCCAGGGGTGCTGGGGGAGCCATCCACGTTGAGCCGCCGGTGACCCATGACCGGATTCCTGAACTTCTGAGGCAGGTTCACGTTGGCGTGACGTCTCTGCCGTCGTCCTACGACAGAAAGTTTGAAGCGTCCAGCCCGATCAAACTGTTTGAGTATATGGCTGCCGGGCTGCCAGTGTTAGCCACGGACAATGCCTGTCATACAGACGTGGTTGGCGAGGGTACTTATGCATTTTGGGTCCGGGAAGCTAGCAAAGAGGGGATGCTGGCTACTCTGCGTCTGGTAGCTCGGGCCCAAGAAAGACTGGGTGTCAAGGGTGCTGAAGCGGCCGCTGCTGCCCAAGCATGGACGTGGCAGGAAGCAGGCAGGAAGCTTGCCGTGGCACTGGAGCGCGGGCTGTTAGAGCCAGCGGATGGCTCGGTTGCATAGTCGTGTCTTGATCCAGCAAAGGTGTTCTAATCCCGAGGTGGGAATGAAAGCCGACAAGAAGCCTCTAGATGTACTCATTGCTAGCCGGTCCTTCGACTTTCGAGGAGGAGTGGCGAACTATGTGCATGCGCTGGTGGAGCATACAGACAAGGATCTCGTATCCTTCACCCACGTAGCCGTATCAAAGGCTGGGGTTTCGAGCTCCACTTGGCGCCGCCCCTTTGAGTACCTGGACAGCATCGTGCGCTTTGCCAAGGTGGTTCTCGACATACGTCCTGATGTGGTTCATCTGAACCCTTCGCTGAACCAACGCTCCCTACCTCTGCATGTCTGCTTGCTCCTTGTGGCCAAGGCGCTTGGGCAGTCCGTATACCTTTTCTACCACGGCTGGGACGACCGCGTTGCTCTGGCCATGATGAACGGCACATGGATGGGGCGCTTTCTGAGAGGGTTGCTGCGCCGCGCGGACTATTGTTCTGTGCTGTCTGAGCAGTTTCAGAATCAGTTGATCCAGGCCGGTTGGGATCCTTCCCGGGTACAGGTTCTACCGCTGATGATCGAGGTTGCTGCCTATCAAGCACCTGCAGGGGATGGGGGGACAGCTTCCGGGGACAACGGGACTTTTCACATCCTGTTCCTGTCCCGCCTGGCGCCTGACAAGGGGGTGTGGGAATTGATGGCTGCAGTTGAGTGGCTCAAGAGGACCTACCCTGATGCTCCGCTTCAGTTAACGTGTGCAGGCGACGGCTCGGAGTATGAGGCCCTCAAGAGCCACGTGCAAGCCAACGGGCTGGAAGATATGGTCCATCTTCCAGGCTATCTGCGCGGCGAGGAAAAGCACGCAGCATACCATGGCGCTGACCTGTTCGTGTTCCCGTCTTTTCACGCCGAGGGCTTTCCCATCGCGGTCATTGAATCACTGGCCGCGGGACTGCCTGTGATCTATACTCCGGTTGGCGCTCTGGCCGAGATCCTGGGACCGGAAAACGGGGCCCGTATTGAGTTGGACGATGTATCAGGAGAAACCGTAGGAGATGAGATCTGGCAGCTGTATCAGGATCCAGATCGCCGGCAGTCCATGGGGGAGCTCAACCAGAAAGTTGCGCAGCGGTTTGACGTTAGGATTGTGTGCGCTGACACAGTTGACGTGTATCGTCGAGTGGCATCCCGGAAATGAAGCCCGTTGGTTATGACTCATCAACAAGCCCCGGAAACACCATGGATGACAGTTCGGGGGCCACACCGGCTCTGTGCAAGCCGTTAGTGGTCTATATCATGGGCGACGGGCGCAGCGGGAGTACCGTGACTGGTATCGTCCTGGGCAATCACCCGTGCATCTCGAGCAATGGTGAGCTGCACAAATTCGCCCGGTACAAGGGAAATCCAAAGAAGGACAACAACAAGGAGGAAGACCAACGCTTCTGGAAAGAGGTGCGCGAGTTTTACAGATCGGAGGGACTCTCCACCGACTTTGAACATCTGGAGGATATTCAGGGTGAGATTGAGAACTATGGCAGCTTTCCAAAAGTGCTGTTCCATCGCGTTCCCGCAGACATCTGGGCCGAGTACTGTACCCATGTAGGCGGTTTATTCAAAGCGATCCGTGCTGCCAGCAAGCAGAACATCATCGTGGACGAGGCCAAAAGGCCGCCTCGTGGCTGTGCGCTGCTCCGCTGCCCAAGCATAGAGGTGCGTATCATTCATCTGGTACGCGACCCAAGGGGAGTAGTATGGTCGCAGAAAAAGCGTACAGTCGAACACAAATACAAGCCCCCTCTCACCGCTGCCATGCACTATTCAACCAAGAACTTGATGTCACTCCTCGTCCAGCTCAGTGCTCCCCGTGGGAGGGTCATGCGGGTCCGATACGAGGACTTGGTGAGAGAGCCTGCAAAAGAATTGACCAGGATCGGGCAGTTCCTGGGCCTGTCGATGGAGCCGGTCATTGGGAGAATAGAGGCCGGCGAGCCCTTGAGAGTTCCATATCTGTTGGATGGAAACCGAATTCGGTGCGAGAAAGAGATCACGCTGCGATTTGACAATACTTGGCGTAAGCGACAGAGCCTGGGGGACCGCCTTGTGGCGACCCTATTCACTCTGCCCTTCTTTCTTCTCTTTGGGTATTGGAACTACCCGTATGATTCATAGGGTTCACTGCGAGTGGCAGAGCGGGTAGTACCTCAAATTCTGTGAGTGATGGATCTGGATGACACCTACTGACGAGAGTCTACGAGATGCAATAGTACGCCTGGACGAATGGGTTCAAGCCGCAGGCTACAAAGCCTACGATCCCTTTGATGGTTTGAACTCGTGGATCCGTCCCTTGACGCTCAACAGGCTGGGCCGCCAGTACTTGCAGCAGGGCGTGAAACGCTCGCCCGTGAACTTGCGTCCTCTTCTTGGCATCCGGCCAGCCGTCAGTTCGAAAGGGATGGGGTACCTTGCTCGAGGGTATCTGAAGCTTCATGCAATGACAGGTGAGGCGGATTGGGCTACCAAGGCGCACTATTGCCTGCAGTGGCTCAGGGATCATCCTAACCCCGACTACGAGGGTCTTTCCTGGGGCAATCACTTTGACTATCAGTCCAGGGTGTTTTACCTTGCTAAAGGTGAGCCCACTGTCGTGTGGACAGCCCATATCGCCTTTGCCTTCTTGGATGCCTGGGAGCTGATGGGAGACGATGCGGATCTTGAGTCGGCGCGGGGTGTGTGCCGGTTCATCCTGAACGAGCTTGAGCGCCGTCCTGAGGGTGATGGAGTGTGCATCAGCTATGTACCTGGCAGCTACCACGCCGTTCACAATGCGAACATGCTGGCGGCGGCGGCCCTGGCGAGGACCTACGCGTACACGCACCAGGATGAGCTTCGACGGGTAGCCTCAGACGCAGTGGCCTATACGGTGCACGCGCAGCGGGAGGACGGATCCTGGTGGTATGGCGAGGCGGAGAATCTGAGGTGGGTGGATAATTTTCATACAGGCTACGTGCTGGACTGCCTGTGGTGGTACATGGTCTCTACGGGGGATCGGGAGTGGCAGCCAGCATTTGACCATGCGGCTCGCTTCTTCGTAGACAACTTTTTTCTGGAAGACGGGACGCCCCAGTACTACCCTCGCCAGACATATCCCGTCGATATTCAGTGCGCGGCACAAGCGATCGAAACTTTGGCTCTGTTAGCCCGATATTGGGATCCCTCGTGTCGGGCGCTTGCGGAGCGAGTGGCAGTGTGGACGGTTGCCAACATGCAGGACAGGGACGGACACTTTTACTTCCAGCGTGGACGCAGGTGGGTGAACAAAACGCCGATGCTCCACTGGGGGCAGGCGACGATGCTCCACGCTTTGGCCTGCCTACTTGAGGTGGAAAGCGATGAGGATTAGTGTTTTTGGTCTGGGCTATGTGGGCTGTGTTTCAGTTGCCTGCATGGCGGCAGATGGACACCAGGTTGTCGGCGTTGACATCAACCCGGAAAAAGTTGACTTGATCAGCCGGGGTCGCAGCCCCATCGTTGAGCGCGAGCTGGACGAACTGCTCACTGAGGGAGTATCTCGAGGCCGGCTTCGGGCCACGGTTGATGCGACGGAAGCTGTGCAACAGAGTGACCTGAGCTTTATCTGTGTGGGAACCCCGGGTGACTCCAATGGACGGCTTGACTTGCGGTATGTCGAACGGGTCTCGGTAGACATTGGACGCGCCTTGCAGAGCAAGACCGGGCATCACGTGGTCGTGGTACGCAGCACGATGCTGCCGGGCAGTACAGATGATATCGTGCTGCCCATGGTAGAACGGGAGTCGGGCCGAAGGGCTGGGAACGGTTTTGGACTGGCCTATAATCCAGAATTCTTGAGGGAGGGATCCGCCGTGAAAGACTACCATGATCCCCCTAGGACAGTGATAGGCCAGTTCAACGAGCCCAGCGGCGATGCTTTGGCCGCCATCTATGAGAATCTGGATGCACCCTTGATCCGGACCAGCATCAAGACAGCCGAGCTGGTCAAGTATGCCGATAATGCTTTTCACGCACTCAAGATCTCTTTTGCCAACGAGATCGGCGTGATGGCCGAGGCTGAAGGGATCGATAGCCACGAGTTAATGGATATCTTTGTCCAGGACACCAAGCTCAACCTGTCGCCGGTGTATTTGCGACCCGGATATGCTTTCGGCGGGTCCTGCCTGCCCAAGGATCTGAGGGCTCTGAACCATCGGGCACGGAGACGAGATCTATCGACCCCGGTACTGGCTTCCATTCTGGAGAGCAACGAACGCCACAAGCGTCGCGCTCTGGCGATTGTGAAGGACACAGGCAAGAAGCGGGTGGCCGTGCTGGGACTGAGCTTCAAACCGAACACGGACGACATGCGGGAGAGCCCCGCGGTCGAACTGGTGGAGGGCCTGCTGGGCAAGGGGTGTCATCTCAAGATCTATGATCAGAACGTCGCTCTGGCCAGGCTCATGGGCGCGAACAAGGAATTCATCGAGAGAGAAATTCCCCACATTGCATCGCTCATGGTACCCGACATCCCAAGCGCCCTGGCCGATGCAGAGGTGGTGGTCGTGACCAGTGGCGATGCAGAGTTTCGTAAGGTGGCCGGCATGCTGCGCCCCGACCAGGTTCTGGTGGAGCTAGAGCGTATCGTCGATGACGTGAATGGGCTGGGGGAGAGATACCATGGCATCGCCTGGTAAGGCTGAGGCGCCAGCCGCCAAAGCGCTCATCATTGTTGAGAACAACTCGGTCCCCTTCGACCGGAGGGTCTGGCGCGAAGCCCTCGCACTGCAGGAGGCTGGTTGGCACGTGTCGGTGATATGCCCCAAGAGCCCTCAAGATGATAGGTTGGTTTTCAACGACAGCGCAGCGGGGGACTATGAGGTGCTAGAGGGCATTCACATCTATCGTTTCCCGATCCGCTTTGCAGAACATGGGATTGTCGCCTTTCTACGCGAATATACAATGGCCCTATGGGCATCGATCCGGCTGTCGAGGCGCGTTCTCCGAGAGCAGGGCTTTGATGTCTTGCAGGTCTGCAATCCGCCGGACATCTTTTTCCCCTTGGGAGCTTACTACCGTAGGAAGGGCAAGGGCTTCATTTTTGATCACCATGACCTGTTTCCAGAGAGCGTTGAGTACAGGTACAAGGGCGCCAGCGGGCGGCTAATGTACCGGCTCGCGGTCATGTTTGAGCGCTGGACCTTTCGTACTGCGAACGTCGTGGTCTCCACCAACGAGTCGTATAAAGAGATCGCGGTCCGGCGTGGCCATGTCGCTCCGGAGCAGGTGTTCGTCGTGCGCAACGGTCCCGAACTGGCTTTCGTCGAGGAGGTTGTGCCTGATCTATCCCTTAAGGATGTGCGCCCCTATCTGGTGTGCTATCTGGGCGTTATGGGGGTGGAGGATGGATTGGAGCAGATGATGCAGGCCATTCGCTACGTGGTCCATGACCTGGGCCGCAGCGATATCCAGTTTGTGCTCATGGGTGATGGCAGGCAGCGCTACCATGCCCTGGAACGCGTGACTGAGTGGGCTCTCGAGGATCAAGTAGTGCTGCCGGGTCGTGTTCCCGACAGGGATGTACAACGCTATCTTTCTACAGCCGATGTGTGTCTGTCTCCAGATCCCTACACGCCGCTCAATAACGTCTCGACCATGAACAAGATCATAGAGTACATGGCTTTTGGCAAGCCGATTGTGTCTTTTGATTTGAAGGAAGCGAGGGTTTCGGCCGGTGAAGCGGCCGTCTATATCCCCTGCGGAGATGAGCGCGGATTTGGCGACGCGATCGTGCAACTGCTGGATGATCCGCAGCGCCGCGAACAGATGGGGCAGCTTGGGCGCCAGCGGGTTCTGACCAAACTGGCCTGGGATCACCAGAAACAGAAACTCTGCGCGGCCTACGAGGCGGCTCTCAAGCCCGCAGGTTCATAGTGTAGTCCCATTTGGCCGGCGATGGATTGGCAGGCCACGCAGGAGCAAAGAGTGAAAGACTTTTTCGTGCATCCGAGCGCCCTGGTTGAGTCTCAGGATATTGGTCCTGGCACCAAGATCTGGGCATTCGCACACGTTCTAGATGGGGCGAGGATCGGTCGCGACTGCAATGTGGGCGATCATTGCTTTATCGAGAGCAACGTTCGCATCGGGGACCAGGTGGTTGTTAAGAATGGGGTGTCGGTCTGGTCAGGCGTCAGACTGGAGGACTATGTTTTCGTCGGTCCCAATGCGGTTTTTACCAATGACCTCTATCCCCGGGCCAAAGTCTACCACGCAAAGGACGTGGAGACACATGTCTACCGGGGGGCCACCATTGGTGCCAATGCCACGCTTCGCTGTGGCATTCGCGTGGGACGCTGGGCCATGATTGGGGCGGGAAGCATGGTGGTCGCCGACGTGCCCGACTTTGCGTTGGTCTATGGGGTGCCGGCGCGGCAACAGGGTTGGGTGTGTGCCTGCGGCGAGCGACTGAAGCTTTCAATGAAGGGATGCGGTCGTGCAACCTGCCGGTGTGGTCGCTCCTATTCGCTTTCGACCGGGCGAGTGCGTGAGGATGCGCCGATACGCCCTCCTTCTGAAGATACCAATCACACGGAGTGAGAGACTATGGATATCCCATTTGTGGACTTGCAAGCACAACACGACCAAGTGCGTCCTGAAATCGACGCCGTGGTCAAGGAAATCATTGACAACTCGACCTTCATTGGTGGCGAGCCGGTTGCCTCCTTCGAACGGAACTATGCCACGTTCTGCGGCACGCGCCACGCCCTGGCCTGCGCCAGTGGCACCGATGCCCTTCGACTGGCGTTGATGGCTGTCGGTGTTGGGCCGGGAGAAGAAGTCATCACACCTCCACATACCTTCATTGCCACAGTGGAGGCCATGACAATGGTGGGCGCCCATCCTATCTTTGTGGACATTGACGGTCCAACCTACAACCTGTCCCCTGAGCGGCTGGCGGACTTTTTGGAGGACAATTGCCGCCTGGGGCGGGATGGTCACCTGATCAACGGCCAGACCGGGCGGCGCATTGTGGCCGTCATGCCTGTCCATCTCTACGGGCTCCCGGCAGATATGGCGCCCATCCTGGCCCTGGCCCGTCAACATAACCTTCGAGTGATCGAGGACGCTTGCCAGGCGCATGGGGCTACGTACGAACTGGATGGTGCGGAAGAGAGGGCAGGATCGCTGGGCGAGGTAGCGGCATTCAGCTTCTATGCCAGCAAGAACCTCGGGGCCATGGGTGAGGCTGGGGCCGCGACCACCAACGATGATCAGATCGACCACAACATGCGTGTCTGGCACGACCATGGCCAGAGCAAGCGCTATATCCACGTCTCACCGGACGGCTGGAACGGGCGGCTGGACACCTTACAGTGCGCTATCTTGGATGTGAAGCTGAAGAAGCTTGACGAATGGAATGAGCGACGCCGTCAAGCAGCGCAGTGGTACCGCGAGCGCTTGGCCGGGGACGAACGGATTGTGCTGCCTGTCGAACCTGCCGGACGCAGGCATGTATACCATCTGTTCGTTGTGCGGCTGCCGGATCGCGAGAAGGCTCGCGTGGCGCTCTCAGAGCGTGGCGTTGGTGTTGGTCTTCATTACCCGATACCTTTGCATCTGCAGGTTGCCTACCGGGATCTGGGCTGGAAGCCCGGAGACTTTCCGGAATCAGAATCGGCAGCCGGGTCGATTCTGTCCCTGCCCATGTTCCCACATATCACGGAGGAGCAAGTGGACTTTGCGTGCGGCGTTCTCAAGGAGGCGCTGGACTAGCAGGCATGGTCCGCTGCTTCGCGCTCGACGGAGCAACACTGGTCAATGAACGACGGCGTGATTGAGCCCAATAGGTGTTTTGTTGAAGACATCGAGGCTGACAGTGCGTCCATGTGGCGGCAGGTCGACTCGGCCTTGCAGCGCGGAGACCAGGTCTGGCTGCGGTCATCACTTTTGCGTCCGTTGGCAGATGCCTTTGGCCGGGACTGCAATGGGCAGCGGTGGCTGGTGATAGATCCAAAGGGCAGCAGGCATGTTGTCCTGGCCCGGATGCGAGACATCCTGCTGAGCAGCCTAGCCCTGGTTCTTCTGTCGCCGGTGCTATTTGTCATAGCCGTCTTGATCAAAGCTGGTTCAAAAGGGCCGGTGTTCTTTGCTACGACCGTCGTAGGGAAGAAATGTCGCTCCTTCACCTGGCACAAACTGCGCTCGATGCGCATAATCTCCGCGTCGGTTGACGTGGAACGGCGCCGCGCGCGATTCCAGGAGTATGTGGAGGGCAAGAGCCTATCAGGCTCTCAGAAGGCGCCCACAAAGGTGATCGAGAAGGGCAGGGTTACTCCGGTGGGCAGCTTCATCCGGAAGTACAGCATTGATGAACTGCCTCAACTGTGGAATGTGCTGCGCGGTGAAATGTCACTTGTGGGCCCGCGACCTTGTCTGCCGTATGAGGCAGAGTTCTTCACGGGTTGGCGAGGACGGCGTTTTGACGTGAGACCTGGCTTGTCAGGTGTATGGCAGGTCTATGGCCGGGGGCGCGCCGGTTTTGAAGAGGCTGCCGCCATGGACGCCTACTATGTCTATCGCCGTTCACTTGGCTTTGATCTGTATCTGATCTACAAGACGTTGGGAGTTGTTTTCACTGGTAGAGGAGCTTTATGAGAGACAGTCAGACTGGTGTAGCAATCGTGGGTGCGGGATACTGGGGACCAAATCTCATTCGTAACTTTGAGGATTTGTCCGATTGCCAGCTGTTGTGGGTCTGTGACAAGAAGCCAGGCCGGCGACAGTACATGCGGGAGAAATTTCCGAAAGTCCCTATCACGGATGATATTGGGGTTGTCCTGTCTGATCCCAAAGTGGACGCCGTCGTGATCGCCACGCCTGTTTCTACACATCATGATGTGGCCATGGCGGCCTTGCGGGCAGGCAAGCATGTGATGATCGAGAAACCGATGGCCGATACCTCAAGCCATGCCCAAGAACTCGTTGATACCGCAAGGCAGGCTGGCAAGGTCATGGCCGTTGACCATCTCTTCGTCTACAACCCTGCCATCGTCCGAATGAAGGAGCTCGTTGATGAGGGCTTGGTCGAGCGCCTCTGTTACGCCGAGTCCAGTCGGGTGAACTTGGGTCCGCCGGCCTCCGAGGTTGACGTGATCTGGGATCTGGCGACGCATGACCTGTCGATTACCTACGCTCTTTGGGGTTGCCTTCCCGCCGAGGTGACTGCCTACGGCCGGCGATTCTTGCACCCCACGCTTATCGATGTCGCCTTCCTGCACCTGCGGTTTGACGACGATTCGTTGGCCGTCCACCACGTTAGCTGGTTATCGCCTGAAAAGGTGCGCCGCTACTTTTTGGCGGGAACAGGTGGTTCCTTTGTTTTCGATGATACCCTTGTCGAGGGAAAGCTCCGGCAGATAGACCAGGGTATCGACAGCCGCATCGGGCTCAGAGATGATGAGGTCAAAGACCTCTTTTACAGGCCGGGTGTTGTACGACACCCTGAACTGGAGCCCGTGGAGCCGCTGGCGGCTAGTTGTGGCGATTTCATACGATGTGTTCGCACAGGGGAGACCCCTCGTGCCGATGGGCGCGCTGGATTGGCAGTTGTGCGTATGCTGGAGGCTGCAGAGCGCTCCATCGCCGAGGGTTCGCAGCCCATACGATTGGACTAGAATCCGGTGCGAAACTTGCTCGAGCCCCCGTCACCGGGGGCGGTTCTGGCACCGAGGACGGGCCCGGAGCTAGTTCGTACCACAGATTAGCGTAGGGGGTTTCTTTGCGAGTTCTTGTGACCGGGGGAGCCGGTTTCATTGGATCCCATACCGTAGACCTGTTGCTTCAGGAAGGGTATCAAGTTCGTATCCTGGACAGCTTGACACCTCCTGTCCACGAGGACGGGCAGGTACCCGACTACCTACCCGTGAATGATGTGGAGTTCATGCGCGCTGACGTGCGCGACAAGGCCTCCTGGGAGGCCGCTCTGCTTGGAGTAGATGCTGTCATTCATCTGGCGGCGTACCAGGATTACCTTCCCGACTTTGGCAAGTTCTTCCACGTCAATACAGTAGGTACGGCTTTGCTCTATGAGGTTGTTGTGGAGAGGCGATTGCCGGTGCGCAAGATCGTGGTGGCTTCTTCCCAGGCGACCTACGGGGAGGCCAAGTATCTGCGCGCCGATGGCTCTGTAGTCTATCCTGGGCTGCGTCCAGAGGCCCAACTGAAGCGTGGCTTGTGGGAACCCCTGGATCCAGAGACGGCCGAGCCTTTGACTCCGACCTGGACCGATGAGAGCCGCGTGATGCCACACAATCAGTACTCGATGTCAAAGTTCACCCAGGAGATGGTCGCCCTGAACTTGGGAGAGCGCTATGGCATCCCATCGGTTGCCATGCGCTACTCTATCGTGCAGGGCCCCCGGCAGTCCTTCCGTAATGCTTATTCCGGCGTGCTGCGCATCTTTGCCCAACGACTGCTCAATGGTCAGGCCCCGGTCTGCTACGAGGATGGGAAGCAGTTGCGGGACTATGTCTCTGTTCATGACGTTGCCAGGGCAAATCTGTTGGTGCTGGAGGACCCGCGCGCGGACTACCAAGCCTTCAATGTGGGTGGGGACCGCAAGGTCAGTGTATTGGACTATGCTCAGCTTGTCGCGCAACGAGCTGCTTCCGCCATCCAGCCCGAAATACCTGGAGTCTACCGCTTTGGTGACACTCGTCACGTCTTCTCCGATGTGAGCAAGCTGGGCACTCTCGGTTGGCAGCCTACGGTCTCGCTGGCGGAGATCGTGGATGGGTACATCGCCTGGGCGCAGGCGCAGCTCGGATTCCGTGACTATTACGCCAAGGCCGAAGCGCAGATGGAGGCCAAGGGTACCCTGCGCCGTGCGCAGAAAACGAAGCAGTCAGCACCTATTCACAGAGCCGCAGAGGCTTCGTAGAGAGACGGGAGACGATGTTACTAGCGAGGGCGCCGGTACGGATTAGCCTTGCAGGCGGGGGAACTGACTTGCCTGCATACTATGAGAATTGTGGTGGCTGCGTCGTAAGTACCACGATTGATAAATACTTTTATACGTTTCTCAATGTTAACCAGGATGAGGATATCCAGATCACATCGTCGGACTACCGGACCTTCTTCCGCCATGATGGGCAGGGGCCGCCACTATGGGATGGCGCCCTTAGTCTGCCACGGGCTATCCTGAACCACTTTGGCATTTCTAAAGGGGTCTCCATGTTCCTCGCTTCGGAGATTCCTCCGGGGACGGGCCTGGGGTCTTCGAGCGCAGTGGCTGTTTCAGTGATCAAGTCAGTCGCGGTTGCTTGTGGACTGCATCTCTTGCAACAGGACATCGCGGAACTCGCCTGTTTCATAGAGATTGGCAAGCTGGGCATGCCCATTGGAAAGCAGGACCAGTACGCGGCGGCCTTTGGCGGGCTAAACTTTATCACATTCTCGTCAGACGGGGTCAAGGTGGAGCCTCTGCGGGTTGATGCCCAGGCCCGGCGCCACTTGGAGCTGCACCTCATGCTCTTCTATACTGGCGCCGCCCGCAGCTCAGCCAGTATCCTGGGGGAACAGTCAGAGGCTAGCGCCAAGAAGGATCCGGATGTGACTTCTGCTCTGGATGCCGTGAAAGGCATGGCCTATGAGGTCAAGAACTGTCTGGAGCGGGGCGAGGTCGATAGCATTGGCGAGTTCCTGCACGAAAACTGGATGTACAAGAAGCGCTTTGCCTCGGGCGTGACCAATCCGGTCATCGATGAGTGCTACGAAGCCGCACTGGCTGCCGGAGCAATGGGGGGCAAGATCACAGGGGCGGGCGGTGGGGGTTTTCTCATGCTCTACTGTCAGCCGGTTCATCAAGCTGCTGTCACACTGGCCTTGGAATCCAGGGGGTTGAAGGGTATGGACTTCCATCTCGAGCGAGGTGGTGCCAGAGTTCTGCTGAATGCAGCTCTGCAGTTACCGTACGAGCGGAAGCAGTAGGCTATGAAGAAACAAGAGCGCACCATTGTTGTCGCGTCGTTGGTAGCACTCGACACGCTCGCCATAGTCGCAGCCTTGGTGTTGGCCTATTACCTGCGGTTTGGCCTGGTCCAGCCACACAAGTTCGACGCGTACATGCGCATGACCGCCCTTGCGGTACCGGTGTTCCTGGGCATTTTTGCCTACTCCCGGCTCTATGACACCCACCTTCTTTTCGGAGGGCCCCAGGAGTACGCAAACGTGGTAAAGTCCTGCACGTTTGGCGTCATCGCGCTGACCATGTTGAGTTTCTGGGAGAGCGGGGGCCTGATGTCACGAGCTTGGTTGCTCATGGCCTGGATCCTTTCGTTCCTCATGGTTGGGACAGGACGCTTTGTCTTTCGGCGGGTCATCTTTTCCCTGCGCCGCCAAGATCTCTTTATCAGCCGCGCCCTTGTCGTCGGCGCCAACGAGCAGGCCAAGAGTATCGTCCGGCAGCTTCATGCTTCCAAGGAACGGGGCGTTCGAGTGGTCGGCTTCTTGGACGACTTTTTGCCACCAGGTACGGCGGTAATGGATGGCTTGGAAGTGCTTGGGTCTCCTACGGAGCTAGATCGTGTGGCAAAGGAATATGGCGCCGGAGGAGCTGTTGTCATGCCCGATGCGCTCGCCTGGGAGAGCTTCCAGGAGATCATCCGGGAGGCTGCTTCTCGGCGCAGCGGTCTGGAGATCAAGCTGTCACCCGGTTTCTACGAGATCTTGACCACAGGAGTGAAGGTAGACCCCACGACCTACGTTCCATTGCTCACCGTGCAACGAGTTCGCATTACCGGGTTGGATGCTCTGCTCAAGAACCTGCTGGATTTTGGGATGGGTTTCACGCTCCTTGTATTCTTTTCCCCATTGATCGCAGGGATCTCGCTGGCTCTCTGGATGCGCGGGCGTTCTGGTTCCGGAGAGGGTGCGCAAGGCTCACCTATTCTGGATCGGCATCCAGTGCTGGGACTGGGCGGGCGAACGTTCTCTACGCTCAAGTTTCACACCGGTTTACTCGGGAGCATCCGCCGCAGCCTGGTCGATCCGCTGCCAGTAGACCTGTTGGACAACGGTCGGGTCACGCCGTTGGGAGCGTTCCTATTCCGAACTGGGCTGGATAAGCTACCACAGCTGTTCAATGTGCTGCGAGGCCAAATGAGCTTGGTGGGCCCTCGAACCATCTCGGACAGGGACCGGGGCCCGTATGGGCCGTGGCTGTTCAGCATGCTGACGGTCAAGCCGGGGATGACTGGCCCATGGGCCGTGCGCAGCGTGCCAGTGCTGGGCGATGAGATCCGGTTGACAATGTACTATATTCGGAACTGGACAATCTGGGTCGACCTGCAGATTCTTTTCAAAACAGCCTCCCGCATTCTGCACTGGCGACGACACGGGCGACAGGGAATAAGCATGACCTCAATGACAGTCCCGCGTGACGAGGACGCGCCAACTGCTTCCCATGCAGGGCCGACCTCCTATTTCAATGGGCCGGCGGTTCCTAATCCCGCAGCGGGTCCGAGCACGTATTCCCCGGAAAACTCTGCCATGCAACCCGAGGAGGAGAAATGACCCACCAACGCTGGGATACTGGACAGGATAAGGGCAAGGTGGACGCAGTTGATGGATACTTGACGGAAATTTCCGACATGATACGCCAGATGCCACAGGAACAGATCTGGGAAGTGATCCACGTACTCATGGACGCCTGGCGGAGGGGCAGCCGGGTCTTCCTGTTGGGCAATGGGGGCAGTGCGGCAACGGCTTCTCACATGGCCAACGACCTGAACAAGTATACCATCGTGCCCGGTCAGCTCCGCTTCAAGGCACTTGCTCTTTCGGACAATGTCCCTCTGATGACAGCCTGGGGCAACGATACTTCGTACGAGAACATCTTTGTCGAACAGATGCTTAATTTCTGGGAGCCAGGTGATGTGGCTATTGGAATCTCGGGTAGTGGCAACTCCCCGAACGTCCTGAAGGCCATGCAGGCTGCCCGGGAGCTTGGAGGCACTGCTATCGGCTTCACCGGCCGGGATGGCGGCAAGCTGAAAGACGTCGTAGACCTATGCATCCACATACCAAGTGACAAAATGGTTCAGCAAGAAGATGGGCACATGATTCTGGACCACCTTATGGTCACTACGCTTCGCCGGCTCATTGAACAAG
>Ga0209013_10002767_pt1 | contig 15818 bp, 7 predicted proteins | sample Cruoilmetagenom2_FD_187291 | JGI IMG/M metagenome (GOLD analysis project Ga0209013, IMG submission 187291) | Oil polluted marine microbial communities from Coal Oil Point, Santa Barbara, California, USA - Sample 2 (SPAdes) (version 2) | ecosystem: Environmental > Aquatic > Marine > Oil seeps ... | reverse complement strand
ATGGAAAGTGGATTACAATTTCTGAAACTGAAGACGAAATCAAAACCAGGATTGAAGAGAGCTTGCCTGCTTGGGCCGATACATCTGAGATAAACATCGATGATTATTATTATTACGGAGAGAATCCCGATAAAGCCGGGAGTATCTATCTTTATATTGATTATGAAGGAATATATGAAAACATAGAAACTCCTGAAGAGGCCTACCCCGAACCCTCAATGGACTATAAATCATATCAAGGGGTAGTTAAAGAGCTAAAGGAAGATAAACAAAAACGACATACCGCAGAAGACTTATATACAAATTGTTTGGGAGTTGGAGGAAGTCCCTATGAGTGCACTCCCGTCTATGAGGAATGTTACTTAACTGGAGAGTGCGATTTCAAATGGGAAGATCTCACGGGCTATATGACTTCGCAAGATGCATATCGAGATTGTTTAAAAGCAGGAGGAAGTACCTCAGGTTGCACTTCTATCTATGAGGGCTGTTATCTAACTGGTGAATGTGATTTCACAGAACAAGATCTTATTGATAGCGGTATTGTCATCCCTACCACTACGGAACAAGAACTTGCAAATGCAGGCATTATTCCTATCACGGAACAAGATATCATAGACTCCGGCGCCAGCCCTGTAATTCAGGAATACTTAGAACAACAGTATCTTGAAACCATCACAAGGTATGGTACACAAAATCAACAGACAACATTTAACCAACAACAACCTTTTGAAGCTAAGTTGGCTGCTATCGCAGCATACAACCTAGCTAACCGACAACTGGCTTTTCAAGATATGATGGAGGCTAGTACTCCCCAAGTCTATGGTCCTCCATTGCCCCCATTATTAGAACAGCAACATCAATACGACGAATTTATGAAAGAAGTCTACTCCTCATATATTCCCACAAAGGGATATGGTCCTTCAGTCACTCAAGGAGGCGATCCCTTTAACTTAATTCAAGATCCAATGGGAGCTGCTACCTTAGAAGCTAAATTATTGGAAACTATTTCTAAATGTGGTGGCAATATAGCTTGTCAACTTCAAGCACAAGATGCATATGATAGAGCAACTACCACTGGAGAACCTGGAGTGGCTTACTATCTTCTAGACAATCCTTCGATGAGCACCAGTGAAGCTTTGGAGATGTTAAACTATGAAAAAGGACAAGCATTATTAATTGCCGGAGGAGCATCTGCGGGGTATCTAGCTGCTCCACTTGCGTATGGCTTAGGAGCGGGAGCGGCAACATCAGTAATTTCAACTGTTGAAACATTAGGATTAGTCGACGCATTAACAGTTGCCACAATTAGTACTCCCTATATAGCCAGGACAATTGTAAATGCTGGCAACCCTGCCTGGGTTAACCTTCAATCATATATGGTATTTGAAGGATTTATTAACGACAGCCCTGAAACTCCACTTGCTGGGATATCCCAATATACAACCAGGGATCTTACTCGAAATTATGTTTATGGACGAGCTGTAAGTGGTGCTCTTAGTGTTGGACTAGGAATACTTGCTCAAACTGGTAAATATGGATATTGGGGAGTTAGGGCTCTTGACATCTGGGATAGTAGCAACGATATTCGGGAACTTGGAAGGTGTGTTACAGGAGGAGGTGTAGATGCATGCTTCGATTCAGCCGTTAGTTTATCAATCGGAGCAGATGATTTTCTTGATATTCCCAGAATAGCTAGAGACGTCAGCTTAATAGGGGCATCAAAAGTATACTCGCGTGTATTTGACAACTATACCTTTAAGGATGGGGTTGATTTAAGCGAAACCCTTGATCTCGACAGCATCATTGATATGGTAATAAATCCCGTTACGGGAAAATATGAAATGGCAAACACACCATCAAATACCCATACTGTATTAGAACTTGCCACATCTCCTAATACAGATATTGTTCTAGCAAATCCTGTAAACAACACTAGACCTAATATTGTAATTTCGACTAGCAATATTGATCTTATGAACGAATTGGCTCAATTAAGCCATCTTCCTGATGTCAGTGTCGCAGCACCAGACACAGACAACAGGATTACGATAGCAAATATACCCACCCAAATACAAACCACAGTCACTGGCCTTTTGTTGGCTGGCCAAGACATAAGGACTGAACCAGCAATAAAAGATCAAGAAACTACACAGGTTGAGCAACCAACACAAATTGAAAGAATTACCAATCCTATTACAGATCTCGCAAATACACTTAGAACCTCGGTTCAAAAAGCCTTTCCTGATACCCCTAAAACCAATAATCAGGCAGTTGTGCCCGCGGAAGATCAAATTGTCTACTTGGGAACTGGGATAGGTAATGTCGCTGATATGGCAAGAGTGTTCAGTGATGCAAAAACCAATACTACAAATCCACTCCTAGAAAGAGCTGCTGGCGCTTTATATATTGTATCCGATCGTCTAGCAACAATATTATCTCAAAAAGCCACAAGTCAAACCGAAACACTAATTGATAAAGGAGAAAATCCTCCCCCTGCCCTTTCAGGTTTACTTCTCCCAGCAAATCAAAGAGTAGATAAATATCAATCCTTAATAAACGAATTAGAACAAAAATCCCAAGGATTTTATAATTTTCCTACCCAAACAGAGGATTTGTGGGACACTAAAATTTCTTTAGGTCCCCCATCTGTAGTTAACTTACTAAGATCATCAGTTGGAGGAAGAACTGTCATTGATTTGGGGGGTGGCAATTTTTCAGCTAAATTTACTAAGAATAGCCCTCTGCCTATAATGCAAGGAGTCGCCCAAGAGCTTAACGCTAGTACATATGTTCTCGTCGACAGGTATTTAATACCAAGTGAGGATTCAAGCTCCTTAGATCCGGAAAAAGATTATATACATTATCTAAAAGACAAAAATTACTACCTGGGGATCATGGATGATTCAAAAATGACAATTTCATACCGGATGGAAGACATGCTTCGGTTTTTAAGTTATATGCCAGATGAAACAATATTAAATGGTAAACCCATAGTATTATCTCTCAACTCCATCAATAATTCCCTGATACCCGATTACAGATATCATGAAAGATTGGCCCAAGAAATCGTACGAGTATTACCAATTGATGGTGTAATGCTAACAGCTAATTCAGAAGCGCCTAAATATTTTGAAGAATTAGGTCTCACTCTGCTATACGGAAATGTAGATGTCGGTATCTGGACCAAAATGAGTGATCAACAAACAGAGTTAGAAAATACCATCCCCGAACAACCTACAGACATCATTGTATTTAATAATGAAGTCGAGCAAGAATCCACATTAACTAGATTCATCAATTTTATTAACCCTGAAACATGGAAGGCGAACTTATTGGGTAGATTTGGATTAGGATTTGATTTTATAAATAATTTCGAAGTCTTTAATTTCGGATCTGAAAGAATCCAACCCGTAGATGAAATGCTCTTTACGTCTTGGGATAGTATTATCAAATCACCAAAAGCAACTGTAATAACAATGGAACAAGTTGAGCTTCTTCCAAAAATGATAGGTAGAAAAGTACCCATCTCTCCCAAAATTAGAAGAGGTCTCTACCCTGTTGAAATTGTTAGCGCACTTTTATTTAGTAGCAATGATCTAACCGAAGGAAGAGTTCTAATCCAAGAATACCTTAACAAGCTTAAATTAAATGAAGATGTAGATTCTTACACAACAATAGCTGAAAACTATTTTGCTACCCAAGAGGATAAATACGATGCAATGTTGGCAGACGCTTTGACTCGGGAAGGAAAACGTTTTGCTGAAGAAGCTAAAGTAGAAAACCCCAACCAAATACCGACTGAGAATATTGATGACATAGTTTTGGTTCGTGTAATGGCAGAAGAGGATTTAATAGGCCTTGACAATAATGGCAATGTAGTTATTCAACATACATTTCTAGGACAGACAGAAAAAAACAACGAAGTACTACTAAGAACCTCAAAACACTTTTCACTAAATGGTGTTGTTAGGCCTGTCACATCAGCCACCGTACCTGGAGGTACAAAATTAAATGACTGGACAGCCAAAGATGTAATAATTCTTGCTCCAATGAACGAATTTGTGAAAATCAACGGGCCTCCAAATACATCACTCGTGCAAGATACCTGGTGGACTCCCGGTGTATACGATAATCTGATTCTTCCTAGGGGAACCATAATAGTGATAAGAGAAGATAGTCCATTATTAAATACCTATTCAAAACTACCGGGAGTAGTAATAATCAAATCAAAACAACCATTCAAAGATGCTAACTCACTAATAGAACAAGCGGGTTATGTTTACAAGGCTCAAGGAACAGAATTCAGCCAGGTGACTAAACCAAGTGAACAATTTTTACACCAAGGCGTATTTGCTTGGAAAATAGGTGCCGATTCCAATTTACATTCTGAAAGTGCACATCATTTTAATGAAGAGAAATATCAATCGTTCTTCTACACCGGGGTTGAGATACAAGAAAAGATAAATAAATGGAAAAAAGGAGAACTTTCCCTAAGTGAACGTGTTCAGTTATTTAACGATCTCATTAAATATAACTACTTTGGAGTGGACGACATCTTCGGTATTAATATCCCTAACACAAAAAGTGGGGCCGTTTCTAACAGGATTAAAGACGTGGTGCGAATAACCAATTGGGGAACAGATATCGATGAAGTTTTACCCCTTTACGCACCTGAGAGTACTATGATAAAAATCTTCAATCTTATATATCAAGACAAAGTTGAAAATCTGCCCGATTTTTTGAATAGCGAGGGTGTTTTCCAATACATCCAAACCACCTTAATTAATGACAGGGTTGACCCATCCTTACCCGCAGTTATTCCGCTCCTTTCACCCTCAGAACTGTTTGGCTTAACCGATAATCAAATTAGTGATTTAAGATCAGATGTTAACGAAAAAACCAGATTAAATACCAAGAATTCTTCTTATCTTATTGGTTCAGGACCAGTTCAATGGTTTGAAAATTGGTCTTACAATTATATTTATTTCAGAAACCCGTTAGCTGCGGTTAGTGGGGCAACCCCTAGAATGATTTGGGAGGGAATCTCCGAGTGGACCAAAGACGTATCTTGGTCAATACTTAACTCTATAAATAATCTACTCCCAAGTACTCTTCAAATTAACTTGCATACAAACATCCAAACAGAAATTCAAGTATCCCAAATTATAAGTCCTGAAGCGGTGGATCGATTGACTACTCAAGAAGCAAGTGAAGAGTGGGATTTTCTAACAATTATAACCAAAGGACAAAATGCAATGAATATAATGCCTGAAAAAAAAGTTGGAATTGTGTTAGGATCAGGACCCAATACCCAAAAATGGAAAAGAAAAGGTTGGAAAACTCTAGATATCAACCCTGAAGCAAATGCTGACTACACAATCGATGCTAATTATTTGGAAAGTGTTATTCCTGAAAGTTCCCTAGATTATATACTAGCAGAGTATATCAATTTCGACAGAGCAGGTAGAGTTGGGGTATCACCTTCCAGGCTCTTAAATCAAGCTAATAAAGCTTTAATAAATGGTGGAATTCTAATTATCCAAAGTGCAAGCTTTGAAAATGTACCTATAGCTAAAATCCCCAGCCGATTCCAATTCGCAGAGTTATTAGCAGCACATGGCTTTGAGGCAGTAACCGTATTAGACACCTATAACACGTATGGCAGAAATAAAAGAGAACAAGAGGTTGTATATTATGCAAAAAAAGTAGCGGAAGGTTACGATGCAACCAGAAAAATAAATCTCCCTGAAAAATATACTTTTGATGCACAAACTGGAATGCCAATATTATCTGAAATGCCCCAAGGTTCAACTATAATTAATGTCGAGGAAAAAAGACAAACCACACAAGAATCACTCTTTGACAGAATCTCCAAAGGGCTATTTTCCCCATCAAATATTCTATCAAAAGTACTACTTCCAAATCGTTTGCTAAATAATAATTTTCCAATGTACGAGAGACTTGAAAGAACAACGCCGGAGCAGTTTTTAACTGTACCGGAGTTAATCGTCCAAACACATTTGTTTATGCAAAAAATTGGTGAGTTGTATCCCAACGGACAACTACCTGATACAATATTTTTCCTTGATAAAAGTGCTCGCCCCGTTTCTCATTTGTTCCGTAAGTTAATAAGTACATATTATCCCAACCAAATTACTCCACAAATAAGATTCATTAATATTGGAGGACAATACTTCGACGCCAGGAAACAATCTGCGCCTTTCAGTGGCAATGCCCAAATAATCAGAGACACTTATGGTGAACATATTGATCAAGGCGGGGCAATACTAGTAGTTGATGAATTCACTACTGGCACGTTCGAAACTATAGATAGAGCCACTACAGCCATACAAGAAGCATTCCCCCAGGCACAAGTTCAAAGATTGGTTGCCTACAACAAACTACCCAATTGGTATCAAAATGAACTATTTCTAGGCGTTGAAGAATACAATCGATATGATTACGAAAAAATGGCTTTAGAAAAGTTTAACAATAGGTTTGGCACATCCTATTCAACGCTAAATGAGCTAATAAATGACCCATCCCCCGCCATACAAGATGAAACTTTTGTTTTCTATAACATATACAACGAAATATTCGAAACAGTACCATATGTCAAAAAAGGAGATACAAAACATTACGTAATTAAAGATGGACAATTTATATACTTAAGTGAAAATGAATTTTTAGCCTCAAGAAAAGAGTTGTCTATCATCTCAATTTATACAGCTCAACTCTACGAAAAAATTATTAATAACCCAACCCTGGAACAGAAATTGATCGAAAACAATAGTACAGGGATTTCTAACAAAGAACTCGCAGATATTGTTGGTGAAACTGAGTCCGAATCACGACTAATCAAGTATATCAACTCTATCGTTCCTGAATCTTGGAAAATAAGGATTTTAGATAGATTCGGATTAGGAATAGTACAAAAAAGTCCGATTATTAAAACCAATATGGGTGAACAAACATCCTCTGAAACTAATTGGTTGAGAAGCACATCTGAAACAATTACCGGGTTCTTTAATAAATTCGTTACTACTTTTACTATGAACCTTGGTAGAAACAATTTAGCATATATAACCGATTTAGAACCACCTAATCAATCACTTATTGATCTGAGTACTAGTAACGATATTACAAACACTGAACTCCTTGAAACAAACAAGGAATTTACCAGTGATTATATATCTCAACAAATATCTGAGGGTAATTTAGAACCCACCTCATATGAAATTTTTATCCCCGCCGTAAAGGATATTTACCAACCCGGTCATCCCAACGAAATAAAGGCCCCTGAAGGAACTATATTCATCCTTGATCTTAATAGTGTTAATAAACTTGAAGCATCAGATTTCTCACAAAGAACGGTTTATAATTACATTATTGGTGAAAGTGGAACGATCGTTGTCGCTCCGACAACCTATAAAAACATTTCTGAAGAGGATACCGGAATTAAACATATTCAACTTGCCCACCACCTTAAACTGGAAACGGGTGAAAATGTCGTACTTGCAGGACAGTTGGGCTATATGTATACAGGAGCTTTTTATATAAACCTTGAGAGTGGTTCATTTTCTCAAGAAGGAATCTTTAAAACAAGTGCTGGCGTACAACCATATAATGACGCCATACCCAGCAACTTAGAAAGATTAGAAGAAATCATGCGTAGATCCTTTCCAGATCATGATATAATGGGCATAAATTACGTACTAAATAATAAAGATTGGGAACCATGGATACAATAGCAGAAAGAAGAGAAAAAATAGAAAGCAACAGCATTAAGCAGATCAATTTTGATTTGCTGAATAACCATCAACTTACTGATAAGATTGTTATTCATCTTGGTAACCGAAAGTCAAGAGTTATCCCCACGGTTTCCATTACCTACGATCCCTCAAATCCTGAATCCCTTGCAATAAAAACCGTTGATGATGAATACAGCGTCGAAAATTGGAAAGTGTTAAGCAGTTTCATTAATTATAATGGAAAGAGAAAACAGAATAAATCAATTCAAAAAGGATGCTTTTTTATACTTAAGTATTCATGGGAAGATAAAGTATTGTCCCCGAAGCTTGGACCTGTTTGGGGTATTGAAAAACTTGAAAACGAAACTAGTGGCGCCAAATAATTTATCCTACCTTTAACCCATCCAAAAACTCTTTGTTATCTTTTGATTTTTTAAGTCTTTCAAGTAAGGTTTCTGTTCTTTCTTCTTCTGATATCATTTCAAGCATTCGTCTTAATGTGTGAATCTTTTTTAATGTTTCTTCTCCGTATAATAGTTCTTCCTGTCTTGTTCCTGATCTTGAAACATCAATCGATGGAAATATTCTCCTGTCTGCTAACTTTCTGTTTAAGTGGATTTCCAAATTTCCCGTTCCTTTGAATTCTTCATATATTAAATCGTCCATTCTTGAACCGGTGTCAACAAGGCATGTTCCAATGATTGTAAGTGATCCCCCGTCTTCGATCTTTCTTGCAGCTCCAAAGAATTTTTTGGCGGGAAATAGTGCCATGGGATCAAATCCACCCGTTAGAGTTCTTCCTGATGTTGGAAGAGCAAGATTATATGCTCTTGCCATTCTTGTTATTGAATCAAGAACGATGAAAACATCCCTTCCATTTTCAACTAATCTCTTTGCGCGCTCCAGTGCCAATTCCCCCACTCTTGTTTGATCCCCCGGTGATTCATCAAAATTACTTGCTGCTACCTCTCCAAGGTCATTAGTTACTTCCTTCACATGACGCCTTATATCAGTTACCTCTTCCGGTCTTTCTCCGATAAGAACAGCCATTAGATGAGTTTTTGATTTTGTTTTAGACTTCCCGTCCTCAGGATAGTTTTTAGCAATTCCCGATATGATATCTTTTAAAAGCCATGTTTTACCGGCTTTAGGAGGAGAAACAACCAATCCCCTTTGACCAAAACCAATCGGTGCCACAAGATCAATTACTCTTGTTGTTAATGGCTCCGCACCCGTCGAAAGATTAATCCTGGTATCAGGATAGATTGCTGTCATGGTATCAAGATCAACTCTGTTCTGCGGGATCGATTGAACTTCTTTTCCATTTATTTGTTCTACTTTTAAAAGTCCCCAAAAACGTTCATTTTCCTTTGGCCTTCTGGCTTGACCACCAATCCAATCGCCAACTCTTAAGTTAAACCTTCTAATTTGACTTGAAGAAATATACACATCATTATCCGATGCGGCATATCTGGGCCTTAATAGTCCTGATCCTTCTTGTGCAATATCCAATACCCCCTTAACATAGTCTGTAGGCAAGTTGGCATCAGGAATTCTCCGTTCATCCACAGTAATAGCTTGCCTTTCAGGCTTAGGGGTCATACTCACACTACCTTTACCTAAAGACGCCTTAGTATCACTCTCAGGAAGCCTGGCTGTCTCCTTTGGGGGCTCCTCCACTTTAGGTCTTTGAGTATATTTTGAATTATTCGTTTTTGATATTGGCATACAATAAATTCCTCAATCCGACTATTTAATATTAGTTACTTACTTAACATTTAAAGAAATCAAGAAGATAGTTTAAGTTACTTCTTCGGAAAACAACTTGCGGCAAGTTGACACCGTTATTTTATCGCTTTCCCCTAGCCTTTGTCAACTTCTTTTTTGGTATGGGAAAAACAAGCACAAGAAATCCCAAAATTAACAATCCAAAACCAATAAATTGTAAGTATTGAGGCCAGAAAACAATAGTAACTTGAGTTATGTCATTATCAAGTATCCACCCATTAGACCAAGAGTTTACTTTTAAATGTTTCAAAATGTTTCTTCCATCCAAAGCAATCCATCCGTCGTCAAATCCCTGCGATAAAACCAAAAGCCCCTCTCCCTCAGTTTTAACTATATATTTATAGGTACCAATCTTTATTACATTCAAAACTTTTAAGCTATTTTGTACCTTATGCGGTGTATTTCCACTGGTTTTTAGTTCAAGTAAATAATCAATAGAGACCGGAATAAATTCGATTAAATTAATTACACTTTCTGATGCCACCTTTCCATAAGATCTCGTCTCTAAATTCAACGAATATCCTTTACCGTCTACGTTTTTTGGAAGTACAACAAAATATTCGTCAAATTCACCTTTTGGAAGTAATTCTTCTAAATCCATACGCTTAGTATCTGTATTTTGAAGATAAACTTTTAATGACCTCCCCTTAATATTTTTGCCCTCAAGATGAAGTATGTACCCTTGATTATACTTAAGTTGATCGTAGTAGAAAAAATCACACGACACTCCACCATTTTCCGCTTTGTATCTTATACCATCAAATAATACTTGCTTTGAAATCTCACCCGCTTTATCTAAATCACAGTTATATCCATAAGGAAAACCTCGGTTTTGATTGAAATCTTCTTTAATCTCTTCCTCTATTGGAAGTATTACTTTTGATCCAATATTTTTATTCTCTAAAACTATATTGCCATTATCTCTTTTGGCTTCTACATCAGCTCTTTTGTCGTAATTTGTAAATGGATAAGAAACTACATCATTTTTATAAACGTAGTTCCCAATATTATTATATAGATAATCCACTTGAGAGTAAGTCATATCGACATTCAACCGCGTATAACTATCTGGGGCATTAATAAATGAATCTCCGTAGTCCCAATCTGTTTCATATACCGTCAAAAAGTTAAACTCTACTGCCTCCTTTATATGTTTTGATTCCTTCAATAACCTTTTTGTCTTATCAATATAAAGTAGTTTATTTGAACCCCCTGCATTGAGGATTGATTCATCAAGCAATAAATATCTGACATGATATTTCTCTAGAGTCTTTTCAAAAGCATCTAGATCGCCTTCATATAGAGAAAATGCCGCTTGATTATAGAAACTCTCGTTGTGTGGACTCCATCGATCAAACTCACGATCTAGGCTAGGTTGTGGCAAACCAAACCAAGTAAAACCTGCACCCTGATATCCCCATGAATAAAAATTCCATCCCCAAAAAGTATTTAACGGTAGTTTTGCAATTCTTTGATGTGGTGACTTGTTATCAAACCAACTAAACATCTCAAAGTATTCATTTGGAATATTTACCTTCATTGATGGACTTATTAGATGACCACTAAAAACAGGTTTAATAAAATAAACTTGTGCTCCAAAAACAAAAACTGAAAGGATAATCACTAATGCATACGCGAGCACCCTTCCTCTTTTCAATATTTTCTTTACGAGCATAAAGACTTGATTGAAAAAGTATGCAAAGTAAAAGGACAGTGTGAACGTAAAAATAATAGAAAATTTAGTATATGGGAACCGAAAACCCTCCCCAAAAAACCAATGTTTATTCCTCAAATATTCAAAAATCTCAGTAAATGGAGAATTGGCATTTATAATAAAAAAGACTGATAACAGCAACACTGGTGACAAGGCAATACCCACTTTATTTCTTGTAATAAAGCTCAATATTAAACCAACTATAGAGGCTGAAAAAAGAAAGTAGCCGATCATTTTAACATAGGGGCTATTGAGATGGTCCTTCCACTCATCCATTAAATCTACAAATGTATTATCGCTGTAATCAAACTCTCTCCAATTAAATAAGAAGTTTTTTGAAAGAGCCAAATCATTTATATTGCCGTAAGAATTACTTTGTAAATAAGCCTCATCAGTAAAGACTCGATTAATTGTGGATTGCCTCATATCAGCGGCATTATTCAAAAGAAAGTAACCATTGGGTAGTAACCAATAAGCGTTGAGTAGGATTGTCATAAAAGACAAAACCAGCACTCTTTTAAATGTTTTCTTATTACGATTTATTAATAGCCACGTTAATAAAAACAATATTAACGAAGCCAGATATACAGCAAACAATGTTGAGGTGTGAGCCATTGATGAAGAAAAAATAGTTACCAATGCAAATATTATTAAAATACCCCTTTTGCCCGACTTCAAATATTTAACTGCAAATAAGAATAACCAAGGAAGCAAGGCAAAATGAACTGCAAACATCTCCAGCGGAACATAGTATTGCTGTACAGTGCTTAAACTAAAGAAGTAAAAACATGCACCCAAAAAAGAGGCTATTCCAGATACAAACTCTTTATTGTTTAATGATCTTAAAATGAAATAGTAGGAACCTAAAACTCCACTTAAAAGAGTTATAAAAAAGAACAAATACCTCACAGATGATAAAGATGTAACCAATGTAAGTAGATAAACAATTAGAAGTCTTGCTAATTCAGCAGCATGAGACTGTGACGCTACTGCCCCCACCCCTTGATGTTCCTGCCAAACTCCATAAAAAGCACGTTTCAGATACAGAGACAGATTAAATTCAGGATGGAGTGTATCCCAACCGGACAACCATGTTTCTGGTACATAGTTTTTCCAAGCAATAAATACAACTAATAACACTAAAACTATTGGGAAAAGCTGTTCTTTGAAGAAACGTAATATTTTTCTAAACATATTCTATTTTTACATAAAAACTAACTTTGAAGGAAAGAGAATCTTTTAATTCTCAAGAGAATTTAAGAACTAAAAAATGCTGGCGACTAGTAAAAAACGATTCATAAAGAATCAATACTAGTCGCCATTTTAAAAGCATAGGTTGTTATGGCTGATACCAATTACTGTCGACATATTCCCAAGCCGCATCCAGTTGTGGTTGGTGTATGACAAGCCATGCGCCGGTGTTGAGATCAAGCATTAAAACACTTAAACCGGAGCATCCTTCGTTCCCACAGTTCCGACCACCGGTATGCGACAACTCAGCGACCTGTTTGAAATTACCTTCCGAGATAAAAGCACCCGGAGGATAAAGCATTGCTTGGGCGTGTCCTGGAAAGTAGTTAGTAAATCTGATTGTCGAGTTTCGATCAAGGTCTTGTTTCCCATCTTCAAAAAGACCGCGAACCATCAAAAACCAGTTGTGACCTTCCGCACTTTCAAGATCAACAGTTATGCCGTTTACATAAGCTTTCACTTGAGCAGCAGTAAGCCACAAAAAGGCACCTTCGGCGACATTATCATATTCCTCTTTAGGATTGGTGAACTTATTTTGTGTTATGGGCGAGATCCAGTCCATATGAGGACTTGAATTGATCATCTCAGGATCATGGAAATCCGGTCCGACAAGTATTGTTCCAGGCTCTGCAATCATCATCTGTGAACCCAAACCAATTGTGTTTACGAAACGATTGCCATAATCATCCGGATCTTGTGACACAAGCACATCCGTCGACACACCAGGAACTCCTGACACAGAAGAACCAGGCTGACCACCACCGAAGTATTCACCGTCCACTTGATTATCAGTTGTTACACTTGAATCTTGTGGTGCGATTTCCTTAGCTGGTTCCACCTCACCCACCTGACTGTCATCTGTGACACCCTCGCCAGATAAATCGGTTTTCTGATTCGACGTTCCATCGTTAACACCAACCTTCGAGGTTGCTGCTGCTGAAATTAGCCGATCTGACTGTCGTTCAACATAGCGACCCATCCCCAGGAAAAACATTGCCAAAACGCACAAGAGAGTCAGACCTGCCACCGCGAGAGTGATCCATTTGACCAACAACGAGGTTTGTTTATCTTCCTGTTTGCTTACTTCTTGATTCATACCGTTCTCCTTTTTTGTATTTTCATCCTCCAGGTTGTCAATAGCCTGGGAATTAATCTCGATTTCGGTTTCAGTATCATCCAGCCTATTTGAGAGTAATGGTAACTTATTCTCAAGTACAGCAATCCTCTCACCCTGAATTATGTTTCTGCTATCAAGGTCAGAATTATCTCTGGCGTTGTTATCAACCCTTATCCGAAGATCTTCATCCGTCTTTCTTTGGACTTCTAATTCCTGACCGTGCTCTTTGACATCATCGTTGGTATCTTGGATACGCCCTCTAATCTCATGCAGTTCAACTTGGGTCCACTTCTCAACATCAGATAGTTCCAATAAGGTAGCACACCGGGGACCCTCAGACATTTGTTCCTCTTCGGGCTCACTAACCTTTCTGTTAGGATCGTACCGTGCATTGTAATATTCTACAAATACCGGCCTCATCAACCCAAGAAATTCACTTTTCTTTTTAACATTCCCATTAAGTTCAGGGTCATTCAGAAGTTCTGCGGCCCTTTTAGGAAAAGCAGTCAGCGGGATTGGAAGCTTATCTATATAATAAAGTATCCGCTCCAACGATATGCGATCCCATCCTTTATTGTCAAAAGTTACATATAACCTTGCCATTTCTTTCTCCTTTTTATTTTCATCTAAAATGAAATTTACTGGTAAGAAGACAGCGTCTCTTCCATGTTTGACAATTTTTCTAAACGTATTAACCTATACTTTTGTTAATGTGCTTTTAACAATCTAAAAAAGTCTTGCTAAAAGACAATTAAACTATTAAAAACTTCAAAATTAAAGACAGAGAGGAAAATTAAGCTGGGGTCCCTAATTCTCTTCCCCACCTTCAAAACCTATTATTTGAGGATATTCTCAGGTGCGTATCTTAATTTTTTTGAGAAAAGATACAAAGCTGAAGCTGAGCCAAGAAAAATGGTCCCAACTAAAGCTGGATCATCAACTAGTGCAGTTTCAACTGGTTTATGCTCAGGTGCTTCAACACCACAAACAACTCCGCCACCGTAAACGGTAACACAGTTATCTGCAAAAACATTTCCTGGCGTTAAAAGAACACCAGTTGCAAAAGTTAAACTTATTAATATTTTCTTTATCATGTTTTTATATCAAATAAATAAATTTCGATTTGATGAAAGGATTGTATCCTATAGAAAACACTTTGTCAAGTGTTTCAATGATTTTGCTAAAACCCCTAGTTATTGGTTATATTTCAAGAAGTCTCGCATATTTAAAAATCCTAACCGGAGAAGTCAAATCTTCACAAGTATAAAGAATTAGATCGGCTGAATAATCTTCTATCTCTTCTCCCTTCCCTTCTTTATAAACTTCATAATGATACATTCTCTGGTCCCAAATTATCTCAATATTATCCCCCAGTTTTACTTTAGGGAGTGAATAAAACGAGTTTTTGAGTCTGTATGGAATACTCCATTTAAGGTATCCAAATCTGTGGGCTGCCATGATAGTGGGATAATCCCTCTTTTGGGGTGTACCAAAATCAGGCACCATCCACACACCTTTTGTGAGAGCTTCTTCATAATCATTCATGCCGGATTCCTGTATTTGTGTTTGGATACCAACCGTTGCAATAGTTAATGTATTTTCTTTAGTTAAGTTTGGATTTCTTTTTGGTTGATAAACAGATTTAGTATCTATCTCATTTGCAAGTTCGGCAAACTTACTTTTATTAGGATTTGTTACGATATCAGCCAAAAGCTTCGAGATATCTAGCTTTTCAGGCTTAATTTGATACCAAACTGAGGGTGCGTATGCAATAACAAGAAAGATAATTCCTAAAAGTGTAAATACTTTGGCAAGTGCCAGTGTAATATCTGCCAACTTAGGCTTATTTGCTTTAACTTTTCTCATGTTATCTATAATTTATATTTTATATTTCTTACCAATTATAGCTTTTTACCAACAAAAAAGCCTTGCTTTTCCTAGGAAAGGGTAGTGCGCCTGCCCTACACACCACCCCTCCCCAGGCTCAACAAGACTTTTCACGCGTCTAAAATGGTCTTGACAAACTTTATATAAACGCTCTAGTCTTTAACTTAGTTATTTAAAATAATAAAGCCTGTCCTCCTCGCTAGGTTTTAAAATATTAGCGAGGATAACACTGAAACGGAGCATTTCTATTCGTGGCGAGTGACTAAGCTTTTAGCTTAGAAGAACCCATCGATAGCGATGCTCTTTTTCT
>Ga0209013_10002766_pt1 | contig 15822 bp, 8 predicted proteins | sample Cruoilmetagenom2_FD_187291 | JGI IMG/M metagenome (GOLD analysis project Ga0209013, IMG submission 187291) | Oil polluted marine microbial communities from Coal Oil Point, Santa Barbara, California, USA - Sample 2 (SPAdes) (version 2) | ecosystem: Environmental > Aquatic > Marine > Oil seeps ... | reverse complement strand
TCACCAATACTGTAGGATGCAGCAAAAGACAAGAAGAGTATTACCATCAATACTATGGCGCCAATCATTACCATTTTAGTAAGAGATGTAATACTCTTCATCAAAATTTTAAAACTTTTGAGTTGATAGTATTCCATATTACTCTCAATATAAGAGCGTACATTACTATCGACTTCGGATAAGTTCTCTTTTAATTCTTCAAATGCCATGAATAATTAATTTTGTAGATGAGCATTTTTCTTTTTAAGCTCTTCTAATTTACGTTCTAAAGTGCTAATAATATCGTCTGCTTTATAACTCATGTTAGATAAGGTATCATCTAATTTATGCTCAAAATCTTCTTTTTTAGATTTCATAGTTTTAGATAATTCTTCTTTTGCATGACTAATTCGTTCAGCAATATCTTCTTTGGCATGATTAACACTTTTTTTAATTTTTTTTCGTGTCATAGTTCCTTTGTCTGGCGCATATAAAACGCCAATTCCAGTACCAATAATAGCTCCTGTTAATACGGCTACTAATACATTTCCAGTGTTGTTTGTCATAACTAAAATATTTTAGGTTAATAAATGAATTATTTAATACACTAAATATAATCGTATCATGATTATTAGTAAATGATATATATCAATTTGGGGAAATAATTTTGCCTTTTTAACTAAATGTATTGTGATATTTTGAGTAACTGATTTGAATCAAAATAATTCCGTTTGAAATTAGAAGTAAAAAAAATGTTGCTTTTGAAGAAAATCAGTGTTTTAGCAAAAAGTCTTTTAAATCATTGTAAGTGTTAATGCTTATAGCCACTTTTTCCTTATCAATAACTGCTTTAATTTGAGCTGGTAATTCTTGTTTATTCTGAATAACGTCTTCAACAACATCTAAAAATTTTGTTGGATGTGCAGTTTCTAAAAAGACACAATGGGCGTTTGGGTTGTCTTGCAGAAAGGCTTTTGCGCCAAGATAACCAACTGCACCATGAGGATCTGCAACATAGTTGTAATTATTATAAATTTCTAGCATTGCAGCTTTAGTTTCTGCATCTGAAAAACTAAAGGACGTTAAATTCTCTTTTAGTTCATCAAAATTATTCTTGTAGATTTCTTGAATACGCACAAAATTACTTGGGTTGCCAACATCCATTGCGTTGCTAATAGTTTGTACAGATGGTTTGGGACTGTATAGTTGTGTTTTTAAATATTCGGTAACTACATTATTTTCGTTATTAGAGGCTACAAAATGTTTTATTGGCAAACCTAATTGTTGTGCCATCATGCCTGCACAAATATTACCAAAATTTCCACTTGGTATAGAAAATACAATGTTATCGTATTTATGGTGTAATTGTTTATAAGCAAACATAAAATAGAATAGTTGTGGTAACCAACGCGCTACATTTATAGAATTTGCCGAAGTGAGTTGCATTTTGTTGGTTAAAGCTGTGTCCAAAAAAGCAGTCTTTACCATGTCTTGGCAATCGTCGAAAGTACCATTAACTTCTAAAGCTGTAATATTTTGTCCAAGGGTTGTTAATTGTTTTTCTTGAATATCGCTCACTTTACCACTAGGATATAAGATTACAACATTAACGCCTTTTACACCTAAAAAACCGTTAGCAACAGCTCCTCCAGTATCACCAGAAGTAGCTACAAGAACAGTAACCTCATCCTTATTATCTTTATTGAAATAGCCTAAACATCGTGCCATAAATCGTGCGCCAACATCTTTAAAAGCCATGGTTGGACCATGAAAAAGTTCTAATGTAGAAATGTTTTTGTTTAATTCTACAACAGGAAAATTAAAGGATAAAGTATCTTCTATGATTGTTTTTAAAACAGCTTCCGGAATATCTAGGCTAACAAATTGCTTAATGGCTTCAAAAGCAATTTCATTATTAGATAAAGTGTCAAGATTATTATAAAAATCTTCACTTAATGGAGTGATGTTTTTTGGAAAATATAAACCTTTATCAGGTGCTAACCCTTTAATAACAGCATTTTTGAAGGATGTATTTGGAGCTTTTTTGTTAAGGCTGAAATATGGCATGAGGCATTGTTAGTTAAGTGTTTTTATTCCTTCAGTATTTATTTTAGATACATAAGTTTCAAATGCAATATTAGTTTCAGAATATACATTCTTCATAGCTGATGCTACTTTTTCAGCTGTTTCAATGCCTTTACTTAAAGAAAATATTGAAGGTCCAGAACCAGAAATGCCACAACCTAATGCTCCAGCATTCAATACTTTGGTTTTTACGTTATTGTAATACGGAATGAGCTTACTTCTATGAGGTTCTACAACAACATCTTTAAGCGATCTACTAATAAGTTCATAATCGCTTGTATGTAATCCATGAATTAAACTACCAACATTCGCCCATTGTTTTATTGCATCTTGCATTGGGATTTCATTTGGTAAAATAGCACGCGATTCGGCAGTTTTAATTTCGATTTGTGGATGAATAATAGTTGCATATAAATCGTTAGGAGTTGGAATTTCTAATACTTCTAATGGTTGTAGGCTTTTAACTAAAGTGAATCCTCCAAATAATCCTGGTGCTACATTGTCGGCATGTTCACTTTGACTTGCCAATTTTTCGCCTTGCATGGCAAAGTAGGTGAGTTGTGTTTTATTAAAGGGCTTGCCTAATAACTCATTAATTGCAAATACACTTCCTGAAGCGCTTGCTGAACTACTGCCAATTCCACTACCTGGTTTTATATGTTTATAGATTTCTATTTCAAAACCATAATCGGGTTTAGCTTCTTCAATGAGCGCTAATGCAGAAACTCCAGCTACATTTTTTGTAGCTTCAAACGGCAAGTCGTAGCCATCAATTTTTGTAATATAAATCCCTTTTTTATCAACTTTTCGAATTATCATTTCATCTCCAATACTATCTAAACAAAAGCCAAGCACATCAAATCCGCAGGATACATTGGCAACAGTTGCTGGTGAGAATATTTTTATTTCGTTATTCATTTTAATCATTTCCTATTTTAATTATATCTGCAAATAATCCTGATGCCGTAACATCTGCTCCAGCTCCTGCTCCTTTAATAATCATTGGTTGCTCGGTATAACGTTCTGTAAAAAACATAACAATATTGTCTTTGCCTTCTAGATTATAAAAAGGATGGCCAATAGGAATTTCTTGTAAGCCAACTTTTGCTTTACCATTTTTAAATTCGGCAACATACTTTAGCTGGCAGGTATTTTCTTTAGCAGAAGCAAATAATTTTTGAAAATGAGCTTCATCATCAATTAGTGTTTTATAAAAATCATTAACTGTCTCACTTTTTAAATTTGAAGGTGTTAAAAAGGAAGCATTTTCTATATCGCTTAAATTCATTTCTGTTCCACTTTCTCTAGCTAGAATTAAAATTTTTCGAGCCACATCTACACCACTTAAATCAATTCTTGGATCAGGTTCAGTATAACCTTCTTCTTGAGCTTGCTTTACAACATGGTGAAAACGATTATTCTCATTAAAATTATTAAAAACAAAATTTAAACTTCCAGAAAGTACTGCTTGTATGGAAGTAATTTTATCACCTGAAGCCATTAAATTATTCAGCGTATCAATTACTGGTAATCCTGCACCAACATTTGTTTCGAATAAAAATGGTGCATTATATTTAAGTGATAGTTTTTTTAATCGCTTATAGTCTTCAAAATCGTTAGAACATGCAATTTTATTACAAGCTACAACTGCAATACTATGTTTAAGATATTCAGAATATAGGTCTGCTAAATCGGAATTTGAAGTAACATCCACAAAAATACTATTGCGCATATTGAGTTGCTTAACTACATTTAAAAAACCTTGCAAAGATGCTTTTTCTCCTTGTGCTAATTGCTCTTTCCAAGACTTGAGCGATATACCATCTTCGTTAAAAGTCATTGTCCTGGAATTAGACAATCCAATAATTCTTAAATTAATTTTTAGATTATTTTTTAGGTATTGATTTTGTTGTTTTATCTGTTTAACTAATTTTTCACCTACATTACCAACACCAGTAATAAAAACATTTAGTTGTTTTATATTGCCTTCAAAAAAGACCTCATGTAGAGAGTTAAGAGCTTTTTTAACATCCTTTTCTGCTATAACAGCTGAAATATTTTTTTCTGAAGCACCTTGAGCAATAGCTCTAACATTAATATTGTTTCTTCCTAAGGTGCTAAACATCTTGCCACTAATGCCTTGATGGTTTTTCATTCGGTCTCCAATAAGAGCAATAATAGATAAACCTGTTTCTACAATTAAGGGATCTATTTTATGAAGTGAAATTTCATTTTCGAAAGCAATGTCTATTGTAGTTTTTGCAATTTCGGCATCTTTTATGTCAATACCGAAGCATATAGAATGTTCAGAAGACGCTTGAGTAATTAGAATGACATTAATTTTTTCTTGAGCTAATGTTTCGAATAAACGCTTTGAAAATCCTGGAATACCAACCATACCATTGCCTTGAAGCGTAAAAAGTGCAATATTATTGACATTACTAATACCTTTAACAGGTGCTTTACCATTGGTCTTATTACCATTAGTAACTCTTTTAGAAATTAGAGTACCTCTAGCATTTGGATCTAACGTGTTCTTTATTATAATTGGAATATTTAAGTCTAATACAGGTTGAACAGTTGGAGGATATAGGACTTTAGCTCCAAAATGTGATAATTCCATAGCTTCCTGATACGAAATTGTATTTATTGGAAAAGCTTGTTTTACAATCTTTGGATTTGCTGTAAACATACCACTTACATCTGTCCAGATTTCTAACTGTTCAACTTTAAGAGCAGCAGCAATTACAGCTGCTGTAAAGTCAGATCCACCACGACCTAGAGTAGTTTGCTCTCCAGCTATGGATTTTGCAATAAATCCTGGAAGTATTGTAATTTTTTGATTGGCATTACTAAAATAATCTCGAATTTTAGTATTAGTAATATTATAATCTATATCAGCTTTAGTGAAATTTGAATTAGTTGTAACAAGTTCTTGTGAGTTCTTTAATTGTGAACTAAGACCTCTACTTTTCATAGTTTCTGAAATGATAAAAGAGGATAATAACTCACCAAAACTTAATAATTTATCGGTGGTTTTAGGTGAGATTTCATTGATTAAATAAATACCATCGAGCAAACTTTTTAAATCTTTTAACTTTTCTTCAACTTGAGCTAAAACAGTTTTGTTATTTGCTGGGATTAATTCATTTATAATCTCTAAATGAATTTGTTTAATAGTCTCAAAAGCAGCTTTATAAGCTTTATCTTTATGTATAGCTAATTCTCCAACTGTAATGAGTTTATCAGTAATACCACCAACTGCTGAAACCACACAAATAATAATATCCTTTTCAGCATAGTTACTTAAAATGCTAATGACCTTATTGATGTTTTTTGTAGAACCTACAGATGTTCCTCCAAATTTTAAAACTTTCATTTTTATGTTTTAATATAATGTAATTGAAATTTTTTAGATGTAATTATAAAAATTACAATGTCGGTTTGATAGTATATAATTAATAACCCAAAAGGGTAATAGTAGTTGCAAATGTAATAATAGAAGTAGTACCTTCTACAAAAATAGAAGAAGAAAAAATAGAATATTTTATGTTTGTGTTATACATTTTTGTGTGCAATACTTATCAAATGTATTACTTTTACTTTAATAAAAAAATTAATGATATTTTTTTGTGTATAATTTTAAAATTGGTGTTTTTATTAGAATATTCTAATAATCATGCAAGAATAATATTAAATCAATAATATAGATTTTAAGCAAATGAAAATATTTTCAAAAGAACAAATCTACAATGGAGACCAAATAACTGCCACGAAGCAAAATATATCTTCTGCCGATTTAATGGAACGTGCAGGAATACAAATTTTTAATTGGTTGCATCAACGTATGCAAGGCACTCAAGTCCCAATTCATGTGTTTTGTGGTATTGGAAATAATGGTGGAGATGGTTTGGTATTAGCACGACATTTAGTGTCTCATGGTTATAATGTTAATACTTATGTTGTTAATTGTAGTGATAAGCGATCAAAAGATTTTTTAATTAACTATGATAGGATTAAAAATGTAACAAAAGATTGGCCAATGCTTTTGAGTTGTAAAGAAGAATTTCCTATAATTGGTCGTGATGATATTATAGTTGATGCCATTTTTGGAATTGGATTAAATAGACCCGCAGACGATTGGGTTAAAGCTCTGTTTCAGTATTTTAGAGCTTCCAAGGCATTTACTTTATCTATTGATATTCCTTCAGGGTTATATACTGATAAAGTTCCAGAAGATGAAGATGCTGTTGTTTGGTCTGGTTACACATTAAGCATTCAATCTCCAAAATTAGTTTTCTTTTTGCCAGACACTGCAAAATTTTTTGTACAATGGGATATTTTAGATATTGGAATTGATACAGAGTATTTGTTAACTACAGAAGCAGATTCAGAATTGATTGGAAAATTTGAAATATTGCCATTGTATAAACCTAGAGATAAATTTTCTCATAAAGGAAATTTTGGGCATAGTTTAATAATAGGAGGGAGTTATGGCAAAATAGGAGCAGTTACATTAGCTAGTCGAGCTGCATTATCTAGTGGAGCTGGATTAATTTCGGCTTATGCTCCTAAATGTGGTTATACCGTTTTACAATCGTCGTTTCCAGAAGCAATGGTTTTAACAGATGTTGATAAAAACATTATTACTGATATAGATTTTAATATAGAACCAACTGTTATTGGTATTGGTGTTGGCATAGGTACAGATAATTTAACAATTTCAGCTTTTGAAGCGTTTTTAAAACAAAATAAACAGCCGCTTGTAATTGATGCAGATGGTATAAATATATTATCAAAAAAGAAATCACTTTTAGAACTATTGCCTAAAGACACTGTATTAACACCACATCCAAAGGAGTTAGAACGTTTAGTCGGCACATGGAAAGATGATTTTGACAAGCTAAATAAAGTAAAAGAATTTTCTAAAAAGTATAACCTAATAATTGTTATTAAAGGAGCAAATACAATTACCATTTATAATGATAAACTATATGTCAATTCTACGGGAAATCCAGGATTAGCTACTGCAGGAAGTGGTGATGTGTTAACAGGTATTATAACAGGGTTGATATCTCAAAAATATACACCACTCGAAGCTGCAATTTTTGGAGTGTATTTACATGGTAAATCTGCAGATATTGCCATTGAAGATTTTGGTTATCAATCTTTAATTGCAAGTCACATTATTGAATATTTAGGTGAAGCCTATTTAGATTTATTTGAACAACAGAAAGAATCATCAAAGGAAGAGGAAAATGAACCTTCTGAAGGATAATAATCTTATGTATAAAAAAAAGCCACTGGATAGTGACTTTTTTTTAAATATTTAAGTAATTATATTTTTAATTCATCAAATAAGTCAATAAGCGTTTTCATTGAAGGTCTTGGTGCGTGAGCTGAAACAATTTTCCCTTCAGGATCGATTAGTAGGAATCTTGGAATACCTTTAACTTTATATGATGCTATAAAATCAGAGTCATATGATTTATCAGAAAACAACTGAATTCCACTTAATTCTTTGTCGGCTACCATTTTTTTCCAAGCTGTATGTGCTTTTTCCATTGTACCACTACGCTTCGCATTATCAACAGAAATGCTAACAAACTCTATATTTCTTCCTTCGTATTTTTTTTCAAGTTCTTTTAGTGAAGGAATCTCCCTTTTACAAGGTCCACACCATGTTGCCCAAACATCTACATAAACATATTTTCCCTTTAAATCGGATAATGATGTTGTTCCACCTTTAAAATTCTCGTAATTTTCAAAAATTGGAGAAGGCGAGCCTTTTGGAAATTCTTCTCTTATGGCTGCAATAGTTTTGTAATATGACACATAAGAATTTATTATATAAGGCAAACGTTTGTCTGCATTTGCTATGTGCGTAGAATCGACAGCCGTATATTTATTTTTTAATTCAGTGTATGCTTCTTTATATCTGTTGAGTGCATTATCTAAATCATCTTTACTTGTGCCAAAAACTAAATCTAATGTAATGTATTCCTCACTTAACATCATAGATCTAATTGCAAAGTTATTGATGTCAGAGTCGTCTCCTTCAAAAGTCAATTTATTATCAAAATCTTCATAATCAGTAGTTAATGAAGATTCATTTCCATTTTTTAAGTAAATAGTTCCATATTCATCACCATGTTTAAAAGAATAATCTCCAGCTTCTACTTTTAAAGTATCTCTAAAAGTACCATCGTCATTTACAGTAATTATTTTTTTAAAATCTTTTCCTTTAACAAATGTTATTGTTTTTTCTGAATGTGAATTAGTAATAGTTCCTGATAAGGTTACATAATCTTTAGGTTCGGTTTTACAAGATAAAACTGTTAGGGAAAGAGCCATTAGGGCAAATATTTTTTTCATTATTAACATGTTTTGTTTTAAAGATTTTCAAAATTAATAGAATATAACTTAATAGCATATTAATTAACATTTATTTGGATAATTTTAAGATTATATAATAGATAGAAATTATAATAAGTTTCTGATAAAACTAAAACAGCATCTAAATAATCAACATATGATTATTTAGATGCTGTACAATTATATTTATGGAAATATATAACTAAATTAATTGTTTATAATAACTTTCTTAGTTGCTTTTTTATTTCCTTGTTTTATTTCTAATAAATAAATTCCGTTTTCAACACTATTTAAGTTTATAGTTTTAATAAATGTATTAGAACTTGTTTTATAAGTAACATTCTGAATTGTTCTTCCTTGTATATCGTATAAGTTTACATACACATCAGCAGATGAAGAAATGTTACTTAATTTAACGTTTATAGTTTCTCCAGCAGGATTAGGCCAAACAGAAAGATTCCCTAATTCAAATTCATTTACACCTAGAGTACCATTTAGAGTAATAATTTGATTTGGCAACCATCCATTAGCTGCATTTTGTATATCAACTTTAAATTGATCTGCATAAGCACCAGTTTCTGTATTTGAATATGTTATTTTACCAGTATTTATATCATCTTGAGTAAAAGTATCTCCAACTGTCATTGCTGCAGCATTCTTTTCTAAAACACCTACAGTTGGTAATACTACCAGAGTATAAACTTGTTGTGCAGCAGTTTGAGAACCTGTAGTCGCTTCAATATCTGTTGAAAGAAAAGTATAGGTAGCATTTAATGGTGCATCAAAACCATTATTTACAAAATTTGGTGCAATACCATTTTGAATATATTCACATATTTCAAGTGTCCATTCATTTATAGTTCCTACATCATCTGGTCCATCATCAGTTATTTCTAGAGTCCAGGTACCATTTGATGCTTCACCATTAAAATCCGATAGCGGAGAAATTGGTTTATAAGTGTTTAAAGTTGGGTAATTTGTATTACCTGCTGCACAATCAATAACATTAACTGCTCCGTCATCAAAATTTATATTCAAATTTGTTTGATCTGTACATGTCAATACATCTATTAATAAGACTCTAGTTCCTAAAGGTGAAATTAAAGTTAAAGAAACATCACCAATCCAGGCATGGCTATAATCAACAGAAATATTAACATCTTCTATTGTAATAACGTCAGTATAATCTATTGTTGATGTTACGGTAGACAGATCTATAATAGTTGTTGTAGTTGCCTGTGTAACATCAGCACATACTTCTAAACCAGTTTTAAAACTAAAAGTTTCAGAATAATTACCAGTATTACAATTATTATCTGGTCTAACTCTCCAATAATAAACAGTTTCGTTAGACAACCCATTTAAACCAAAATCAAAATCAGTTTCTGTACCTGAAAAAGCTACGGTTGAAAAAGAAGGGTTTGTTGAGACTTCGACAAAATAACTTTCCGCATTTAAATTAGGAGTCCATGATAAAGTTGTACTAGTTGGTACTGTATTTGCACCATTACTTGGAGAGTTTATTGTTTGTGGATAAGCAGTAAAATCTGGATGTAATACTTTTAAGCTAATAGGATTATTTCTTATGTCATTTCCATTATCACCAATAATATCAACAATATAAGTGTTTGCTGGAACTGCAGATAAGTTCCCAAAAGTTGCTGTAAATTCACCTCCAACTATGAAAGAAGATGGTGTAATATTTATTGTGGCTCCAGAAGGAACTCCTGTTGCAGAATAATTTGTTGTAAAACCAAATACTTGAAGATGATTAAAATTATAAACAGCATCATTAGTAGAGCAAACAGTTTGTATAGCATTAGGTGAACTAAATGCAAATTCTGATGATATTCCTGTTACAATTAATGAAAAATTTTGAGAACCTCCATTTAAAGTACCTTTGTGAGTTATAGTAATAGTATAAGTACCAGATGCACCAGAAACATCAACTCTTTCATATGGATCAACGATATTATCACCTTGTGTATTAGAATCTACACCGGTTAATTTCCATGGCATAAAAGTACTTGTTGATTGTGTTACTCTAATATCTAAATCGTTTACTAATACAGGAGTACCATCATTTAATATTCCAGTATTATTAGCTGTTCCGCCAATATCTGTCCATGAAATTGAAGCCAATAAAGGATTTGTACCATCTGAGACAACATCCATAGTAAATGTACCTCCTTCTGATAATTCTTCTTCAGATATCCAAGCAGTTAATCCACTACTTATTGTTTCAGCCGCTTTTTTTGTATTCATTAATCCCCATCCAGTATTTGCATCGGGACCTGTGCTATCTGTGTCGTCGGCAGTATGTAATGCAAGGCCTTTTAAAGTAGCTGCCTTCATGAAAGTGCCGTGGTTGTTATTGTAATGTTGCTGTAATAATAATAACGATCCACAAACATTTGGAGAAGCCATTGAAGTTCCTGTAAGAGAGCCATATGCATCGTTAGCCGTCTCAAATGTAGAATAAAGACCAGTTCCGTTACCCATAATATCGGGTTTAATTCTTAAATCATCCGTTGGTCCTTCTGAACTACCTGTATTTCTTACTATACTGCTTAAACTACCATCTCCATTAATATTTGCATCCTGTCCATTAGCAACAACTAAATTGTTTTTTGCCGTTGCCATACTGGATAATTTATCATAAGCTGCATTACCATTTAAAGGACTTGTATTTGTAGCATTATCATTGCCTTCATTACCTGCAGATGTTACCATTAAATAATAAGGAGCATTATACATTAAGTCATCCCAATCTTTAGATTCTTGGATATAAGCCCCAATTATCCAATCATTTACACCTGTTAAATTTGAATATTGAAGACCATAAGAATGATTAGATAATAGCATACCATTTGCAGCAGCTACTGTTGCTTCGGCTAGATCGTTACTCCAATTATAGCCAACAGCATTAGCTTGGGGAGCCATGCCTTTAGCACCTGCATCTACTCCAGAAGCAATAATAGTTCCAGTAACATGTGCGGAGTGAAAATTCAAAGTTAAATTTCCGTCTCCTACTGTAAAGCGACTAGTTCCTCCATTATCTTTGTATTCTTGGTGGCCGTTTCTTGCAACACCACCATCCCAAACATGGGCAGTCATGCCTTGACCTTCGATGCCAAAACCTAAGCCACCACCACTATGCATATAATTTGCTCTAGTAGAAATTGCGGCATTAACATTATGAGTTTGGTAATATATTGGTTTGCCGTTAAATATTTTTCTTAATTTGTAGTATGTGCCATTATCATCGGTATAACTAATTGGCCAACCTTTTTGGTTAGCTAATTGTATAGCTTTTGCTTGTTCTTCTAAATAATTTTCTTCGAAAGATGTTTCTAATTCTTTTAATTTTTCAAAATTATAGCTTTTTGTAATCTCTTTGATTTGTTTTGGAGTTTGAGAAAACCCAAAACCAATAAATAGAAATAAAAAAGTAAACGTGAATAATTCTTTTGTAAAGTAATGGTATTTCATAGTAGATTATACTAAATGGTTATTTTGAAATGAATGGCAACAAATATAACAAAACTATAATCTTAAATTAATTTTAGTAGCAAATAATAATTTCTATAAGTTCAAAACTTAAGACAATATTAAATTATTAATATTTATTAGGATATAATTTTTTGAATGCTGAATTTTGAATACAAATAACTTCGAATATGAATAGCTACCATTACATATCATCTAGCGCATTAGATTTAAAAACTATTAGTGAGCTTATTTTAACGGAATGGCCACTTAAATTATCTGAAGAAGCAATTGTTAAAATTAAAAATTGTAGAAGCTATTTAGATAAAAAAATGGAAAGCCAAAGCAAACCTATTTATGGAATTAACACTGGGTTTGGTTCACTATATAATGTAAAAATAACATCAAAGAATTTAACTAAACTGCAAGAAAATTTAATGATGTCTCATGCATGCGGAACAGGAGAGAAGGTACCGCATTATATCGTTAAGTTAATGTTGTTGCTAAAGATTCAATCATTAAGTTATGGACATAGTGGGGTACAATTGCAAACTGTTAATCGCCTTATCGATTTTTATAATAATAATGTGTTACCAATAGTTTATACTCAAGGGTCACTTGGAGCATCTGGAGATTTAGCTCCTTTAGCTCATTTGTCTTTACCTTTAATTGGAAAAGGAAAAGTTTGGTTTGAAGGAGATACTATTGACGCAAAAACTGTACTTAAAAAGTTTAATTGGAAACCAATACAATTGCAATCTAAAGAGGGCTTGGCATTATTAAATGGCACTCAATTTATGAGTGCTTATGGAATAAGCTTATTAATAAAATCGTACAAGCTATCTTATTTAGCCGATTTAATGGGAGCCATTTCATTAGATGCATATGATGGTAGAATCGAACCATTTGATGAACTTGTGCATTTAGTTAGACCACATAATGGACAGATTAAAACTGCTGAAAGAATTAGAGAGTTTTTAGAAGACAGCGAATTAATTTCGCAACAAAAAAAGCATGTACAGGATCCTTATTCATTTAGATGTATACCACAAGTACATGGAGCAACAAAGGATACTTTAAATTTTGTAGAAAAAACATTTATTACCGAAATTAATTCGGTTACCGATAACCCAAATATTTTTGTTGGAGAAGATAAAATTATATCTGGAGGTAATTTCCACGGACAACCTCTTGCTTTAGCTTTAGATTATCTTAAAATTGCAATGGCTGAAATTGGAAATATTTCAGAACGTCGCACCTTTCAATTAGTATCAGGATCTAGAGAATTACCAAACTTCCTTGTAGATAATCCAGGGTTAAATTCTGGTTTTATGATACCACAATATACTGCTGCCAGCATAGTTAGCGCAAATAAACAGTTAGCAACTCCAGCAAGTGTAGATTCTATTGTATCCTCAAATGGTCAAGAAGATCATGTAAGTATGGGAGCAAATGCTGCAACACAAGCTTTTACACTTATTAATAATATAGAACGCATTTTGGCAATAGAATTATGTAATGGATCTCAAGCATTACAGCTAAGAGCCCCATTAAAATCATCAACGTTTATCAAATCATTATTAAGTTTATTTAGAAAAGAAATACCTTTTGTAAATGAAGATAGAATTTTACACGATGATATTGAAAGAGCAATCTCATTTATAAGTACACTTCAAATTGAAAGTAGCGAATTATACCAATAAAAGTGTAGTTCATCGAAATGTTTCAATTATTTTGTGATTTTTAAAAGAAACAATTATCTTTGATTTTAAGAAGTAATTTCCTGCTTCTTGGTTTAATAGCACTTTTTTTTCGATTAAAAGCATTTGATTAATAGCAAATTAAATGCCTCTTTCCTACCTGTATTTAGCATACATATGTTAAATCAATTTTGCATGTTGTAAAGTTGGTTATAGACCCTCATCTACGGTACCTATAGCTTATTGTTGTTATGTTAACACATTTATTAATTAAACAAAATGTTATGTTAATGTACAAATTTACCCAACTTACAAAAACGAGTAGCCTTTCTGGTTGCTGGTTGAACTTAAACAAATTTTTTAAAAGTATAACAGGCTTTGTTGTCGTTATGCTTTTTTTATTGTCTGTAAATACCTTACAGGCTCAAATTGGAGTACCATGTATTGATGGAAACTCTACTGAATGGGATGGGGGAGTCGTGACACTCCAACCCACTTTTGATCTTAGGCACGATGTTTTCACTGGTAATCAGGATGATATTTTCCAGAGTGGTAAAGATTTCAAAAGTTGGGGGGATTATACTCCGACACCAGATTATAGCAAATGGACGTTTAGTCCCATGCAGGCCAAGAGTGATATCATGAACGCGGCAGCCGTTATCTTTACAGGTGTTGGTACTGTTCCTGGATGTACAGTTTCATTTGGAGATTATGATCCTACCCATACCTATCTCTTTTTTGCGGGTGACCGGGAAAGTAACAATGGAACAGGCTATATTGGATTTTGGTTCAATTTAAATGGATCTAGCGCTATAGATGATGGTAACAAATATTTCTTCCCAGACCATTTTACCAATTTTGGTGAACAAATCCCTGGTGAACCTATAGGAACCACTTATGGTCTTGACGATAGTATTGGTGATCTCTTGGTATTGGCCGATTTTGATGGCGGTGGTCGGGATGCCACTGTTACAGTTCTTAAATGGGTAGGTCCAGGCAATGGAACTTTAGGTAATAACCTTTCATTATATGAAATTGGCACTGATACTCAGGTTGGCCAAAATAATGCAGATTTAGTTCCTGTACCTTCTAATTTTAATGTTCCGGAAGGACAAACGACATATGATTACAACGAGTTTTATGAAGGTGTTGTAGATTTAACACCAGTATTTGATTTAGCGAATAATCCACAAATAATTTGTAATGCCTCCTGGATGTTAGAAACCAGAGCATCTTCATCAATCACGGCCGATTCAAAAGATTTTGTTGGAGGTCGATTTAATTTAGCTCCTACTATTGAGGTAAGTGATGATACAGTTTGTGTAGGCGAATCTGCAAGCTTAACAGCTACACTTTTAGATGGTAATAATGATCCTATTATAGATGTAAGTGATTATACATTTACATGGTCTCCTGATACTGGTAATTTTAGTGGACAAGGAACTGCAACTATTACTTTTGATCCAACTACATTAGGGGATGACGGTGACTATTCGGTTATGGTTACAAGTGATTTAGCTTGTGTACCTGCTGAAGGTCCAGGAATGGGTACTTTAACAGTTATTCCATTACCAACAGTAACAGCAAATAATGCTTCTGTTGAGTGTAATGAAACGTCTGTGCAATTAACAGCAACACCTTCGGGTGGAACTTGGAGTGGAGATCATGTTGATCCTGTTACTGGAATATTTAATGCAGTTGGGTTAGCAGCAGGAAATTATAATGTAACGTATACATATACAGATCCTAATACAACTTGTACAAATTTTGATGGTGCTGTAGTTACGGTCAATATTGCGCCTGAATTAACGGTTTCATGCCCAGATGCAGTAGCAGTAGATTGTACTGATGATATAAGTGGAGATTTTGCTACTTGGTTAGGATTGTTTACTTCCAGTGGTGGTGGAGGAACAGTTGTAGAAACTTTTACAGCAACTGTAGATGGTAATCCTATTGATTTTGCAAACCTTACTGCACCAACAGATGTGTGTGGAACAGTTATAGTAGTAACATTACAAGCCACAGATGATTGTAATCAAGATGTAAATTGTAATTCTACGTTTACATTGACTCCAGATAGTATTGATCCAGTATTAACAGTACCAGATGATGTACGTTTCGAGTGTGTAATGGGAGATCCAGGAGCAGCGACAGCGACAGACAACTGTGATGCGAATCCAACAGTTACTTTTAC
>Ga0209013_10002765_pt1 | contig 15823 bp, 9 predicted proteins | sample Cruoilmetagenom2_FD_187291 | JGI IMG/M metagenome (GOLD analysis project Ga0209013, IMG submission 187291) | Oil polluted marine microbial communities from Coal Oil Point, Santa Barbara, California, USA - Sample 2 (SPAdes) (version 2) | ecosystem: Environmental > Aquatic > Marine > Oil seeps ... | reverse complement strand
TGGCAGGAGCAGCAGGGATTCGCGAGCGCCATTGGAGGTCTGCCTGGGTGGTCGGGGGTGATCAGTTGGGGGCAGTGGCGAAGGCGGAGCGCCAGCCAATTTCTCCTTCCAGTAGGAAAACTGGGCTTCCAGTACTTCACCCTGCATCCACTGCCGCTGCCACACGGCATAGTCGGAATACTGGATAGGGAGTTCACCAAGTGGAGATAGCTTGCCGTTTGAGGACGCACCATAGAATACGGCCAGTTCCCGGAACAATACTGTCATGGACCACTCATCGCAGGCAATATGGTGCATGCAGAGAAAGAGGATGTGCTCGGCCTGGTGCAAGCGCATCAAGGCTGCCCGCAGGAGTGGGCCGCCGGCCAAGTTAAAGGACCGCTTGGCCTCCTGGACAATGAGTCGCTCAGCTTCGGCTTTTTGCTCGGTCCCAGATAGTTCCTGGAGATCTATCACTGGCAGGCTTATGGTCTGAGTTGGATCAACTATTTGGCGTGGCTGTCCTTCGACCGTGGGAAAGGTGGTCCGTAAGGCTTCATGGCGATTCACAATCTGATTCAGGCTGTGTTCCAGCGCTGTCGCGTTGAGCGTGCCGCTGAGGCGAAAGGCCATTGGGACGTTGTAGGCAGGGCTTTGTGGCTCATACTGGTCGAGGAACCACAGCCGTTCCTGAGCAAAGGAAAGCGGGCAGGGGCCAGCCACCGCGCGGCGAGGGATCTGCTGGTCGACGGCCAGGGAGAGCCCCTTTTTCTTCAGGCGCAGCTCAAGGAGCCGGCGCCTTTCTGGAGAAAGGGCTTCAAGGCGCTGGGACAGATCGCTCATCGCTGGCTCTCCTCGATCTCATCATTCTCTTCAAAGAGGACTTGTTCAATCTCCTCATCCGGCATCTGTTCCAACTCGGTCATCATTTGATCTAGCTGTTCTTCGGCTGCCACCTTGGCTTGCTGACTGGTGATGAATCCGGCCATGCCAGCCACCGTAGGGGAGTCAAAGATCACGCGAAGTGGGATCTCGACTTGAAGGGTGTCGCGTACGCGAGAGATGACCTGTGTGGCCAGCAACGAGTGCCCGCCCAGCTCAAAAAAGTTATCGTGGACGCCGACTCGCTCGACACCCAGGACCTGGCTCCAGATAGTGGCCAACACCTCTTCCACCGGCGTGCGAGGTGCGATGTATTCAGCCTCCAGCACATCGCGAGACCACTCCGGCGCAGGCAGCGCGCTGCGGTCGACCTTTCCACTGGCCGTCAGCGGGATGTCATCCAGTACGATGAACGCGGAGGGTACCATGTAGTCAGGCAGCTTCTCCTTCAGAAAGACCTGTAGTTCACTGACCGTGGGCATTGGTTTTTGGTTGGGAACAGCATAGGCCACCAGGCGCCTATTTTCAGTCTCTGGCTCCTGTCTGACCAGAGCGAATGCCTGGTGAATGGACGGGTGTCCTCCCAAGACCGCCTCGATCTCCCCCAGTTCAACGCGGTAGCCGCGGATTTTGACCTGTTGATCGATGCGGCCCAGGAACCGAATGTTGCCATCAGGGAGGTATTGTGCCAGATCTCCGGTCCTGTACATGCGCGCCCCAGGCTCGCCACTGAAGGGATTGGGTATGAAGCTTTCTGCAGTCAGGTCAGGCCGGTCCCAATATCCCCGTGCCAGGCCGATACCTCCGATGTACAGTTCACCGGACACACCTACCGGTACAGGCTGAAGATGGTGGTCCAGAATATAGGTTTGCTTGTTGGCGATTGGACGTCCGATGGGGGGAGGTTGGCCATCGGCAACACACTCGTATATGGTCGAACCAACGGTTGCTTCGGTTGGTCCATAAGCATTGAGGAACCTGCGGCCGGGAGCCCAGCGGTTCACCAGTTCTGCTGGGCAAGCTTCTCCTCCCACGATCACGACCTTGACCTCGGGAAGCTCCTCTGTGGGCAGTAGTTGGAGTAATGATGGAGGCAAATTGAGGTGTGACACCCCGGTATCTAACAAGAGCCGGATCATCTCGGGCCCAGGAAGCAAGCTCTGCTCTGGCGCAAGCTGGAGTGTCGCACCGGCGCACAGAGGTCTGGTGATCTGAGCTATGGAGGCGTCAAAGCCCAAGGAGAAAGTCTGGAGAAAGCGCGTTCCAGGACGCACATCATAGGCGTCGATCTGCGCCAAAGTTAAGTTGACCAGTCCCTGGTGATCGATCATGACCCCCTTGGGACTGCCGGTCGATCCCGATGTGAAGACCATATAGGCCAGCTGAGCCGCCGACATCGCATTGTCTGGATTCTGTTCGCTCTCGCGAGCGATGGAGCTATCTTCCCGATCCAGACATACTCTACGGCCCGAATAGCCAGACAGTCTATCCAGCAGCTCCTCCGATGTCACCACCAACGAAGCTCGGGCGTTCTGCAGCATGAATACCAAGCGTTCGACTGGATAGATGGGATCCATCGGTACAAAGGCTGCCCCAGACTTGAGAATTCCCAGCAGACTCACTACCCATTCCACTGAGCGTTTCATGCAGAGTCCCACCAGTATCTCAGACTCTGCGCCCAGATTCTGCAAGTAGTGGGCCAATTGGTTGGCCCGCTTATTGAGCTCGCGATACGTGATCTGCTGTTCCTCAAACGCCGCGGCTACTGCATTCGGCGTGCGCTCTACCTGACGCTCAAATAACTCGTGCACGCAGAGATCTAGGGGATAGTCCATCAAGGTATCGTTCCAGGCCACGAGCAACTGATGCTGCTCTGCGTCTGCCAGCAGGGGCAGCTCTGCAATCCGCTGGTCAGGATCTGCCACGATTCCTTCCAGCAGGTTTAGGAAATGACCCAACATGCGTCGGGCAGTTCCTGTCTCAAAGAGGTCGGTATTGAATACTAGCTTTGTGTGCAGGCCGTTCCTGTTCTCTCGCAGTACCAGGTTCAGATCATACTGCGCTGTGCCTCCTTGAACATCGATGGCACTAGCACTCAGGCCCGTCAAATGCAGAGCTTGGGTCGGCGCATTTTGGAGGACCAGCATTGCCTGAAACAGCGGGGGATAACTCGGTTCACGGACGGGCTGCAGCTCTTCCACCAGTTTCTCAAAGGGCAGTTCCTGGTGGGAGTAGGCTCCCAGACAGGCTTCTCGGATCTGGCCCAGAAGTCGCCGGACAGTGGGATTGCCGGAGAGGTCGGTGCGGAGGACGAGGGTGTTGACAAAGAAGCCGATGAGCCCTTCGAGCTCAGCGCGGGTACGATTGGCAATGGGAGAGCCGGCGACGATGTCGACCTGCCCGGTGTAGCGATAGAGCAGGGTCTGGAAGGCAGCTAATAAGGTCATAAAGAGCGTAGCGCCTTCCTGCTGGCTCAATGCCTTAAGCTTCTCAGTTAGCGCCCTGGACAGCGTCACAGATTGCACCGCACCCCTGTAGCTCTGGTCCCGAGGACGGGGATGATCCATAGGCAGCTCCAGCACTTGAGAGGCACCGGCGAGTTGCTCCTTCCAGTAAGTTAGCTGTGTTTCCAGCACCTCCCCCTGCAGCCACTCCCGCTGCCACAGAGCATAGTCGGCATACTGGATGGGCAAGTCCGGGAGTGGTGATGGCTTTCCGGCGCAAAAGGCTTTGTAAAGAACCGAGATCTCTCGGAACATGATGCCCATCGACCAACCATCGGAGACGATATGGTGCATGGCCAGGAGCAGGATGTGCTCTTCTTGGTCCAGTCGCAGTAGGGTCGTCCTGATGAGTGGGCCTTGGGCCAGGTCAAAGGGTCGCCGGATCTCTTCCTCCGCCAGTCGCTGGGCCTCGGATTCCCTGTCGTGCTCAGGTAGCAACCGGAGATCGATCGTCGGCAACTGCAGGGTCTGCTCTGTGGCGATGACTTGCACCGGTCGTCCCTCCACGGCCGAGAAGGTAGTGCGCAGGGCTTCGTGGCGCTGGACGCTCTCGTTCAGGCTCTGCTCCAGGGCAGCCGTGTTGGGTGGTCCTGACAAGTGTACTGCCCGGGCGATGTTGTAGGCTGGGTTGTCAGGTTCAAGTTCATGAAGAAACCACAGCCGTTCTTGGGCGAAGGATAGAGGTGCTCTGTCCTGTTGCGGTCGCCTCGGGATCGCCTCCGATTCAGCGGTTGGTAACCACGCACCCTGTGACCACTCCTCCAACAAAGCTCCTTGTGCAGGGGAGAGTTCAGAGCGCCGCTGCGCCAGACCTGTTCTTCGAGTCATGCTCCATTACTCTGAAGGTCATTCCCTTGCACGCAAAGCCTCCTCCTCAGTCAAGCCCTCTATCTTGCTGAGCATGATCTCCTCTAGAACCAGCGCCTGCTCGGCCAACACTGGCTCTCTGAATACTGTGTCCAGCGGCAGCTCCAGGTGGAAAACCTCTCGCACTCGGGATACCAACCGGGTTGCCGTCAACGAGTCACCGCCCAGGGCAAAGAAATTGTCGTGAATCCCTACCTGATGCCGACCCAGAACCTCGGTCCACATTCCGGTTAGGGCATCTTCAACCCGGTTTCGGGGGGGCACGAACGCAGGTCTCAGTGCATGCGCCAACTCCTCGGCCAGGCAGGTGCGCTGCACCTTACCCGTGGGCCCTGTCGGTATCTGGTCGAGGATCAGTACCTGACTCGGGACCTTGTGAGCCGCCAACCGGGCGAAGGCCCACTCACGGATCTGCTGTCCCGTGGCCAAAGCGCCCTCCCGCAACACTACAGCGGCGGCGACATCCTCGCCAAGGGTTGGATGGGGCACGGCAAAGGTGACAGCCTGGGCCACCGCGGGTTGGTCCAGAAGGGCATCGTCAACCTCCTTGGGTCCTACCTTTTCGCCGCCGCGGTTGATAATCTCCTTGATGCGGCCAGTTATGAGCAAATAGCCATCCTCGTCCAGGTAGCCCTGATCCCCAGTTCGGAACCAACCGTTGACGAAAGAGTTTCTGGTGGCCTCGGGATCACCATCATAGCCCTGAAAGACGTTATCCCCACGGACAACGATCTCGCCGGTCTTTTCTGCCGCCAGCACGTTACCGGCTTCATCCATGATTGTCACCTCGGGGCCGGCGGCCCTGCCGACTGCGCCAGGCTTGCGCTTGTGGGGGGGAAGGCGATTGCTGGCCACGTGGGACGCTTCAGTCAGGCCGTAGGCCTCGAGCGCAGGAGCGCCGAACACCTGCTCCAGTTCAACCATGACCGGAGCTGGTAGGGCGGCGGAGCGAGAGCAGATGAACCGCATGGGACGGCGGGCAATAATCGCCCGATTGGCGTCTGCCTCACCGAGTATGGCCAGATGCATGGTGGGTACCGCTGTGTACCAGGTCGGGCTGAAAGTGTCCACCCAATCAAAGAAACGCAAAGTGTCAAAGCCTGGGGTACAGATAACGCTCCCGCCAGCCACCAGTGGAGCAAAGAGGGCAACGGCCAGGCCATGGATGTGAAAAAGGGGCATGACGTTCAGGCATCGATCATCCTCGTCGAGTTCATAGGTGTCCCTCATGTGGGCAGCTGAGGCACAGAGATTGCTGTGGGTCAAGGGCACAAGCTTGGGTCGCGAAGTAGTGCCTGAGGTATACAACACGAGGGCCACATCGTCAGGTTGGGCGAAGCCATATACGGCTTCGCCGTGCCGAACGTCACCCTCGAGCGTGAAGACGCCAGCTTCAGCTTCCGACACAGGAGATAGCTCCAACGTAGGAATGCCCTGGGCTCGAGCCACGGCTCTGGCAGGCGAATCCATGCCGGATCCCACAAGCAGCGCCTTTGGACTCAGATCTGAGAGGTAGAACTCGAACTCATCGGTACCAAAGGCGGGATTAAGGGGTGCACTGGTGGCCCCAGATGATATCGCCAGGAAGGCTGCGGCCATTTCCGGTCCGTTGGGCAGAACAATCGCAACGCGGTCGTGGCGCCCCACACCCAGTGACTGTAGCGTACTCACTGTACGCTCGGCCTGAGTGTGCAAACCGTGGTACGTGAGAGGCTGGCGGCTGGGAGACGCAATGGCTACAGCGCCGGGGCTTCGCTCCGCGTGGCCCTGGATGAGATCATGGATTGTCTTTTGAGACCGTGCGCCTGCGTCAAGGGTCCCTTGAGCAAGCAGTCGCCGTGATTGTGTCATAACGATTTCCCAACAATAACTATTCTCTGGTCACCCACGTACTGTCCGCATATAGGACATACACTTCCCCCCAGGGGCCCGCGAACATCTGGCCCCCGGCGAAGGGCTGTACCTGCATCTTGTAGCCCTGCTCGCCGGCCAGCGCCCAGCCGAGGCTCGCGCCTGGGCCGCCCAATGGCCCCCGCCACACCTTGCCAAAGCCCCGCACTGGCTGCAGCAGCCCCAACGGCGGTGTCCGTGCCGGATCAGCCGGCGGCTGGGAGTCGTCCCAGCTGTCGGGGTAACGCGCCCAGGTGCCGTCCGCATCCAATACGTAGATTGCCCTCTCGTCACCCCGCCAGAACATCTGTCCATATTCGAAGGGCTGGTAGGCGGCCCTGGTGCTCATGGCCTCGGCGATGGGGCAGTGCAACTTGCCGGCGGTCCGCGCCTCCTCGTACGGCCTGGCAAAGGACCCAGCAGGCGGTATCGCACAGGCCGCCAGTGTGGGTTGGGTCCGCGGTACAGCTGTGGGGCCAGGCGGAGGCGTAGGGGCGGGCAATGTTGGCCAGGCAACTGGACCAAGGTCCAATACTTCCGGGTCTATGTGAGCAGCACCGTTGCTGGTTCCGAACCACAACCAGCCGCCAGCATCTTGGTTGATGCCGGCTACGTCGTTGGCCGGCAGGCCGTCCTGGGCGGTGAACTGCCGCCAGGATCTGCCATCATAGCGAAAAGCTCCTGCCTGCGTGCCAACCCACACAGCCCCATCGGCAGTGATGTGGAGGGCCTCCGCACTCAGGGCATGCCCTTCCTGCAGCGGCGGCAGTCCGCGCCACTGACCTTCCGTGTGACGCCACACCGAGGCGTCAGAGAGAAGGAGGTAGGCCGTATCGTCGGGACCGAACTCGACCGCAGTAGCCTCCTGACCGCCCTCGCCGGACCAGCCCTCCTTGCCGTAGAACACCAGTCCCCTGGCCGTGGCAGACCACACGGTGCCCGTACCATCGACCTCTATATCGTTGATCCGCCAGCCGGTCAGCCCCTCTGGATCGGGGATGAGCTCCCAATCCTGCCCGTTCCAGCTCAGGAGTCCTGGCGCCTGGGCGCCTGCCCACACAGCGCCGTTGGGCCCGACAGTGATGTCATACACAGCCCCGATCCTATCCTCACCCGGGAAGGGCCGGCGTGTCCAGGCATCCCCGTCAAGACTAGCAATGCCCGGGGGCAGGTCGCCGCCGGCCCACAAGGTACCATCGGGGGCTGCGGCGACAGCACGAATGTACTGGGTGGGCAGGCCACCCGTGATGGTGTGGCGAGCCCGAATCGTGCCATCAGCATACTGGGCCAGGCCATTGCCCCAGGTGCCGAGCCAGACGTCGCCGTTGGGCACGGTCACTATCTCGCCCACCCACTCGCCCTCAAGCACCGTGGGCCACTGTTCCGCGAGGTGAACCGGTTCCCAGGCCAGTTGCCACGGATCCAGCGTCCAGAACTCGCCGTCATGCGTGCCGACAAAGAGTTGATGCCGTCCATCGGGCAGCGCAGGCGAGGTCGCGGCGGTCGCCAGCTTGTTGGCATAGTCGCGCCTGGCCACGCGCTCGTCACGCCACCGTTTCCAAGTCTGGCCTCCGTTGGTCGAGCGGAACAGGTCAAATTCGGTCAGGACGTAGACAGTGTAGTCGACGGCGAAGGTGGGCGATTTCTGGATGGACTGGACAGTGAAGTCGGGCTGGCCTGTGATGACTAGAGGCTCCCAGGTCCTGGCGCCATCAATGGTACGTTCCACGCTCTGACCATAGCCTGTTTCGCGGAATTGGATGGCAGGCAGGGCGCGGGCGGCCGGCAGTAGCTCTTCTGGCGGCGGCAGGTCTGCAGCCTGTGATCGGGTCAGGACTTGTGTCCAAGTCAGCCCCCTGTCAGTGGATCGGTACACGGAGGCGCCGCCCTCCCAGGGGGTGATGCGCTGATAGTTGCTGTAGGCCAGCAGTGTGCCGCCGGCGGCATAGTCGGGCGACAGGACAACGTCGTAGACACGCAGGTGGCTGAGGTCCTTCCACATCGGCTGCCAGGCATCACCACCATCTGTAGAACGATAGACACCTTCGCCCCAGAAATCACGCCGGAAGCCACCAGCAAACAGGGTCTGGTCGGCAGCGAAATCGGGCGAGATGGCCAGATCGAGGGTCAGATATTCTCCCGCGGGCAGGCCACCCAAGAGCTGGGCCCACGTCTGGCCGCCATCGGTTGAGCGATAGACTGTGCCACTGCTGGCGGTCAGGAAAAGGGTCTGATCCCGGGCATAGTCCGGGGAAGGCTGGATGGACAGCACTTGCTCCTCAGGCAGCGGGCCAGGCGGGCCGGTGGGAGGTGATTCGAGCCTGCCACCCCGTTCCGAGAGGACGACCAGGTCGCGGCCGGCCAGTGCATAGATGCGTCCCGTTCCGGCGTCCAGCGTGTGGATGCAGGCTGGCGGGAGTGCGCCGGCTGGTGCAAGCCCCTCCAAATCGAGAACCAACGTATCTTCGCCGTGGGGAACATACATCTGGCCAGTGTTTGGGTTGGTGACGCCCAGGGCCAAGCCGTCGCGCCATGTCTGCAGGCTACCGTCCAGATCGGAGACAAGGAGGTTGTTGTAAAAGACGTAGCGGCTGTAGTGCTCGCCGCGAAATACCTGGCCGTTCACGGCCTCGGCCAGCATAAGTTGCTGCCGGCAGCCACGTTCCACGGGGGGCGTTTGGGCCGGGTCTGTGATCTCTGTGAGCGTGGTTGCGTCAAAGAAACGGGGTGGTGGTTCGGTACCCGAACCCTTGCCGGCAGACAAGATGGTGACCTCAACAACCAGTACGTTTCGATCCGGATAGATGTGGGCATTGGTCGTCGCCAGGCAGCCGTTGCACCAAGCCAGCGGTTGCTCCGTGATCTCTGGCAGCAGATCGCCGGTGACCTGTAGTGTTTCTGGATCGACGATGTGAATCGTATTGGCGACGATGTACAATTCGTCGCGCAGCGGGTTATGGACCGGGATGCCCGGCTGCGACACTTCACCCACCTTGATCAAAGTCTCAGCATCGTAAACACGAACGCCGTGCGTATGCTGCTCGGGCATGACGGATACTGGGTTGCCTACATAGAGGCGTTCCCGCTTGCTGTCCAGCGCCACACGACCCCCAGGTAAGATAGTCCCCACCACCATGAGATTCTCCGTGTCCACAACTGTCAGCTCTCCCTCGTCGTGCTGGGGTGAGACATAGAGTCGATTGTGATCAGGGTCGAGCGTCAGACTACCAGATCCGGGCAACTTTGTTACTTTTCGGTAGGTAGTAGCATCGAGGACGTTAAGCTGCCCTGAGGTATCGGTGACGTACAAACGACCGGCGGCGCTGTCCAGAAGCAGGTCGTAGAGGTGGGCATCGACCGGAGCCAGGGGAATACGGACCAGGAGCTCCGGCAGCGGACCAGCCCCGCCTTCGCGGGCTGAGGGGCTGGCGGGTGGCTCAGGGGATGCAGCAGTGGCGGTGGACTCGGGCCCGAGATGCTCTGGGTCGGGAGGTACGGTTGCCGTGTCCAGGGACTGGGATACGGCAGAGGCAACAGTGGGCGTGGCGCGTGGCTCTGATGTTGGTGTCGGTGACGCCTGGCTACAAGCGGCCAGGAGGAGCACTGCCAGCAGCCAGACTGGATCACAGAGAGCCCTGCTCGTCCATTTCATGATGGTACCTTTCCTAGTCTTGCAGCAGTGGAGCCAATTCCTCGCGCAGTAGAACCAGGGCCTGCTGGATCCGAGCCTGGTTCTCCGGTAGGTTGGGCCACAGGCTGGCGCCTGAGGGATGGGGTAGGGGCAGGACATACTGCCCACCTACCTCAAAGACCCGGCCCACGGCCTCGTCCAGGCGGAGCCTTTGCCCGAGCAGGGTCTCGATGGCCAAGCCGCCCACGGCCAAAAGCACTCTGGGCGCGACCATTGCCAGTTCGCGGTCCAGAAATGGCCGGCAGAGCTTTTGCTCGGCGCGGCTCGGTTTGCGATCGCCTTTGCCCTTGGGATGCTTGCCGGGGTAGCACTTGGTCACGGCCGTCATATAGTAGCGGGTGCGAAAGCCGGTCTCTTCAAAGCCAGCCTCAGCCAGCCATTGGAACAGTCGTCGCCCTGACGAGGCGTTGAATGGACGTTGGGCCTGGACTTCGGTCACGCCTGGCGCCTGGCCCACCAGCATCAAGGGCGCTGGCGCCGGGCCGGAAAAGACGGCCCCGGGCGTAATGTTGTACCCGGACTCCAGGCACCTTCGGCAGGCGCGCATCTCGCTGCCCAGGGTGTGGACCGAATCAATGTCGACTGTTGCGATCTGGCCCTTGGCGCGCCTGTCTGTCATTGAGCCACCGTCCCCTTCCTCCCTGCTCAGATTAGGCGACTAGCTCTCGTTCACTATGTGCACGGTGGATACGACCTCGGCCGAAAGACTGGCATATACCGAGCAGTACTTCTCCTCTGAAAGGTGGACCGCGTCTGAGGCCGCCTTTTGGGTCATGTTTGGGCCCTTGATCACCCATTCTACCTCGATCTTTGTAATGCACCAGGGAGGTTCGGGTTCGTTCTGTTTGCTGACCGAGGCCTCGATAGCAGTGATCCTTTTTCGCTTTTTCTCCAGAATGCGCACCACATCGATGCCAGCGCAGGTCACCAGCGAGACCAACAAAAGCATGGGTGGTTTGAAACCCTGCCCATCGCGATCGGTCACGACCACGTGCCCTGCTTCGTCGGCAGCCAGAAACTGCAGTCCGCCAGTCCATTTGACGTTTACATCTGCCATGTTGCCTCCAGAAATGTTCTATACTCCACGCTCCTGGTTCAGTGAACAGAGAGTGGGTTGAAGAATGGGTATCGAATCAGCGACGACCAGATCTGTGTCCTTTGAGTTGCGACTTGGAGCCCCTTTGAGTCATGGTTTCAGATAGACCATGCCGACGCCAAGCGCTTCCAGGGCTTCCTGGGCATAATAGCGGACGAGGTAACTAGGATCTTCCAAGGCGCCAAAAAGGGGAGCAATGGCGCTTTGGGATCCAATGCGACCCAGGGTTCGCACAGCCAGCAACCTGGCATGAGAACTGTCATCGGCGAGCATTTCTGCCAGGAGCTCTACGGCTGGCTCGCCGATCATGGAAAGGGCGTCGGCAGCGATGCTGGCCACAAAGGCGCTCTCGTCAGCCAGTAGGGCGACCACGGCCGGTGCGGCCTGCCCATCGCCGATGCGGCCCAGGGCTAGAGCTGCACAGGCGCGCGTGTCTGGATCCGAGTCAGCAAGTACGCCGACCAGAGGATCCACAGCGCCGTTCCCGCCGACTTCGGCCAACGCCCTGGCTGCCCACCAGCGGGCATCAGCGCCGCCCGTGGCCAGCAACGCAGTCAGCGGATCTATGGCAGTCGAGCCGAACCGGCCGAGGGCCAGAGCAGCTGCCTCGCGGGCCTCTTCGTCCCCGGTGGTCAGTGTCTGTAGGAGCGCCGCCAGTTCCTCGTTTTCCATATCCATCCTTTTCGCGCCGAGCGTGCCAGCAAACCAATCATCGCTCGGTAGGACTGGCACACGCACCAGGTGGGCTGGGCATCGGCAATCGGAAGCGCCAAAGCCAGGGGCCACAATCTCGACCTCAGGCAGGCGACGCAACGCATTTGCCCAGACACACTCCAATCGCTGCTGGGAATAACAACCCCAGGCGCCACCCCAGGCGGCATGCTCTCGCAGATAGTCAACGTGCCAATGTGCCCGTTTGCCGGTTTTCAGCCGGCGCCGGTGTCGCGTCAGCCGAGCCCGCAGTCCCCCCGGTCCAAGGGCGCTGCCCACGTAGAGATACCAGCCCGGCGGGAACTCAATCTCGCCAAGCCGCCCGACAGAGATGGTCTGGTCTGTACCCAGCCACAGTGCCACGACGTACGTCCCAGCTTCGTTCGAATCCATATCCTGTGTAAGCGGAACTCCCCGGCATTCAGGGATAGGCGCTGACCCGCAAGCAGACACAGTGTCCACAAACAGGCGGAGTGTCTACTAGTAGACGGAGTATAACAGATTTCGAGCCTGCTGGCAACCGTTGCTGCACGGCAATGCGACGTTCCCTGGGTGCAGGTGCTAGTCGCCCACGAGAGCCGATCCTGGGTGGGTTTTGCACCTGTATGTGGTATAATGGGAGTAGCCAGGGGTGCCGTGCCATATTGGGAGGATAGGCCTGATTTCGGTCGGCTGGTCAGGGATTGGCGGCACGTGGCATGTCTCGGACGCTGCAAAGGAGGAGGTCAGATGTCAGAGTCCAAGTCGGAGGGGATGAGCTCTTTTGTGATCAAGTATTGGTGGATCAACTTGGCGCGTGGGGCGATCGCCATTGCCCTGGGCATTTCGCTCTTACTGAATCCGGACGAGGCCAGGGCTTCCGTGCTTCGTTACATGGGCCTCTATTGGCTGGCCAGCGGTGTCTTGAACTTACTCTGGGGGGCCAGCCGAGCCAGGGTTGCAGAACTATGGCTGGCGACGGGTCTTGTGGAGCTGATCGGGGGTGGGATGATCCTGCTCTTCCCGTGGTTCGCGATATTCGATGTTGTCACCGTAGTGCATCTGTTCGGCCTGATCGCCCTCACAACCGGCTTGCTGCACATCATTGCTGGCATGGTGGTCCGGCACAGACACGGTCCCGGCTGGTCGCTGGGCAGCTTTATGATGGGTGTCCTGCAATTCGCCCTGGGGGTGCTTGTTCTGACCACCCCCGAGGGAATACATCCTTTGACGGTGCTTGCCGCCAGTGCCTGGGCATTCGTCGGGGGCGCTGGATTAATATCTGTTTCGCTCCGGGCACGCAAACTAGCTGCACGACAGCAGTAGATTTATGGTGCAATGTTGAGGAAGCTACTGTATGATCGGCCGTACACGCCTGGCACATTCTTGGATTCTGTGGCATAATGGGCGAGCGCGTACCGCCAGGGTGGCTTGTCGGCTACCCACGAAGAAGGAGCATGAACTGTGTTATACAATCTGATTGCTAGCACATCAGGCGGGGAAACCATCCTGGAGTGGATCGACTTTATCGCGCTGGTCATCGAGGTCCTGGCCGTGCTGATCATTGTGGTGACCATCTTTTACGCCCTGGTGCACTATCTGATCCAGGGCATTCGCACTTCGCGGCTCGATGTTCACTATCAAGAATTGAAGGTCCGCCTGGGCAAGGCCCTGTTGCTGGGCCTGGAGATCCTGGTGGCGGCGGATATCATCCGCACCGTGGCCCTGGAAGCAACCCTCGAAAGCGTCCTGGTCCTGGGCCTGCTGGTGTTCATCCGGACCTTCCTGAGCTGGGCGCTGGTGGTCGAGATCGAAGGGCGTTGGCCGTGGAAGCTTGGTCCTGGAGGGGATGAGTTGGAGACCTGAGCCCGCGGTCGATTTGCCAAAGCCTGCCAAAGATCGGATAATGCCTGCAAGGACCATTCCGCTCAATCCATACTCAACGAAAGAGGAGAAATCATGGCACGCGAAAACCCATTTTTGGAAACCGATCAACGTATCATCGGTGACGTGTACACCAGTACGGAGACCATGGACAATCTGGAGGTTCTCTGCGACGAGTTCGGCTCGCGCTTTGGCGGCACCGAGGGCGAGCGCCTGTCTGCCGAATTCTTCAAGGCCAAGATGGAAGAGTACGGCCTGAGCAGCATTCGGCTGGAGCCCGTAGAGTACGTTGGCTGGATCCGGGGTGAGGCCAGGTTGGAGATTGTGAGTCCCATTCAGAAAGAGATCCCTTGTATCACGCTGCCCCATTCCCCTCCCGTGGATCTGGAGGGCACGATTATCGATATGGGCGATGGCGCGCCAGAGGAGTTTGATCAGCGGGCGGAAGAGATCGAGGGCAACATCGTTCTGACCACCAGCGTCGTCAACCCCAAGGGGGGCAAGCGCTGGATCCATCGCGGCGAGAAGTACGGCCGCACTGTGCTGGCCGGGGCCAGTGGCTTTATCTTTGTCAACCACTACCCTGGCTTTGGTCCGGCCACCGGCGGCATCGGCCACGACGGCGAGGGGCTCATTCCCGGCATCTCGGTCTGTTACGAAGACGGTGCTTTTATCCGACGGCTGGCCAAGCGTCAGGGCGAAGTCAAGATCCGGCTGACCACGACCGACCATTGCGAGCCCATGATCTCCTGGAACGTCGTCGGCGATCTGCCTGGCAAACTGCATCCGGAAGAGGTGGTCATGCTGGGCTGCCACTATGATGGTCATGACATCTCCCAGGGAGCAGGCGATCCCGCATCGGGCGCTGTGGCCGTTCTGGAGGCGGCTCGCGTACTGGCCAAGTACGCCCCCGACCTGCCGCGCACGGTGCGTTTTGTCCAATGGGGTGTAGAGGAGATTGGTTTGTTGGGATCCCGAGAGTACGCCAGGGTACATGCCAATGAGTTGTCGGGGATTCGCTTTTACCTGAACATGGACGCTGCCGGCAGCAAGACCAACAACCGGGACATCATTGTCAACGAATGGCCAGATCTTGAGGACACATTCCAAGCCTGGAGCGAGGAGATGGCGCTGGGCTTTGCCGTTGGCCAATCAGTCAACGCTCACTCGGACCACTTTCCCTTCTTCATGGCCGGCGTGCCCACGGGTGGCATCCAATCGGCTGAAGGAATGTCGGGCGGACGGGGCTACGGCCACACGGCATACGACACGGTGGATAAGGTCGATCTGCGAGGCCTGCGTGAAGCGTCGACGCTGTCGGCCAGGGTGGCGCTGCGGGTTGCCAGCGACGAGGCGTGGCCGGTCAGCCGCCGGGACGAGGAAGCCGTCCTGGAGGCCGCGAACGTGCTTGGTCGACCGGCGACGAGGCCCTCCCAGGGCTTCATGGCCCCCGACGACGCAGCCACCTTCTTGAGCGTCTTCGAGCAGACGGCATTCGGTGAGGATCCGGCGCCCTTGCTTGCGGCGCTGGCGACGTTGCGGTCGACAGCGACCTCCGCGGCGGGCGCGAGACGTCAGGACAGTCGCCGCATCGTGCGCCAGGCCATCGACTTCGTTCAAGAGACCGGGAGCTTGCTGCCGTCGAGCATGGGCCTCTGCCGCGCGACCGCTGCCTCGGAGCGCAGCCTCCAGATGGCGTTCCTGGAAGTCCACGGCACAACCCCGTCACGCTTCTTCCGGCGACGGGCACTTTCCATGGCTCGGTCGAGCCTGGTCTCGAAGCCGCCGTCACGGTCACCCGTGAGCCGCGTGGCTCAGGACTTTGGCTTCGCCCATGTCAGCCGCTTCGCCTCGTATTACCGCGAGCAGTTCGGCGAGCAGCCGAGCGCAACCCTCGTCCGCGCCGGCCGCTAGCCCCCCTTCTCGCTCGGCTCGCTCTTCGACATGCGAGCGGAGCTGCCCTCTCGACTTCTTGCGGAATGTGGATGGTGCACCCGAGCCTCGAATGCGACCATTGCGCATCGCATCGGGAGGACGCGGTCGGCCCGAAGTACGAGTGCCGCAACCGGCGCACCCCGGCCCATTCGGAGAGGAGAGATCATGGCGGGCACATTCAAGGGTACGGTCAACCTCGGCATCGGAGACTCGGTCGCCGACTGGACCCCATACGAGCAGCCGAAGCCACCCGAGGGGGCGCCGAACGTGCTGTTGATCATGTGGGACGACACCGGCTTCGCGTCGTGGGAGTCCTACGGTGGACTGGTCAAGATGCCGAACATGGACCGCCTCAGCAACAGGGGGTTGCGCTACACGCAATTCCACACCACGGCGCTGTGCTCA